>Ga0265780_10002500_pt1 | contig 24852 bp, 36 predicted proteins | sample P1T30metagenome_FD_192432 | JGI IMG/M metagenome (GOLD analysis project Ga0265780, IMG submission 192432) | Plant litter microbial communities from East Loma Ridge, Irvine, California - P1 T30 | ecosystem: Environmental > Terrestrial > Plant litter > Unclassified | place: USA: California... | reverse complement strand
TCGCCGTCGATCGGCCTGGTCAGCAGGAAACGGCTGCCGCCATGCGCGTAGATCACCCGGCCCCATTCATCGACGACACCCGCCGGCACGCCGAGCGCGCCCAGCGCGGCATCGTAGAACGCCTTCGATGCGCCGATATCGTCGGCGCCGATCATGATGTGCGAAAACATGGCGTTCCCTCTCAATAGATCACGACGGAGCGGATGCTCTCGCCGGCATGCATCAGGTCGAAGCCCTTGTTGATCTCGTCGAGCGTCAGGCGGTGCGTGATCATCGGGTCGATCTCGATCATCCCGTTCATGTACCAGTCGACGATCTTGGGCGTGTCGGTCCGCCCGCGTGCGCCGCCGAACGCGGTCCCGCGCCAGTTGCGCCCGGTGACGAGCTGGAACGGGCGCGTGCTGATCTCCTTGCCCGCCTCGGCCACGCCGATCACGATCGACGTGCCCCAGCCGCGGTGGCACGCCTCGAGCGCCTGGCGCATCACGGTCGTGTTGCCGGTCGCGTCGAAGGTGAAGTCGGCACCGCCATCGGTCATCGCGACGATGTGGGGGACGATGTCGCTCACCTCCTTCGGGTTGGCGAAATGCGTCATGCCAAAGCGACGGCCCCATTCCTCGCGGTCGGGGTTGATGTCGACGCCGACGATCATGCCGGCGCCCGCGAGCTTGGCGCCCTGGATGACGTTCAGCCCGATCCCGCCGAGCCCGAACACGACGACGGTATCGCCGGGCTGGACCTTCGCCGTGTGGACCACCGCGCCCACCCCCGTCGTGACGCCGCAGCCGATATAGCAGGACGTGTCGAACGGCGCGTCCTCGCGGATCTTGGCGACCGCGATTTCGGGGAGCACGGTGAAGTTCGAGAAGGTCGAGCAGCCCATGTAATGGAAGATCGGCTGGCCCTTGTAGCTGAACCGCGTCGTGCCGTCGGGCATCAGCCCTTTCCCTTGTGTCGCGCGGATCGCAGTGCACAGGTTGGTCTTGCCGCTGAGGCACGACTTACACTGGCGGCATTCGGGCGTGTAGAGCGGGATGACGTGATCGCCGACCGCGACGCTCGTCACGCCCGCGCCGATCTCGCGCACGATGCCGGCGCCTTCATGGCCAAGAACGCTCGGGAAAAGACCTTCCGAATCAAGCCCATCAAGCGTGTACGCGTCGGTGTGACAAAGGCCCGTGGCCATGATTTCGACGAGGACCTCACCGAATTTCGGGCCTTCCAGGTCGAGCTCGACGATCTCGAGTGGTTTTTTCGCTTCGAACGCGACGGCAGCGCGGGTCTTCATGAACGGGTCTCCTGACTGGCCGCCCTGATGCCCGCAGGTGGTGGCGTCCGCAACCCGCGCGCCGTGCAACCAATGCGTTAATCACGCGCTTGATCCTTACTAATCAAGGAGATGGCAGAGTGAAGGATCCCAAAAAGGGCGACGAGGTCACCTGGAAGTCGCCCGGCGGCGAGGCGCACGGCGTGGTCGAAAAGAAGCAGACCAGCGATACCAAGATCAAGGGACACACCGTCCGCGCCTCCTCGGACGACCCGCAATACATCGTAAGGAGTGACAATGGCGGCAAGGCAGCGCACAAGGCGGGCGCGCTCAACAAGGCGTGACCACGCGCGCAGTGCCTAACGCACGCACGCGAACAGGAAGGAATGCTTATGGCTACAGCTCCCAAGACCGGCGGCATCCACGCCCCCGTCCAGCCCTCTCCCGAGCTCGCTGAGATCGTCGGCAAGGACAAGCTGCCGCGCAGCGAAGTGATCAGCAAGGTGTGGGTCTACATCAAGGCCAACAATCTTCAGAATCCCGAGAACAAGCGTGAGATCCTCGCCGACGAGAAGCTCAAGAAGGTTTTCGGTCGCGACAAGTGCACGATGTTCGAGATGAACAAGTACATCTCGCAGCACGTGAAGGCCTGAGCCCGACCGTGATGCCAGGCGACGCCGGCCGCTTCGACGAAGTGGCCGACGTCGCCTGATCGGCATCTTGGGCAACCTCGCGACCAGATCAGCGACGCGCAGGCCCGCTTGATCCGCTCGCCCGACCGACCTAAAAAGCCTCGATGCCCCCGTAGCTCAGCCGGATAGAGCGACGGTTTCCTAAACCGTAGGCCGCGTGTTCAAATCTCGCCGGGGGCACCAGCTTTTTAGCCATTTGTTGCTCCCTCCAACTGTAGTTCATTGGTGCAATTGAACCTACCATTCGAGCGCATCGGCGGCGGTGGACAGGAATTGAGGTGCAAACCTCGCGTACACGCGCTCAGTGATCCTGCTGTCCGTGTGGCCTAGGAACTGCGCAATCTGCGTCATCGGGACCGCCTGCTCGGCCATCCAAACGGCCGCGCTATGGCGAAGCATATGCGGCGTGGCCTTGATGCCTGCGCGCACGCATGCCGCGGCGAACCCCTTCTTCACCGACCCAATCTTCTCCAGCCCGTGCTCGATCACATAGTCCGACAGCGCGCCGGCCTTCGCTTCCTCGAGCGTCGCGCGCAGCTGGGCGTTCATCGGCACCGTCGCCCGGTACTTGCTCGTCTGCACCCGATCGACCGGGTTGAGCGTGATCAGCCCACGGGCGAAATCGACTTGGTCCCATTTGAGATCGAGCAGCGCGTTGGACCGCGCCCCGGTCCCGACCGCCAGCTTCATGAACAGCTGCACGTGCGGCCGGACCGCCGAGTCGACCAGCTTGCGAAAGTCCGCCTTCGAGAGGTGGCCGACCTGCGACGCCGGCAGCTTCGGCATCTGGATAAACGGCGCGGCCGTGATCATCTTGTGCTTCGCTGCCCAGTTCAGCGCGGCGCGGATCACGGCAAGCTCGTTGCGCACGGTGATCGCGCGGCAATGGGCGCGGCGGGCGCGGTAATCTTCTGACGCCTGAATGTCGACGCGACCGATCGGCAGCTTGTCCCAGAACTCCTGCGCGGCCTTCCACGCCACCTCGGCGCGCTTGATCGACAGCATCCCGGCCCGAGCCTTCAAATAGGCTCGCACCGCCTCGCCGACGGTGTCCGCCTGGCCGCCTACTGCGCGCCGCTGCCAGAACGCGCGCGCTGCGGACTCGCCTGACGATCGATCAGTCGTTCCAAGCGAATGCCGGTGTCGTTTGCCCTCTTCGAACCAGACGATCGCAAGGACGCCTCGGTATCGTTGGATGCTATATTCTGACATTCGTAACGCTCCACCTCTTCGGCGCGGATCCTGAGCAGCTTTCCGCCCAGCTTGAAGGCAACCAGATTCCCGCTGTGGATCAGGCTGTAGATTGTGTCGGTCCCGCAGCCCCACCGATCGGCGAGGCCTGTGACGTTGAAGACGGCGGCGCTCATCGGCTCTGTCCTTCCTGATCTGTGAGGTGGGCTTTTGTGGCAAGGGCGAGCGGGGCAAGCCAACTGCCACCGCCTCGCTGAACCTTGGTCAACGCTGCAACACTGGCGTACGAGAGCGCGAGTTCACGGGCCATGTAGACCGGCCAATCAGGCAGCCGCTGCGGAGCAAGGCTCATCGCCGGGAGCTCTCGGCTATTGATGTGAGATAGGAAGATCGATCGGGCCCTGCCGACCGCAATGGCGCGTTGAGGTCGCTCCAGCAGAGGAGTTGATCATGACCGAGAGCAACCCAGCCGACCCGAGCAAGGCTGACTTCGCGGACACGGCGAAAAAAAGCACCGACGCCGGCATCGCGGATGAGAGCGCTGCATATGAGCAAGCCATTGACGGCGATGACGATGATCAAGTTGCCGAGGGTAATTGGAAGTCGACCGACGACGGAAGCGGCACCAGCGAGACGGACTGAGCTCGACCGAATGCTACCGGCGCAAGGACGCTTACCGAGGTGATTTATGGGCAGGCCGCTATTGACCTGCCCAGTCCCGCAATGAGACAGGTGACAAATCAGATGGAGCCGGCGGCTTATGATCAATGACGACGGCAGCTTCCAACTGGAATTCACCGACAATAGTGCCCCCGGAGTTTTCGAACCGGTGACAACCATTGTCCGTGGCCAGCTGTCACCAGCGGCGGCCGTACATTTTGCGCTGCTCGAGCGTAACAAATCGCCGGAAAGAGTAGCCACTCTACTTCGAGCCGCGGTCGAAAATCGATGGCGTATCGAGGGCCTTCGCGCCGGAGATCTCGTCGTGCGGACGACCGATTTCCGGAGGTAGCAGACGACAGGCGCGGCATTCATCAATCCTGCGCAGCGTACTGATAGGGCGCGGTCTGTCGTTCCACGGTCCGGCGTGCGTTCCGCGCGGTCGTTCGCAACCAGCGCTGTTGCAAGGCTATCCTTGCCGGCACCGACGCCAACGAAATGGCGAGCGCTCATGCAACGACCTTCGAACAGGTTGGCTGGGCGTCGGCCTCGACGACGGGCGGCCGGGAATGGCGAATCCCGCGGGGACGGACCGAGGCAGTCGGGGAAAGGGGCACGAAGCCGCGCCGATCGTTGCCGCGCAGGGCGGTCATGATCTGGGGCCAGCGGTGATAGAGGTCTTCGACGAAGACTACAGCCGCGATGACGAACATCGACAACAGGCAGCCGATACCGGCGCCGTACATGAACAGGTCCCAGGTCACGGGCGAACTCCACGGCTTGCGATTGAGAAAATGAGGTCGATCATGATCTCGGGCGACACGCGGCCGGCGAGATCGGGAACGGGTGGCAGCTGGGGCCAAGGCAGCGCTGGCCCGGTCATGCGGCCCTGCGCGTGTGGCCGCGCGAGCGCGAGGCGGTGGTCCAGCCATCAGCCTCGACGAGCTTCTCGGCGCCGTTGGGGGCGATCACCCGCACCCTGCCGTCCGCGCGCGTCGAAAGGATCGGACACTCGAACTGGTAGACCGCAGGGAGGCCAAGGCCGCTGTAGATCTCGTGGTCAGCGGCGTTGCGCTGCACCTTTATAGCGGGCGCCGTAAGGACGTCGATTCCGCGGCTGATCAGCGACCGGACCTGCTCGACCGTGAAGCGATCGCCCCCGGTGACGCTGTGGTCGCCGAACCCGGTCTTCACGCCACCCCGGATCGATCCGTACCAGCACGACGGCGCCTTCGAAGGCGTGACGTAGATGGTGGCGGGCTGCCGGCCGATGATCTCGCCCATGGCGCGCGGGCGTGGGGCATAGGTCATGCGTGCGCCTTCAGATACTCGCCGGCTTCGAAACCGGCTTCGGCCATGTGCTGACCGTTCTTCGCCATGAAATTGGCCTGGATCGCGTGCGACGACTGCTTCTGCGCCTCTCGCCTCAGCAGGTCGGTTGCAGCATCTACGGAGCGCACCAGCTGCTCGAGAGTCGGCCGGCGCCCCATGCTGATGCGCAGCCGCTCATGCTCGTCGATGATCAAGCGAAGCGCGGAGGCCTTGATGTTGAGCCGGCCCGCGCGCGCACGAAGGGTGTCCTTGATGGCCTCCTTCTTCGCGATCGCGCCCGGCAGCACCTGATCCGCATTCTCCATGCGATGAGCCAGGATGACATGCTCTTCAGCCAGCGACAGCCGATGGCAGGCCGATGACATATCGAGGATCGTCTGATCGAGGTCAGGGTCGTGCGACTTGATGGTGCGGCCGGTCATGCGAGCGCACCGCGCTGCGGCGCCGGGTTGGCGGCAAGCTCGCGCTCCCATTCCCGGCGGCCGGGCCATTCGGTGAAGTAGATCCCGGCCAGCACCACGGCGTCGCCGCCATCCAGGTGCTTCTCGAAGGTCGGCCAGCCAACGACATCGGTCTGCTCGATATGGCAGTGATTGCAGAGCGGCAGGCAGTGGCGGTCAGCAACCTTGGTCGACGCGCCCTTCCCGCCTGCGATGTCGACGTGCGCTGCTACGATCGGGTTCGTGTCGCTGCCGACATGCCTGCACCGCGCACACGGCAGCTTCCGCAGCCACCGCTTGTATTCCTCGGCGCACTTCCACGCTGGGCGCCCTGCCCGCGGCGGCTTCCGAGTCTGAAAAGCAAAACGGGGTGAAACCACGTCGATCTCCCGGCAGGCCCCCATGGCCTGTAGGAAGTGCTATGTGACGGATATGTCCGTCGGTCAAGGATTTTGACGGGTTTGTCCGTCACTTTCGACTACTCGAAAAATCCCGCCCGATAAGGCGGGCTAGCGAAGTGGTGTTATGGATCAGCTTAGTGGAGCAGCGCGCGCTCTACGCCCGCAGGCAGTGCAACATAAGGTACTACGTCGGCGACCTGAGCTAGAAGGTTTGCGTCGGCTGGAACGAGAGGCAGATCGTGGACCGCGAAAGCACCGCCTTGATAACGTACCTTCGCATCAGCGAACGCGGTATACTTATGGACAATCGACCCCCGGGCCGGAGTCACCACGTCAATGACGACACTCCTAGTTCCATCACGAACGCCAAAATCGAAATGGTAGTCCCGTCCGCTCTCTCCGGTACGCACGATATCTTCGCTTACTCTCGCAATTGTGAACCTCCGTATCAGTACTTCGCGCACGCGCTCGTGCAATCGATCGGACGCGGCCTTGGCCTGGCGTGATACGGCATCAAGTGCGGCGCCAGCAGAAGCATTCGCTACCGACAATATGCCACTGGCTAGCCACGCCTCCGACGGGATGTCCGAAACGATCTGACGGTTATCAGTTCGCAAGCCAAATCTACCGGCGCTTTCAGCTAGTGCGCGAGATATCAGCTTTTCGTCCCGACCATGCGCCCAAGAGCAAGCATGCGCACCGCCACCATCATGCACGAGAAAGCCGTCGCCAATTTTGACGACATACACCGCCACTGGTTCGAATGAGGGGTATAGGCAATGAGTCTCAAACCGAGAGCCTTGGGTGGTCTCGTCGCAACGCTCGTATCGCGCTAGGCTCTCGCGAACCGTGGTGCACAGATTGGTCATTCGTCAAACAACTCGGTCCGCCCGGGAGCAACGAAATCACGCTGCTCGGGTGTGAGGCTTATACCAGCAGAATCGGCAATCCAAGGAAGCATTTGTGGCACCCGTCTTAGCCCATGCTCGACCGGCCTCCGCGCAGGTAATTCCCATACTTGAGACCTCTGTACATGCTCGCGGTTATCAGCCCATGAATGAATATGCGGGCCACACGCCTCGGGAGGAAGACCAAGGATATACGCCCACGGTGGGTTCATTTTACACTCACCAAGCGGCACGACGTCCAAACGCGCGATGCTGTTTCCACGAAATATGACGGACACACTAGGACTGTCGGTTCGCAGCCTATGCACCCGGAACCGGAGCTCGCCACGGCGGATGCCTATGTCGTCCTCGATCGGCCAGATTGCCTGTAATTCGTTCGGCCGGTTCGATGGCGTCCACGACGGCACAGGAATGCTCAGCACCTTCTGCTCAGCTAAAAAACGGTCAACGTCGGCGACGTCGGCTTCAGTGATCAAAAGACGCCCCCACTTAGGAAAATTCCTACGTTGCAATTAGCGGAATATGAGAACACAACGAGAACATGCAGACCCGAATCGCGCCGTTGGTCCTGGACGAACCCGCCTGCGACGTGGGTTGCCCAGACTGCGTGCGCTCGTGCGCGGTCGCAAACATAATGCTTAGCTTGTGGGCGCGAGAGGAGGAGCGTCTGTTGCGCCTTCACTCGGTCGAGAGTGCCCGCCACTGGGCTGACGAACTTGCGGAAGCTTCAGAACACGTGCGACAGCTTGTGAAAGAAATCTCGCACGTTTGTCCGTCGTACCCCGCGTGGGCATTCTTGGAATCGCGTCCAATAGCGCGACGTAAAGCTCGTCTTCAGTAGGGGCATCACCGCGCTCCTCGGCCAAGCCGAACATGGAGAGATCGCTACCGAGTGCTCGTGCTAAGTTCGACAAGACCTTGGTTGTCGGGTTTTTGTTTCGGCCATTGAGGATGTCGCCGACTGTGTCACGCCCCTCATCAGCCTCTTTTGCTAGGCTACGCTGCGAGAACCCAGTGCCGGGCCCGGTGGCATTACGCAGCACATTCTTGATGCGCTCGATGTCGAACTCGGGATCAGCCATATCGCATGTATCCCATGACGGACCTGTCCGGCACAATTTACGGATAAATCCGTCACTATCTGCTTGACCTGACGGATATGTCCGTCGCATATCTACATTATGGACGACTTCATAGCCGACATCGAGGCGTTCTGCCGGACGCATCATCTTCGCGAGAGCCGGTTCGGTCGGGCCGCAGTAAATGATACGACGTTTGTGTCACAGCTACGTGCTGGCCGAGAACCTAGACGGGCGACTGTCGCCAAAGTGCGCATCTTCATGGCAAACCATGTCGCCCCCGCGGAACAGAAGCGGGCGGCATAGATGGTGCTGACTCTGCCCTCCATGGAGCTTGCTCGCGTCGCCGGCATCGCTTCGGCGGTGATCGTGATGAACGGCGATCGGTTCTCCATGCACACTGTTTCTGACCCTGTGTACGCCGAGGCTCCGGTGCTCGACGTCACGCTTTGCACGGCCTGCGGGTGCCGAGCCGCAATTGCGGTTCGGGGCTGCCAGAAGCCGGTCTGCCCCTCCCGTGATCGAAAGGCTGCCTGATGCGTAAGCTTGCGTTGATCGTCGTCGTTGGTCTGCTGATCGCGTTGATCGCGGCGGCCGTCCTCGGCCTGTCCGTTCGCCAGATCGGCATTGGCTACCTGCTGGGCGCTGCCTGGATGGTCGCCGTGTCGGTCGTCATGAACACGGCAAACGGCCGCGTCGGCGATCCGTCCCAGTACGGCGAAGAGCTCGCTTGGATGGGCGCTGGCAGCATGGATGGCTTCGATCTTCATAACGACGGGGATATCCGATGACCGACGCCAGTTCCGCCCAATGTGGGGCTATCGTGTCGGACGAACGTATCAGGGACACGCTGCGCCGTCAGATCGATCGTGCCTACACCGTCGACCGTCGATTCACGCGCGCCACGCTGGCCGCCGAGACCGGGGTGAACGTCTATACGATCGACGCGATTATGTCGCGCGACCCCGCCAAACAGCGCCGTGTCACGATGGAAGATGCGTTCTCGATCGCGTCGGTCCTCGGTGATCGCGCCATCAACTCGCTGCTCGCCTTGATCGGCTACGCCGGACGCCGCCTGGATGATCCCGACGCGCTCCAGCCCATGCTGATCGCAGCGACTGCCATGGCCCACCTCTCGACGATCGCGACCGCCGCGGCCGACGGGCGGATCGATCACACCGAACAACCCGGGTGCCAAGAGGCTGCCGACATGATCATCGCGACGGTGTTGCCGATGTCGTCGGCGGGCCGTCAGGGCGCCTGAAACCAACGAATATCACGCGGAAAACCCCGCAACGGAGATGACTATGGACGCGCTCAATAGCGCAGTGCCGGTTGAGCCCGGTTCTGCGGACGGTCCTTTGCGGCCTGCTTCTCGGGCCTGCTCAGATTGCTCGTCGCCGATCACGCGCCAGTCTAAGACCGGGCGATGCCGCGTTTGTTCGTTGGCGGCTACCAATGCCGACCCAGAACTGAAAGCACGCCAGCTCGCAGCCGTACGCGAATATTCGAACCGCCCGGAGGTCCGCGCGGCATCACGCGAGCGGCTTGCGAAATACCGGGAGAATATGCCGGAAGCCGACCGCGAGAAGCGCAGGCAACGCGGATATGAGCAAGCGGCGACGGTTCTCATGTCCCCGGAGATTCGCGCGCTGAGCAACTCGCCCGAGGCAAAAGCGAAGGCTGGTGCGCGGCGCACCGAGACCGTTCTTGCGTGGTGCCCGCCGCCTTATCGCGATCTCTACCGCACGCTGAAGAAGTCTCAGCGCTACCTGGCCGCCGAAGCTCGCGCACTCGTCGAGGAAGCGATCGCTGCGGACAAGCGCCGCGCGAACGGGCACGACCGTCGTCGTGTCGTCCGCGATCATGGTCCGGCTGTTCATCACTCTCGACGCGCCGGGCCCGAAGCGGTGGCTGCTCGACGGCATCGTCACCGGCCTTGCCATGCTGATCACTGCGGTCTGGATCGTCGAGCACCAGGTCGACCTGTTCGCCGCTCTCGGCACCGGGGGAATCACCGGCGCGATCGGCGCGGGCATCATCAGCTTCTTCAAGCGGCGCGGACAGAGCGCCATCGAGGCGCTTGACGCGGCCCTGCCCGGCAAGCCTGCGGTCCCGGCGGAGATGACGGCCGCCCTGCGCGAGATCGACAAGAAGCTCTAACGGCCCGCCTCAACCGGGAGAGGTTTTGGCGAGCCGGCCGAGCCGATTAGGGTTAGCTAGGCGCGTCGATAACGACCGATCTGGCCAATGGCTTCACATCGGAGGAAAAATTATCACCACGGTATCAGCGGTGATGGCTCCAGACACCGCTCTCACCGTAACCGTCGGGACCGGGAGGCGCCCCGCATGTCCGTGTGAGTGAAGCAGGCGGGGCGCTGAGGATGCTCGGTCTGGAGACGAAGACCTCATCTGCGGCAGTGAAATGCCACACTTAAATAAGAGTAAAAACATCCCGCCCGCCCCGTGTGACACCTTAAATGTCGCGGGCGGGATGTTGAGCGCTCGCTGGCTTGGTCCAGCACGCTCTGTAACGAACTTCGTAAGATACCCTGACCTTTACAAGGTCGCATTGTCCCTCAAGTCCCAAAAGGGGAATCTTGGACCACGGTGATCATGGCAAGCGGCGATAGCAAATATAACGGCCCGCCAAACCGGGAGGGGTTCAAGGCGGGCCGGCCGGATCACGATGGAGGTCATCCAGCGCGTCGATAACGACCGATCCGGCCAAAAGCTGCGCAGCTACTGTAGAAAAGTGGGCGGTCAGATTGTCAGAAAAAATGCTGATAAAAACCGGCAATCTGACCACCCCTAGGTTCCAATCAAAAGCTTAAGATTGGTCGCAGATGCCGCGAGAGCGACACACGCGCGGGGCTGCGTAACAGCTTAAAGTTACAGCAAAATAACTTGGGATAGGCTCGAAGAAATAAAGCGCGCCCATTTCCGATGTATATTTGCGGCTACAGTTCTGTGGAATCGATTGCAGCCGAAAAGTCCGGTCACCACGCATCGAAGGAAATAATCATGACGACGGCATCAGAGCCGGCGTGGCTTCGCCATGCCCGGTCGCTTCTTGGTACCCGCGAGGCACCGGGGGCAGGGAATAACCAGACCATCATGGGCTGGGCGAAGCGGCTTGGCACGAAGGTGCTCGGCATGCTTTACAACGCCGACAGCGTGCCGTGGTGCGGGCTATTCGTCGCCCATTGCCTTGCCGAGGATGGCATTCCGGCCCCGCCGATTGCGGTGCGAGCGAAGGCGTGGGCGACGTGGGGCGCAAACATCGCGGCCGATCGCATCACACCGGGCGCCGTGCTGGTCTTCGATCGAGCGGGCGGCGGTCACGTCGGCTTCTATGTCGGCGAGGATAAGACGGACTATCACGTCCTGGGCGGCAATCAGGGCGATCGGGTCAGCATCATGCGGCTCGAGAAGTCGCGGTGCATCGCGCGGCGCTGGCCACTTGGGCGTCCCGTCATCGGGAAGCCCCGCCTGATGACCTCGACCGCGGGCGTCCCCTCATCTTCGGACGAAGCATGACTTGGGTAGCAGGCATCGCTCTGCTGCGGCGTTTCTCGTGGGCAGTGCCGATGATTAGCCTACTGGTCGCGCTGCTCTTCACTCGCGGGACGCTCGCCGATCGCACGGCGACGCTGAAGGCAGAACGGGCGGCATGGACGGCAGAGATCGCGAAAGCCGAGCAGCTTCGCGCTGCTGCGGAAAAGCGGTTCGCCGTCCAGCAAACCACGGCGCTGGCGACCTTCGCCGACCGCCTCGCGAATCGCGAACCCATCATCCTTCGATCCACCGACACCGTGAGGACCTATGCGCAAACTGATGCTGGGCGTGCTGCCTGTCTGCCTGCTGACCGCGTGCGCGGGATCGACGCGCTCGACGTTGAGCTCTTCGCCGGCGATGCCGCCAGTCCCGACGGAGGCGGCGAAGGCGTGCACAGTAACGCCAGCGCGCCGACAGCCGGACGGTAGCGCCAACGCGTCAGATGCCGAGGGCACGATCCGAGACGCTCGAGCGGACCTCGCACTCTGCGACGTGCGCCGACAGCTCGCAATTGATGCTTGGCCTCGCTGACCGACCAGACCCGATCTCACCCGACTTTCAAAAGGAACGACGCCCATGTCTTACCCGATCGCTACCCGCGGAGGCCGCGGCTCCGGCACCTCTTCGCCTTACGTCCCCGCTCTTAGTGACCTTGTGCTCTCCGGAGCTCTGGTCGCCGGGGTAGCGTCGTCTGGGACGATTCTAAACGCCACCGCCGGCTCGGCAATATCCAGCACGGTGTCGGGCCTGACCGTCAGCAGCGCAGCGCGGACCTATACCTACAATGGCACCGGCGCGGCGGGCTCGACGAACAACGGCCTGACCGAAACCCTGGCCGGTGCGACGTTCAGCCCGCGTGGCAACGTGGTCACGATTGTGTCGTCTGCCGTCCCCGCGTTCACGTCCAACCCGTCAATTTCGCCGCAGGGCGGCAACGTCGGCGGCACTTTCAGCGGAATCGACGGCGCCATGAGCAACGGTGGCTCGATCCTGAGCCGGCGCTGGCTTCTCAACGGCACGTCGATCGGTAGCGGCACTACCGTCGTGCCCAATGCGGCCGGGTCACTCACCTTTGAGAACACTGGCACCGGCTATGTAGTCTCGACCTCAAGCGCGGTTACCGTTGCTTACGGCACGCCTACGCCAGCACCATCGTTCACCGCCCAGCCTTCGATCTCGCCGAGCAGTGGATCGGTCGGCCAGTCCTTCACCGGCTCTGACGGGACGGTGTCGAATGGTACGGTCGCAAGCCGTCGCTGGCTCCTGAACGGCGCTCAGGTTTCAACTGCCGGGATCTACATCAGCACGGCCGCAGGATCGCTGGTGTACGAGGTGACGGCGACCGGCGCGGGCGGAACGACGATCGCGACGTCGACATCCGTCGATGTGGCGGCTGTCGGCGGCGTTCCGGCGCTGCCCGCGACCGCTTCGTTCGACGGCGTCGATCCGTATGTCGATCTGAACGATGGCAGCTCGTACCGCGTCGCTGGGACGACCTATCCGACGATCGCAGCGATGGTCACGGCCGGCATCTACACGCAGATCACTCCCGGCGCGACCACTATGCAAAACGGTGACCAGTTGGCGTTCCCTGCAGCGCTGCCGAGCCCTTACACCGTGCGTGCGGAAGGAACTACCGGTCCCGCAGTTGCGGCAAACGGTGTTGCGCAGACGATGGTGTCGCTCGAAGATGCTGGGTCGGTCATTACCGACGAGATTTTCCAACTTCGTCGCCAGTACACTTCGACTGGCGCGACCAATCGCGCGAGCATCCTTGCGTACAAGGGCAGCGCTTCACAGGCCAATTATCAGGACCTCAATGGTACGCTGAACGGTCTCAGCCAGTCGGTGGTTATTGTCGGGTCGGCCGCACCAAACTCGTATCAGCTTGCCTATGGCGCACGAGACGCATCGCGGCAGACCACGACGGCCACAGTCAGCACCGGCTTGACCCGCATGATCATCGGCAACCAGTCAGATGGCACTCGATCGTGGACGGGCTCGGTAAAGCGCGTCACCATCTGGCTGTCGGTATTTGTCCCGACCCAGATGACGGCGCTCTCGGCCTATCCGTTCAGCGGCGCAGTTTACGGCGCGCACACGGGCAATGAACAGCCGTTCTCGCAGCAGTATGGCAACAAGGTCTATGTTGGCCAGTCGCGTTCCGGCTTCCAGTCGCTTGCCGAGATCGACGTCGACACCAAGGTGATGACCGACCTTATCAATGTTGGCACGGCGTACACCGGCAATGACGATCACCGCTCGCCGGTGATGCTGAAGACGCCGACTGGAAAGTTCTTCACTGTCTATACCGGCCACGGCGATGACAATATCATCAGGTATCGCCGGTCAACGGACGGGTCGCCGCGCAACCTCGGCACTGAGCAGCAGATCAGCACGTCCGGAATCGGATCTGCTTCTTATTCGATGGTCCATATTCATGCGGCAACGGGCGCAATCTATATCATCGTTCGCTCGTCGCTGACGCGGTGGGTGTTCAGCGTCTCGACCGATGACGGAGTGACGTTCAGCGCTCCGAAGGTGCTGACGACGCATCCGAGCAAGCAGAGCTACATCTATGGGGAATGGACGACGGCCAACCGACTGCGGTTCTTTGCCAATGAGAATGCCGCGCTCGAGGCAACGCTTCGCATTTTCGAGTGGGATGTCGTCACCGGTAACATCTATGCCGCGAACAACACGATCGTCGGCAATAGCGAGACGGGGGGCGTCAACTTCGACGACATGACGGTCTTCCGGCCCTACACGGCTGATCGCTCGTCGCAGATCATGTGCTTCAGCAACAGCGCCAATCAGATCATGTATGCGCAGCTGAATGAACGTGACGAGCTCAGCCGTCAGGTGGTCGCGCATCTTCCTACCGGCCTTGACGCCTTCGTGCCCGCGAACTGGATCACGACGGTCATCACCCCGGAATATACTGGAGCAAGTGACCAGCGACGTTTCAACGGGCAAGGGACATTCAGCTATCGGACTGACCTATCGCAGCCACGAGCGTTCGTCTGCGTGCGGATCGGCACCAACTGGGTGCTGCAGCAGATCGATTTCACCGCGGCCGATCTGTCGACGTTCACGACCACGAACCTGCGGTCGGTACCCGACACGGACTACAATGCCATCCTACGCCCGCGCAGTCCGAAGGGCAGCGACGGGCGCCTCGATGTGTCGTGGCAGGAAGGCATCTATCCAAATTATCAAACTTGGGACCCGACCAAGGTCAACCGGAGGTGGGCAGCATGAACCGCTATATCGCAATCGCCGCATTCTTGATCGCCGCCCCTGCGCTTGCCGGTCCTGATCGACCGCTCAAGCCGGGGACGGTGATTACGAAGGCGACCAACCTCACCAGCTACCGCTATATCGACGCCTTGGCCGAGGCAAACGGACTGCGCATGGACGGGTTCAACCTGCGCTACGGCCGCGCCGGGATCCGCTTGCGGGGCGACGCGCGCGACATCGTGATTCGGAACGGGACGATGACGACGAAGGGGGTTACGAAGGGCAGTGACCTCCCCGTCGGGATCGACATTGGCGGTACCGTGCACGACGTCCTGATCGAGGGCGTGACCGCCAGCGGGCACCGGATGGTCTACGTCCCCAAGAAGTACACCAACGGCGACGGCTTCAGCCAGGAAGCGCAGGTCTACCGCGTGACCTATCGACGCGACGTCTCGACCGACAACAGTGATGGCGGCTTCGACTTGAAGGGCCAGGCACGCCTCGAGGACTTGGTCGCCGAGCGCAACGGCCGCAACTACCGCTTCTGGAACGACATCACGGCGAGCACGCTGATCAGCAGGAATCCATCGGGCGCTCATGTCTGGCTGAACGCCAAGGCGGCGCAGGCTGTCGTGATCGATCGGCTCATCGTCAGCAGCAACACGACGGCGCCGGTGCTGCGCATCGAGAACCCGTACCCCGTCTCGATCGTCGTCAAGGAGTGCGTGATCGCCGTCCCTGCCGGCACGCTGCTCCAGTGGGGCGGCAAGGGTGCCCGGGTGACTTGGGGCAAGAACTGCACCCGCGATGCCAAGGGCTATGCGATCAAAACGCCGGTGGCGCCGGTGGTCCCTGCCGCTCGTCAACGGTTCGATGCCGGTGAAGTGCTACCAGATCGGGACGGCGACGGTATGGTGAAGTTGGGCGCGGCGTGGGCGAAGAAGTTCAAGGTTCCGGCCGGTACAATCTTGCGCACGACGGGTGGAACTTGGTACGAGATCGCCCATTAGATTACAAACTGAACGCCTGAAACTCAGCCCGATCTGCTTCACACTTCGGCGAGCATGTCGCGCCGGGCTTCCCGCAGAAGCACGCAGGACGCGCAGTGAATAGCGACTTGATGACGCGGAATATCTTCATGATGAGTGTGTCCCATGTCTCTATTCGCAGCGCAATCGGTGAGTGCACTGCTGATTGAGTGATGTCCGTTTTAATCGACTATATATCATCGGCATGAACGGGAGACCTTTTCCCCGAACCATCTCTCTGCGTCGCTAATTGATTGAGGATTGGAATTATCCGCGACTTCAGGGCGACCGCGACGGTCTTTCCATAAGTGGCTGTCATATGGTGCTTATCAAAGTACATCATGACATTACCGGTAACTGGATAGCACCAGACGTCACCGCAAAACTGGTCACTCATATCCACCAACTTTATCAGCTCCGATTTGCCTATCGTGGAAGCCGGATTTGATGGCGCCAACAGCGACGAGCGAGGCCGCCGACATGCACCGGCATCCGGCCCATTCTTCGCAACACACTCAGCGACATCGAAATTCATCCACGGCGTATCTCTTACAGCCAAGACTGGTATGCCTGCTCGGTTCAGCATTTCCATAGTGTCCACCCATGAAGAAGGAACCTTCTCTTGACCGTGCAAAACACGCGTAGAGGTGGTGAACACCACCGTAGGTTTCATCCTTAATAGTTTACGCATCGCATTTATATTCCACGTCGCACATGTCCCACGCGGATCAGGAACCTGACTTGCCCCTCTCAAGAGAAATAGACAACTGGACTTGGTCATTGTTATGATCCGCCAGCCCTCTCCCCTCAAAGCTCCGGCCATAGCGGTTAGCCAATGGGCGGAATGCGATCCACCGACGATAGCAATTATTCGCGAGCCATTAGGATCGCCAAATTCACAAGTTATCGCATCAGTTCCGCTGAACGTCTGATGGCATTTGCTAGACATATTCTTCGGCCTGTCTTTGTGGGCCCATATCCCGCTCGGTACAACGGATTGCGTAGCAGCAACATGTTCGGTGTAGGCCGATGTTGCCCCTGGATAGTTGCTAGAAGGTATAGAAAGCCTTCTTTCTGCCGCGGTCGATTTCCGTTCGAAAGCATAACCGCCGGCCAGCATGACCGCCACAACCCCGAGCTGTAAGCCAATAACCCGTGCGCTTCTTGTTCCGCCGGCCTGACGGTTGAGACGCCAAGCGTCTTCTACGAGCCACGTGCTGAGTGCAGCCAAACCAAACGACGCAACCAAGACCGCAACACCGCCCCAAGCGCCAGCATGGTAGACATTCGCGTACGACAGATAAAATACCAATAGCGGCCAATGCCAAAGATAAAGAGCATAGGAAATACGACCGAGATAAGTTAGCGCCCCGGACGATAACAGCCGATCCGCCCCAAACCGCGAGCCAGTTTGCCCGGCATAGATCACAAGAGCCGCCCCAAGCGTAGGCCACAATGCCATGTAACCGGGAAAGCCCGTCGATACGTCGAGTAGCATTCCACACGACAGAACGGCAAACAATCCGACCCAGCCGAGAATGACACGCAATTTTGCGGATGCTGACGGCTTCGCGACGATCTGCGCAAGAAGCCCCCCAAGCGCAAATTCCCAAATTCGCGCGAAGGTATCAAAGTATGTGAACGGCTGTCGAACAGCAGTAAAATATATCGAGTACGACAACGATAACAATAAGAGCACCCACACTATAGCGACTGCTAGGCGTGCATTGCTCGAGCTTGACGACCGGTATTTAGCAATTACAAAAACCAGTGGCCCAAATATTAAATAAAACTGGCCTTGAATTGACATCGCCCAGTAGTGCTGAAACGGGCTTAGTGCTTCTTCACGATCGAGATAATTAACAGACCAGAATGCTAGTCTCCAGTTTTCCAGGTACGCTGCAGAAGCACCAGCATCTATCATCACATTATGCCATCGCGTAGACGGTAGTATCAACGGAGTTAGTAAGGAAACTACAACGACGACCAACAGCGCAAGTGGCAGCAAACGTATCGCGAGGTTACCCGCGAAGTTAGCCAAGTTAATGCTTCGCCCGTTTTCAACCTGATTGAGCAGCGATCCCAGAATTAGAAATCCAGATATAACGAAGAATACGTCAACGCCGCCAGAAACGCGCTCGATCCAGATGTGGTAGATCGCGACGAGCAGTGAACCTATCGCTCGCAAGCCTTGGATTTCCGGCCGGAATACCCGCGTGTATGTCTGACCCGAATCTGATGACACAATAACCGCCCCCCGTATTAGCGAATCAACCCCCGCTGATCCGTGGTGGGGTAAGTCAATTATTAAATTTAGTCCGGTAAATTATCGACGCGTCCGTCCGAAATCGGGGCACACCTTTAAGGCGGGATCACCCACCTTCTATCCTCTCGGCCAACGGCTGCGCATGCTAATTGCAGTTGCACTGGCAATGAGTGCCACGATCGCGGACCTCACTTAATATAACTGCGGGATGATATCTTCCCGCCGACGAGGCTTTAATGAAGTCGAGGCGCTGGTGGATTGGGACGGTGACGGGCTAGTAAAGCTGGGCGCGGCCTGACCCGAGAAGCTCAAGGTCCCGACCGGCGCGACGATCCGCTTGGTTGGCGGCACTTGGCACGAGATCGCGAAGTAGGCGCGGTCAGCGCGTCAACGTGGCCGTTGCGAGAAAACGGGCCATAATGTTCACTTGCTCTCGTTTTCGCGTCGCGCTGTTAACCGCGCACCTAGAGCGATGCCAGGTTGCTCTATAAATCTGAAGGTCAATACAGAAATGAGATATGTGACTACTAGGGTAGCGATCAACACAGTGATCTGTGAAGTAAGCAAGGTTAATCCTTCTAGACGAAAGGCATAAATAAACACTGACAAGGGTATCATGTGAACTAGATATATAGAATAGGATATCTCGCCCATTCGAAACATCGCAGGCCTGCCAATCCACGCCGCAATTCGATGCCCATTGCTATGTGCCGGTTGGGCGGATGACCAGATAACTGCCGCCCAGATGCCAAGTGGGACAATTTGCATCGCTCCGCCCTTCCAAAGAGCGGCGATGGCCAATGCTATTACGAAAACGGCCCAGCTAAAGGGATCTGACCGTTTTAAAATCTGATAGGTCACCATTCCAATCATGAAGTGGATTATCTTGGCGCCGAGGAAAGCTCCCGTGAAATGCCCGCTGATCATCAGCAAGGCGGCCGCACCAGCCACAATAAGAGGCCATCGTCGCCGATTGGCGAAGGCCCACATCATAAGAGGGGCGACGACGTAGAATTGCCATTCCAAGCTGATACTCCAAGCTTGGCCGACGATCGTATAGGCAGCTTGCGGTCCAACGCCCCGAGGAAAGACGCCTTGCAAAAGGGGTATGTGAACCAGAAGATGGGTGGTCAGATGGTCCAATCCATTCGTCGCCAGTTTGAGGCGGTTCACATTTGCGGCAGTGGTCGGAGCTGCTGCCCAAGCTTCGATCTGCATTGGAAGCAGAGCGGCTGAAACCGCCAAAACCACTATATAAAGCGGGAACAGCCGAAACGCCCGGCGCGCAAGGTATTGCCCGTATGGCTCTGCTTTCCGGTCAATGAGCATTGCGATGACAAAGCCCGACAGCAGGACAAAAACGTCTACTGCCAAGGTGTTTTGGTCGATCAGGGGAATGTGCCAACCGAAGGCTAGCGAAATGTGTCCCAAGACGACCCACCAGGCCATCAGCCCTCGCAGACCATGAAGCGCGTGGATCTTTGCCTTCTCCGGCGTCGGCCGCGTCATCCAGTCCATCCCCAAAATGTCTACGCTCGGTCGATCGTCGCTTTTAACGATCAAACCTCTCACCCCGCCCAAGCTAGTAACGGGTTTTCTATGATCCGCCACCTCCTTGCTTAGCTATGCAGCCCTCCTGTCGCGGCACAGATTGCCACCTCTGAGGCGCTTCTGATCAACAACCGCCCAGCGACGCGGTGACCACCACCGTCAATGCGAAGACCACGCGCTCTGCACATAAGGCGGAGACGGTCTTCGTAGGCTCCTCAGCGCATCAGAGCCTTATCCACCGGGCGGTAGAGTGGGTCGCGGTCTCCCGTCCAGTGTTACGTTTAAGCTCCGATCGCATCACACTATAGGGGCGAGGCCTACGAACTGCGGCTGCGGCCCGCATTCTTCGGAAGCTTGCTCAAGATCGGGACGGCGCCTGACTTTTTATTATGCAAGCTCAGGTGGTCACAGCCGAAATTTGTGCCATTGTTGTGCATGATGATTCTGTATAGCGTACTTGCAATCGTTTGGGGCCTTCCCATCGCGGTCCTCTCAGCGACCTCAATAGGCTGCGGAGTTTCGCCCCGCTTTGCACATTTCATACGGACACATCTTGGCATCTGACGTCATGTTATTGGAGCGGGTTCGGTAATCACTCGCGTCGAACATTAAGAAAACGATTTGGTTAGAAGGGGCACGTTAAACTCTGACCGGTCGAACGCCCCTGAGCCTCAACCGCGTCACTCCGACGGTCAAGCGGGTCAAAAGCGACTCGTCGAAGTTAAGATGCGGCATCTTGTAGGATCAAAGGAACAGGTCGCCCGTTCCCTTTGGACCAACCAGGAGAACGATGATGATGAAGCTCAGTATCGGTATCGCCGCAATAATGATGGCCACAGGCGCGATGGCCCAGCAAACTGGATCAACTGGCGCCGGCTCGCCAACAGGATCGGATGCCAAGGTCGCCGTATCAGGAAAAAAGATTCAAAACGGCGATAAAGCGATGGCGAAGAAGCCCAAGGCCAAAACATCGAAGCCGGCAACGATGAACCATACGCCGGCAACTCAGGGGAGCATGAGCTCCACAAAGCCGCAGTAGGTATGACCGGGCTGGTCATCCCCTACCGGGGTGGCCAGCCTGCTCAACGATTATGGACGCTGACAAAGCCACTTTGCGTTCACTGAACTTGACTGTCCAGAATCACGTCGACTGCCGCAGCGACGCGCGCCCAATCGTTCTCGTGGGGCTTGTCGCCCAGCACATCGAGGATTGTATCAACGATCGGAGCGGCCTCCACCGTATCGTGCATTTCCACGATCGCCATCGCTTTTAGCCAGACTTCGCGGTCGGTCATCATAAATCGAGGTTGCGGCGCTCAATCTCGGCAAGCAGACCGTCCGTATCGGGATGGCCGGCGTTCTCAATCGTGCGGCGATACGCCGCGATCAGGTCGGCATCCGACATCGCCTTCAGCCGCTGATCGTATGTATCATCCCATTTGATCATTCGCGCAGCCTAGCCGCGTTGGTTCGATCCACGCAGACCATGAGTGGAATTGACGGATTATCACAGTAGCGTCGCGCCCTAACTGCCAAATTTGGTGCCTGCGATATAGTCGACGGCTGCGGCAATCCGCCTCCAGTCCTCGATCGCGCCCATATCCCCAAACGCGTCGTCGAGTTGGTCAATGATATAGTCGGCGCTGCCATCGCCGTGTTGATCAAGGATCATCCCAGCTTTGGTCCAAATTTCTCGGGAAGATAGCCGCTTGGCGTACTTCATATCTTGAGTCCCCGGCGCTCAATTTCGGCGACCAGTGCGTCCTTGGCGGGTCCGTCCGCTTCGACGTCGATTTGGCGATACGCGTCTAGCAGGCTGCGGTCGTCTAAGAATTCTATCACATCGGGGTGAAGGGGCGGGGCCGTCATTGCCGCGTACTTTCGGCAATTATGTCGACCGCCTCAGCGATGCGCGCCCAGTCGCTTCGCTCAGGCTCTTCCCCAAGAACCGTCCTGAGCGTCTCAACCAACGATGCCGACTCGACCGTTCCATGCCTTTCGACGATATCCATCGCCTTCAGCCAAACTTCCCGATCGGTCATCATAGCCCAGTCAATGCGCGAGTGCCCGATTCGGGTAAACTGTTGGCAGGGGTAGCTCGCAGTTCAGGCGTCAAGCCTTCCCACGAAGGCACCAACCACGATCACGGCTGCTATGACTGCCCAGCCCTCCCACGTCCGCGGCGTCCATCCAATGCCGACAGCCTTTGCCTGGAACCAAGTTCTCGGATCACTCATAAAGGCCCCGTCAATGTCGAGTCGTCTGCGCTGGTCGACAGCGTAAGCTTTTCCGAATAATCGTCAAAGCCGCCAGTGTAATTATGTCGGGCGACGCTCATTCGCAGGCAGTTCTACTTATCGAGGCTCTTTCCAGGGCTGCATCGCAACGATTGCCGCAACGGCGATCAGCAACGCCAGCACGCTATACCCCATGACTGCTCCTTTGATGCCCGCATATCCTCATTAAGTTAAAGTGCCGTTGACGCGTAGAAGGCAAGGCTGACAAATTGGACGGCAGCGAACGCCAACACCCATGCCAAAATGCAAAAAGTGGCAAAACGGACGCGGCCTGTTCCAGCGGGCATGGGGGGACTCCTTGACCACGAATTTGTAAGAAACACCTCTTAATAAAACTGAAATGGTGTATTCTTTAATCAGTCCGGACCCGTCACTGAGGCTCGCTATCGTTGATCGCATCGACCGCAGCCGCGACACGCGCCCAGTCTGCCCAGTGCGGATCATCTCCGAGCACATCGAGTAGGGTGTCCATGACCGGTGCCGATGCCATCGTGCCATGCGTCTGGACGATCGCCATCGCCTTGAGCCAGACTTCGCGGTCGGTCATCATCCGCGGATCCTATGCGAGCGCACTCGATTTAGGCAATCTATCTCAATGTAAAGTTGGCCACCCGACAGGCCGCATGGACTAACTTGCCGGCGCTTCGACCTACTGGTTTATTGTGTAGACGCCCGATCTCGCCAGCTGATGGATTATGCCGTTCAACGATGCTTTGACGATTTGCGGGCGAACCATGTCGTCCGTTGCGTTGATGCCGCTCCAGAATTGCGTGAGCGGCCACTGGTCGCGGCAATGAGGACGGAGAACCCGAAGAGCTAGCCGAGCTCCGCTTGACGGTTTTTGTTCGGCGGCCGGCGCTGTGGCTACTTCTTGGAGAACGGTCACAGCGAGACCAACCAGATAGCGTTCATAATCAGTCACGCCTCGGTCCCCTTCCTGAAGTTCGTCTTAGATTTGAGGGGTTAATTAACCGCACGATGCGAGCGCGGGGGCGGCACCAACAAGGGGCGCAAATCGAGGCAATCGCAATCGTTCAAGAGATGCACAGGCGTAAGGAGCCTATATCCGGATCCAGTTCGGAGGCGGTGTCCCTACCCTGCCCGACCCAGTTCCAGATGATCCGAAGCCTGCGGCGCTTCGCCCGATGCGGCCGGCGTTGCGGACAATGAACGACCTTCACGCGCTATGCCCAGGCGACAAAGGGCCCGAATTCAAAGATAAACAAGGTTGAGATAATGGGACAGGATTGGTAACTAATTGGCGTCACGTCTTCATGTGACATCTCCTCCTGGGCGGCTGCGGCCGCTCCTTTTTAGGGGTCGAGCGTATCTGATAGCGGCCAGCTATCTCGTTGAGGGAGGCGAGAGTAGATAGCGCAAGATCATCGCGCCATGATATTCGCGGCCGTGGAGGGAAGCAGCCGACGTATGAAACTTTCAATAAGTCGTAAAGCAAACGACCGCTGGGCTGTCGATAGCGCGATGCGCTTCAATGCCCGAAACGAACTAGGAGATCGGGTCACGATCGATATTCAAAAAGACGATTGGAACGAGATTACACTGGTTTGGTCGGAGGATCCGATAGGGAAACTTGAAGAACTCGCGCGTGACCGCAGAGCACACTGGGGCAACTTTGGCGCCGGCTTAGTGTGGCGTGTCTTCCTTTGACCGCAGCACTTTAGCGGCCGACCCTGTATTACGACAAACCGCAGGACCGATAAGCGTGATTGCTATTCCCCTAGTATGTTTCGGCGTCATCGCCTTCATAATCGCATCATTAGCTGGCAGCCCCGATCACAATCATCGTGGCGCTACCGGCCTCCAGCTGACCGTTGCATACACCGGTGCCCTTGCATTGGTCGCGGGGGTGATCGCGCTTGCCACATCTGCCCCCCCAAGTTGCCGATCCTACTCAAACGTCGCCATCGTCGAGGACTGCTGAGTCGGGCTTCGAGATTTGCAGGCATCTAGTTTACGGCGGTGCCCGCGGCACGGTCGCATAGCATCCCTCGCGTCTTATTCGGACGAATAGAAGCCAAAACCCAGAGCTCGGTCAGACCCAATCAATGGGGCGATCGTCGTGCAGCATCTCTGTCTGCTGAAATCGAGCTGCTTCGCATGCAGCAAGCAGCTGGTCCAATAGAAACGATGCCGCGGCCACATCAAGCGTGGCAACAAGACTGGGTGCGTCGAGCAGAACATGCTCCTCGACTGCCGTGATGCTGAACGCCTCAGCTCGTAGAGTCTGAATCATTACGATCCTCCGATCCCTTGGCAACGCTCGTCGAACAGGTTTGCCCCGCCTGCTGCTTTGGCTCAGCATGATTCACGGCCTGTACCTACCTGATGAGGGAAGGCCGGAGCTCGGGGTTTAGCGGATACTACGCTCGAAATCGTTGAGCACGTACTCATGGGCCTGTGTTAAGGTATAAAACCGGCCACTTGTGAAGTGGATCACCGCCCGCCCATCGGTGCTGACAGATACAAACTCGACGTGCTTAAAGTTCACGGCGATCTCATCGCCTTCCGTTGTGGTGTAGCGTTTCATAGGGGCGTCCTTCTACGTTCGCTGCCCGTTTATCAGATCTGGCCGCAGCAGCAGACCGGTCATCGCCAACGGTCCTTGGTCCGACCATCTGGTCAAGGTGGGGCAGCGCTCCCAGCCGCGATCCTTACGCGTTCTCTTCCGACGAAGATGGGCACGACCTTAGGGCTTAAGCGTCGAGACATAACTCCTCAGCAATTTGTGCCTGATGCTCGTTAAATGCCGCCAGGTCTAAGTGCATGCCGACGATTTCGTCCGCTCTCGCCAATAAGGCTAGCCTGACTTGATCTCGTGCATAGGCATGGAGTGAATCTATTAGTTCTTCACAATCGGTGTCGGCCATCCGGTACGCTATCAGACCTGATCCTTAACGTATCGCCTCCGTACCGAATTTATG
>Ga0265780_10002499_pt1 | contig 24857 bp, 25 predicted proteins | sample P1T30metagenome_FD_192432 | JGI IMG/M metagenome (GOLD analysis project Ga0265780, IMG submission 192432) | Plant litter microbial communities from East Loma Ridge, Irvine, California - P1 T30 | ecosystem: Environmental > Terrestrial > Plant litter > Unclassified | place: USA: California... | reverse complement strand
ATCAGAAGTAAAATGGGAATTTGCCTTGGCTAGGTAATTCGAAATTTGCGAAACCGTGGCCCTTCGGACGACCTCTCGCGTCCCTCGATACCGAACTTCCCACGAATCCTTGAAACTACAAGTCAGCTTGTGGAATCAGACGACTGCTGATGGGAAGACTCACTCCTTGACAGATCCCTCTGAAGAAAACATCATTTATATCGGGAGTCAAGCCCTGGCATCATCAGTCTTTACCTCGATTTGCCACCGTGAGAAGGGAACTTACCTTGATTCTCAGGTTACAGTAATCTACAAGTCCTGGTTTGCCGGAGGAATGGTTTTCGGCTTTAGCCATACGGATATGTTGACCCTTCTCTATCTTATCAGCGTTGCTCTTGACACGATAGAGTACTCACTGTGTGGGACTTTTTGATCGTACTGATCCTTCACGCCCATCGTCAAAAATGCACCATCCTCATTGAAATCCTGATACTCTTTCCATATTGAAGGTTCACGAGCGACCGGCGGAGTAACAACGGGCAAAGGTATGGTCGGTAGCGGCATACTCTGCGGCGCAGGAGTGACATACATTGGGATTCTTGGTGTATAATCAACAGAGAATGCCCTTCTCTTGACACCGGGAACCGAAGCAGCCTCGGGATGAGCAGTTTCATAATAGGTGGGCATGAAATTGGCGAAGGACGGTGGGGGGAGATAATGGGGAAATGGCGGTATCCCAAAGAAGGGGACGGGAGCCATGGGTTTTGATGGACTGTACTGCATAGCTCCACCATGAAATTGGGGAGCCTCCGCTTGCCAGACGGTCCTGAGAATCAGCTTGAGACACCCGACTTCGTTTGGTTAAGAGACTCACACATCCCAGCCACAGAACCCAACCCTTGAAAACTCTAGCTCAAAGTTCGTCGCCTCGTCCTCGTGGTAGAATTGGATTCTACCGGTCCAATACCTTCCAGCTCGTACCAAAGTCATCGACTCTACCGCTCCCCAATGTCGCACCGCATCAAAGAGTTGCTTATGTGTCGGGTTTGACATATCGTGGAAGTGTGTTAGCGAGTATAGACGAGCTACTACCGGATGGGGAGACCTGGGCAGCGGTTCCAGGAAAGGTGAAAGGGACATGGCGATACCACGATGGGCGAGGTGGGTAGAGGGGAAGCACGCCAAGGCGGTTTCCACTGTAGATCAGCGCAATCGACAGGGGTAAATCCAGCTCTTCACTCACGGCTGTGGGTTATGTGGAACGCAACAGTCACTAAGGGTCAGCTATTTCGCCACAGAGATGGGTATAAGGGTAGTGTACTCACTGGAGTAAACCATCCCATTGTAATAGGGGTCTGGTAACAACCTTACACTAGGTTCTACCGGGACTCCGGTTACTTGGGTGAATGGTCCGTACTCGGATAGGACCTGTAATACCTCCTGGTCTGGCAAGTCGGCAGGGATCCTGGAGAAGAAAATTGCTGGACCAGTCTAGATATCAGCATTTAAAAGGGGTAGGGGAGATGGTGTGGGCATACGACGAGCGGGTGAGGCCTTGGATACCAGGAAAGCATTGCAGGAGGTGGGGGGATCATGGACATGGTGTTCGACTATGTGAAATTGAGTAGAGTAGATTGGTAGAGTAGGAATGAGTATTCGAGAAGTGAAGTGATAAAGATACTGAATAGATGGAAATGTTCATTGCTTAAATATCTTACTCCCTTCAAGGGACCCATCCGTCGGCTGTGTGTCTGTTGTTTGTGTGTGTGCATTTGACTCGGTTGCCGAGTAATAATGTTCACCACAACAACATACCATGTCACATTCCTCCATTTGATAATGATGATGATGGAGCGGCGATGTCCGTGTCGTGTCGGCTTCCCGCTGTGCTTGGGAATCACTTTCACGGTGTAATAGTAGGAAAATACCGGTCGGTCACTGTGTCGGAGTCATTACCCTGACCTAAGAATACCTCACCAAAGATGTGGAACGTCTCAAAAATTCGGCTTCTCCGTGTTCCGGTGTACCATTAAAATATTGACAATTAAGAACGCGTAAAAGTGACGGTCGGGACGACCATGTCAAAGTGAAAAAAGTGAGTCGAATTACTCATTGACGTAAATTCATCGTTTTGCGCAGCACCGAATGACATCGAGCACCGCTCCAGAGGTCTCATACGTGAAACTCGCCGCGAGTTATACCCATCGGGTGTGATAGTACAATATAATGTGAGATCTTTAGTCATTTTGGTAAAGTTATAGAGTTCCGGAAACAAATTTCAAAATCTCACTAGCCTAGCTCCGGTCACATCGGCGAACCCGTTCCATCAATGTTTTACGGTCAAAAGTTCATCCGATTGTTCTCGGTAACTACATCATCTTATTATTTCACCATACCTGGGTATTATTATCAAGAAACACCGTACACTTACCCAACGACCGTCACGTCCAGCGGAACTGAATCAGCCGATAACATCAAGCACCCATCACCTCATCCCTGACCAATTCGGACTCTTCGTCTCCGGGTATCCTGACCGCTCCGACCCAACTCTCCTTTTCCTCCACTTCTCTCTTGAGGTCTCCATCTAGCTCCGAACCTAGGTCTTCTCCCGCGCCGCGTTCAAGTTGTTCGTTCCCAGCAACCTTTCCAGCAACCAAGTCCGCATTTGGCAACATCGGAGTGGCGAGGACTTGACTTTGACTAGTACCCGTTGCAGTTGTAGATCGAGCAGATTGGAAGGAAGGATATTCGATAGGCCCTTCTCTACCCGCTAGTAACCACGCAGTGACCCTCGACTCTGGATCGATTGCTTCGTCCTGTGAACCGTCGGAATGGGGGATACCAAGTTGAGATAGGATAGCGCCAAGGAGGAGCTGGCATTCGCGAGCGGAAGTAGCATGTTGGAGTAGACCACGTAGGGGGATCAAGTCGGATACGGGGACCGAGGGAGCTTGCTTGCTGTCGTCTGATTTGACTACATTGTCGTGAGTCGACGATACCTCTTGTTGTGGTGGTGTGATACCCTCGGAAGCGGTTCGGAAACTAACAGCATCACTAGTAAAATGGGATTGAGCAGCGGTGGAAGGCGTAGGTCGGCTCGGACTGGGGATCTCGAGCTCTCGAATAGAGTCTGTGACGATGGGGGTGGGCATAGCGTCGGATTTGTTGACTACTACGTATTCGTCGGCAGAAGTAGAAATAGGAGGGGCTAGGATGGGCATCTCCTTGGGAACGGGTCGAATGGATCGTTGGCTCGTTCCTGTCGCCCGTGGTGGTCGAGGGGGAGGGAGTGTGGTGTTCACTGGCATTTGACCAGTCCTGGCATCTGTTGTAGCAGGGGTGATGTCCTTCGATACTTCTGCCTCTTTCTCCGCCTGGTTATCCATCTTCTCGTCTACAACCTTGTCGTTATGCTGATCAAGAGCCAAATCATCCATCCTCTTTTCCGTCGAGACAGCTTGAGTCTGCGTACCAGCTCCCATCGACATAGCTGCTACGCCGATCGCCAAGACTTGGTCGGCTCCTAGTGGACCACCAGATCTCGCATCGTTGCCAGCAGCATGTAAAGCGTTGCTCTTCGAGAATGATGGTTGAGTAGTGGTATTAGAAGCAGGGACACCTCGATTCTTGGGTGAGACCTCATTCGGTTGAGCTGAGGTGTTGTACGAGGACACCCGTTCCGGAGGTGATGAGATAGGTGGAGAAGTGAAAGAGGACATTCCACGGTCCTGCGGCGAGGGAGCCTGGGAAGCAGGAGACATGAACGAGTTTGAGGTGTTCATCATAGGAGAGAATGATTCGGCATTACCGAGAGGTGGAGAAGTGGGATTCGATTTGAACGATCCGAATGATTTTTGCCTCTTGACGTCGGTTGGTGGGCCTTGCGGGAAAGCAGAAGGCATAGGTGGCGGCCTTTCATTCTCTTTCGATACCTTCTTGCCCGTCATCCTCGACATGAATGATTTGAACGATTTCGCTGATTTGGGTGGTTCCTCATTAACAGGCGATGGCGAGGCGAGAGTGTCGGCAGGAGGTTCGGTGGAACTGAAGAAATCGGCTAATTCCTGTGCTTCGGATCGACCTCTCGGTTTTGATGTTCCTTGTGCTGTGGACGTGGACCGCACTGACCCTTGCTGGGGCACGGTATTTACCGAAAGATCGTTTCTCTTTGTCTTGCGACCGAAGGAGTCATCGTTGTCGCGCGTCGTGGCAGGTTCCTGAGGAGGAGGTGAGCCGAGAACGTCCGCTGGTACGACCCTCTTTCCATTCCCTCCTGATGATCGCCTGTTCTTCTCTTTTGGCTCCGAGGCGAACATATCGGCAAGTGACTCTTTCTTTCCTTTTGGGCCATCCAATAGTTCCTCGTCTTCCTCATTCTCATTTTCTTTTATGGTAGCTGCGTTTCGAGCTACGAGCCTCTGACCGGACGCCGATCGACTATGCATTTGTTTCTTGGATGAATCTATGCCCAAACCGATAGGCAATGGAGGAACCATAGAACCCGTTTCCTGGATCTCTGGGGACTGCGTAGGTCGAACCGCTCGTACGTATCTCGACTGAGTCGGCGATGGGGGTGCGCGACGATTTGGGGACATCTATCATCAGTATCGTCACGAATAGCACAAAGAAGTACTCACATCAAAGTTCTTGAGCCTACTAGGAGTCAAGCTGACTTTCATTGTTTCCCCACTCCTTACCAAGGCGTCAAACTCGTCCTCATCCGCACTGGGTCTCCTTTGATTATCGCTTTCGTATTGATCCTGGAAAGCAGTAACAAGGTTCTTGGTATTATTGCTCAAAGTACTTGGAGATCGATTGTGGCTCTTAGAAGATGAGGAAACAGCTCGTGCGACTGCTGCGACTGGGCCCTTTGCGGGTGAATTGACGATATGCTCTACCGGTGTCGAAGACGAGTTTCGAGATTGATCGAGTGATGTATCCCTCAATGACGTCGAAGTAGGGATGGAAGTCTTCGAGTGAATTGAGGAGCCGAGGAGATTTTGGGATTGTGAGTGAGGGAGTGGGTTCTTTCGCCTTGTTCCAACTTTGATTGCTGATTCGAGGGACTCTTTGACTGTCTGTCAGCGTCAGAATTGGACATGGTAGCTTACCTTGTAATCGCTTGAATAGACCCCAGATACTCTCGTCTTCGCAAAGCGCGACGTACAAGTCCTGTACACCCGCTACAGCGATACTCGAGTCTCGAGCTACTACACGTGATAATTGGCGGAGGACGTGTTCACAGACGTGTCTGCTCGTCAGCTTTTTAAAGGCGTCAGCGGATAGAACAGCCTACTCCAAGATAGCAGTGACCCAGAGTCCTGCGGGCGAGAGCGTATTCTCAGATGTGTCTCCTCCTACCGCTTTCCAAGCCTCAGTGACTTGAAACTCATAAGCTTCAGAAGGTGGTGTAGTGGGTGCCAATGTCTATCCAATCAGCTTCCAAATCTTGTTCACAGTACAGTAAATTGAGACGTACCGAGAAGGAAACACACTTGAGCTTCAGCAATTCAGTAGCTTCTTTCACGGGAAACGGTCGAGATCCCTTTACACCCGTCCCTTGACCCTCTGGAGCGAATGCACCTCTCTTTGCGCCAGGATGGGAATCGTACCAACTCCTCAATTCCAGCTCGGCCTCTGCGACGGCCGACCTCCCCAATGCCCTAGGTCCAGTCGAATCCCCAGAGAGCTTATCGGCGTTGAATACAGCTGCGATACCGTCTTTACGGATATGTGTTGGATTGAGGGATTCCGAGGACGAGATTAGGAGATGAAGGATTTCGTCGATTAGGGCATTGATGTGTTGTAGAGCAGATTGAGAGAGGTTTGTGGGGCGTAACTCTGAGATGAGAGCATTTGCCGAGGGAGCCGATAGGAATGCTGGCGCTGGGAGATCCGTCAGGATGTGGCCCGTAAACAGGGTAGAAGGAGTAACTCACTAGTTGACATGGTCATAGCTCAGTTGATTGTTTACCGAAGTAATATTGTCTGTGCTGTCATGTCAGTCATGTTCCATCGTAAGCCAAGCGACTCACTTTGTTGATGCCAAGTATAGAGATTCAATGGACTAGATCATGGATCACAGATCATAAGTCGTAGTCCCGTTCGTTGAATCCGTGCCCGTCAACAGGTAGTCGAGGCAATCTGTAAAACGAGGCTACTGCTTGTCCCCGAAAAAAGTAATTAGGTTGCCAAGGTAATAACAACCTTCCGAATCCCGAAACGTTGTCTGCCGAGAAGTCTGTGTGTGGGGGCGTGACGATCGAGTTGATAGAGTGCTGACACTTGCCGTAAAGCGACTGTTGATGAATTTGTCGTCCAAGCGTTTCCCTTGCAAACCGGAACCGAGGAACAAAGATACACTTGAACCGATTCCAGCGGATGGCAGTGTATTACTAGACTTGAGAATGACGGGGTAGATTGCTCAAAGGGTAGTATGGCGGATGAGATCGAATGCAGAGATGAGTACAATATCAAGGAAGACACGATGCCAATATTGGCCTTTACTTTCATCATGACCCCTTTCGGACCGAATTGCTTCGTTCTCATCATGTGGATACATTTGATCTATTGTTCGATCTGCTAGCTAGTGCGCCCCCCTTGACTCCTTTGCACATCTGCCCTCATGCTTCTATCTCCCACAAAAGCATTAGTAGCACCCAACATGAAACGTCAGGTCCAGGTCTATTACCCGGATCCGGACGGAAGCAGATTAAGGTCCGAGCTCATGACCACTAAGGGACGTGCGTCAACAACTACATCTCTACCTAGAGTACTTCATGTTACTACACTATAACTCGCCCTATCTCCTCATGGTCGTCCAATAGGATGCACTACCTGCCCTGGGGATACCGTAGACCGACAGTACCACTCAACTTACCAGCAATGAAACGTTCCAAGACCTCCTTACCGCTTACCCGCTTCGTTGCGCCTAAACGACTCACTGAATATGTCAACCCAGTCCCCAAGGCTGAGATGCGTACCTCGAGTCTGACACCGATTGACGACGACGATAGTACGAGAAAAGGAACGGATGAGACGGCGGAGAATGAGGAGGTTGAGGATGCAGTAACAGTTGATAAGACTAAACAGATGAACATCAGCGGATCAACGATTTTGGAATCAGACGTCGGCAATGCGATGCCGGCAGAAGAAGGACCCGACCCTACTGCAATCCTCAAATCTGTTGAACTACTTCATCAAGACTTTATCAAGTACCAAACAAATTTCGTCAATTTCGTCGATGAAGCAAATTCAAGAATCAACAAGCTCGAAAACTCAATTTCCTCCAATGCTCAGGATGAAGAAGAAGAGAGATGTAGGGAAGGGCTGAGATTACTCAAGAATCTAATGGCTGACACATACAAATCCAGCTCGACAAAGAAGTATGTGTCGGCTCTATCATTCGGTGATTTCGATCAACAGCAGTCGCGGACTCGATCCCACCTCAGTCGATTCACACAACTCGATTCGGAGGATGAATCCGCGCAATCGCCGACCATCGATCCGAGCATCTTGCAACCCTCGCGCCTTATGATTGAACCGCCTCGATTACCTGGGACCTTGCCCGATTCGTCCTCCCAAATCCAGCCGTCAAGCCAAATACAGGAGTCGGAAGAGGAACCGCCATCGAACCAACAGCAATCGGATGTTCCGTTCAATACGTTAGCACACCAATCTCCGGAGCTGAATTCGGATGTCGAAGATCTAGGCCCGGAGTCTCCAATGATTAGCCGTCAATCTTCGCCTTATCGACCAAGCTCCTCGGGAGCGGCGGCATCACGCCTCATGTCTATGGCGAACTCCCCGCAACCCGCTGGCAGTCCATCTCCCTCGTTACGTGTCGCTACTCATGATACTCAAGCTACTCAATCACCAGAACCTACTCAGAGTCCCCTTCCCACTCAATCTACTCAAGTATTAGAGGCTACTCAATCCACCCAATTCACTTCACCAACCCAACCCACCCTTCCTCCTCCGATTCCTACTAACCCACAAGACTCACCACCAGCCAACAAGTGGCTTCGCCGGAATCAAACTCTACCTGCTCGCAAGCAACCAACCCTACTACAACCGCCCCCCAAGAGACACAAGACCCAGAAGAGTGTTCCAAAGACAAAATCTAAAAAGAAATCATCGACAGGTCCTACCGGTTCATTGCCCGTCGGAACGCTTAAAAAGAGTCAAGGTATAATCAGAGTCAAGGGCGCAATTTGGCCAGATCTAGGACCCAATACAGTGATTGGTTTGGGAGGTTATATAGAGTGTGAAACTGTAAGCCCACCGATGCCATAGGTGAAGGCTGATGTTAGTGTCTTGGACCTGTTCATCGATCTTGTGCGGGGTTGATGGATGAGGAGGAGACTCCTGAGCTGACCTGGATCTGTCCGGATTGTGATTATATCAGTCAACATGGTATGTCCAATTATCCAGGAATAGCTGTAGGATGTCCATCTGACCTGGTAGGCGACAAGGATCTACCTAAAGTCAAGGATACCGAAACCTGCATCCGATCAAATTGTATTCGCCGGTATGTCCAAAACCTCCTAATAGAACAGACAGAGCTGATGGAAGTAAACACGTAAAAGTCGATTGGAAACCAGCAGACGCTGAATTATTCGTCATCCTACAAGCTATAGGGTACGTCTCGCTCAAGTCAGACGCTCAAATTCAGTCGAAGACCGCTACAGCCAGAAAGAGGTTTTTCGAAGGGCAAATACGAATATTTGACTTTGTGGAAGGGATACCCTTTAAATGAATCTACATGGTATGTTCCCCTTTCGACGTAGGTCTGATGGCAGGGAACCGGTTGAAAGCTTCGTAGCGGCCAAGGAGATGGCTAGGCAATTCGTAACGGTTGCCGAAGGTGAGGGGATTGACTTCAAGAAAAGGGGAGAAGGTGTGATATTGTTGGAGGAAGCTATGGAGGCTTTTGAGGAGGATGGGGAATTGAGAATATGATCAGGAGTGGACGGTAATAATGTCGATCAGTTTTCAAGTATAATTACCAGACATGTATGTCATGTTGACATATAGCCATCAATCTCGAGTCGATCGCTCGCGAGCCCTAGTCAGCGGCCGTTTGTCGTTATGGCAGATCAGGGTATGGTGGCAGCTCTCATAGGGGCTAAGCATCCTTTCTAATAAATCCTTTCTGTATACGATCCTTTGACCGACCTATTCGATATATCTTGCCGTCGATCCTCTCTTCTTCCCGTTTCTTCTACTTCACTACTTCTGCTCATTCATTACCACCCATCCATTGACAACTCACTCGAAGCCACCCTGTCGCCAATTACATCTAGAGATGAGCTATAATGGACAGCAACGTGATGACTGTGGCCTCGCCGACGACTATCCCGACTTTGACGCCGTCGAGGAACCCTCGAAACGCCGGAGTCCGAATCCAAATGACAGCCGAAGTTTCGGACTACATACCTATGATCACCAGGATGTGTCATCTCAGTGCTTATACGAAGCTCAGAGGCAGCCGTCCCCGCTGCCAATGTGCCAACACTGACATTCCCTCCCTTCGACGCAGGGTCAAACGTATCACCGCAGAACAATCACGATGGTCTGACAGGTGATACCCTTCAGCTATCCGACGAGGATAGCTCGTTGCACCCAATTCTCTATCCCGAAGACGTGCATGGCTGGTCAGGACAAATATCGGTTCAATCACTGTTCGACGACACAAACGCTCCAATAATTGGACAACTCAGCCCTACATCCCCGTACATTGACGCCCATTCGGCCGCAAACCAGACTGACTGGTTATCTCCTGACTGGTCCCCTCAGAACCAGCACATCAATCAAGTACCCTCACAACCGACACATGGTATCAGTCCTGCGCTTGTGCCCAGTCTGGACTCGTATTATCAGCCACGGAATAACCCGGACGATCGATTTACCCCTGCAGAGGTCGCGACTGCATTCGGATTTACTTCTCCCCCACAAACATACAGCGGGTACAATCTACCCCACGGGCCGGCATTATCTCCTGGCGCGGGTCGACACACCGCAACGACCAACAGTCAGCTCTACTCAAATGTCGCGACTGGCCCCGTCAGTCTCATTCCGTCTGACACATCTTCATCCCCGCAACGAACATACGGCACCATACGCCACGGGTACAGCACACCGCAAGATTTTCGGACCGACGTGGTCAGCCAAGTAGCCTTCGGTCCAATAAGCGTGGAAATACTGCAACGAGGGGATACAGTAATCGTCCGTCCAAAAAAGGGAAACCCCGACTTCGTGGATCCCCCTCAAGGCTCCCTTTTCCCGATCATAACGCCTTCGGGCGCCCCGCTCAAATTCCTCGACCGTCGCCCTGATCCCCTCGATGCGACCAAGATTCCTCACTGTAGATTTGTGAATGGGTCGGTGGTGATGGGTGTCTTTGGCGGAAGGGTATACATGTGTTATGTGCATCCTCCCTTGGATCCCAGCCTCACCTTGACTCAGCAACTCAAACTTGCCGACCAATTGGAAGAGGAGGTGGAAAGATCTCTACGCGAACGACAAAACGAAATCATCAGTCTGATTCGAAACTCTTATTGCTGGACGACCCTACTTCCCAGATCGACAGCGGAAAGGTCCAATGGTGTCGCAACGGTACAGAAACGGTGCGGGGAAGACAGCGGGGCTTCATCAAACCACTATATCACCGGTGACACCCAAAAAGAGTCTCTGATTGTCACTGCAGCTGCTCTCAGCAGCACCGGGGAGCTGCAGTGGCGATCAGTCTTCCATGAAAATTCATACCGGGATATCCAGTCGGCACAGCACCAGTTATCATGGCAGATGACTTCCTTTCTCCGATCCGGTGTCAAAGAGAGCTCCGTCGATGAGTTGTCCAAGCTGAAGCGAGTTCCCCCAGAATGGGGAGATAGAAAATTACCGTGGATGTGGATCGATGGGCAGCTGATAGGAGAGGGACCAGAGGTCATGAATGTTAATTCAGGTTAGATAGCTGTAGGGACAGACAGGACAGCGTCACGTTGCATAGAGTGCGTTGGTTCTCAGCTGGGTCTATTGGCGTTGACCAGTGTTGTGCCCAGTGCTTGATATTCGCGTGTGAAGCAGCGATGTTGAGCAGCAATGCACTCCACCCTTGGCGTTGGTCTGAGGGAATCTCTCGTATCCCTGTCCCGAGGGGGGGGGGCATGATTCTCGATTTGACTTTCTGGAACTGGAACAACGGAAGACACAAGATATGAGATCAGATCTAGACGGATCCACGCAAACATAATATACTGCATGCGATGAGACCCGATTGAGTTGCACTACGTAAAGCTGTACGAAGGCTAGACAGGCCAATGACCAATCACACTTATCCCTGCAATCCTTTCACCCATGGGCCTCAGCTGCCAGCCTTGACCTGGGCCATCCTTTGTGCATACTCGAAGCCGGCGTTGAAAATGTCCTAAGATATAGCTCAGCGAGTCTTTTCAAGTTGTTTCTTTCTCACATCATCAAAGCTGGCAACGCACTTCAAAGCATAGTGATCATATAGGTCACAGAGACGACAAGTGGACAGCATACTACCCTTTCGATAGCCTCATGGAGTCAGAGCGGAGGTCAGGAGCCTACATCTGCGGGGTCACCCAAGAGCCAGTTTTAGCGTTCTCCTCAGTACTACCTCCAAACCCAGAAGACGGCAACAACTCGTTTATCCGCCTCCGTGTCAGGATACTGCATCCCTTCAAGAGACCTCACCGGAGGAACTTCACTAAAGGCACACCTTCGCTAAGAGACAGCGAAAAGAAGGTCAAACGTCGCTCGAAGCCCTTCAGAACGGTACTATCATCCAGACAGTCCTGACTGCCTGCTCCCAAATTGTGGACGCCGAGCTCCAAAATGGACTGGCCTATCCAGTGGTACGGTATGCCGGCTGCACTGAATGGCCCGGATAGGGATGATCGCTTAATTGAATTGGTCGAGCTTATCGCCAATAAATCATTCTCGAGTTTGAAAGTCAACAATCCCAAATTCCCTGACCTCCCTTCACTCTGAGACGTACCAGGCATTTCGATGACTTGGCACAAGACAACGAGACCAGCCTCTACCCCGACATCCTTGACGCCAAAATTCTTTTCCCAGGGATCCGCATACTGCCCCGCAGAAGGATTACGATGTTTCGCAAAAGTGGATTGATGGGACTGGTCGGCCAGAGGGTAGCAAAACCAAAGGTCCAACGCTTCGAATAGAAGGGTGGCCGGTGTCGTCTGTAGAGACCTCCTGAATAAGGTCAATGATGGAGTCTGATAGCGATTAGTGCACATAATTGTCAGACGAATAAGCGAGGTCTCGTCTGCCATAAACGGGTGTTGGAGACCAGTCATGACATGAGGCCTGAGATGGGCTGCTTAGAGCCGAGACGGTGCAATCGCAGTGTACTCGCAGGTTTTTCTCCGGTGTGAGGGATGCCATCAATCACAAATGCGAGAACTACGGAGCATACCAAGTGAGTGGATTGACCGACCGATGAGGCCTTGGATATTTGGAGGAAAGGTCATGACGTAATAGTGGCGAGGAGGCGTGGGGGTTGTCATGGATGATGAGCAGAGTGAAGTCGGCATACCCGAGCTGCACGGCGATTCATATGCCTTGATCGTGAGGATTAGTCAGACTATATATATGTGCGGTCAAGCGGGCCAATCCCGGCCCCGACTCAAGGCTGACCAGCCATCGTTTCCTTAGTCAGACGACGAAGGCCCCCCGATATAGCATCATGGGTTGATTGTATCCCATCTTATTGTATGATGCCTATACTGCGACTTCTAATTTCATATGATATTATCATGTATAACATAGATCCATCTTCGCGACCACCTCATCGACTATTGCTCCGTGTGCTGCCCCCGGAGAAAGGTGGCCACCGTCCACCGCGTTGATCTCCAGGACCACCGGCGCCGCGATTGCAAACTGATCAACGACTCGCCAGCCATATTGGACAAGTATTTGAACAGCCGCATCCCGATATGCAGCGAAGCGATGATTGGTCCGTTGGTCCGCGCGTTCTCGAGCAGGCCCAGTCAGTCGAGGTGGTACCGGTGGCGGAACAAGGAAGACATTTTCTCGTGTGCGTTGATGATTTGGATCATTGGCTTCTTGCGCGTTTTTCACTAGGCGGACGAAATCCTCGAGCTTCCGGGCGAATTCTTTTACAGTAGTTCCAGCCATCAGTTCCCATGCCCCCTAAATCATCAGCGCAATCCAGTGATGCGAACTCACGTAACTATATAGGATGCTGTCATAGGTCCCGAGTTTCTCGTAATCAAATTGTCGGTACTCGTCTTTTGCGTTCCTAATCTATCTTGAGCAATGTGTTCGAGACGATGACGGACACCAGTACTTACCACCAAAAGTCAAGGGTCAAAAGTCCATACGTGTAATGAAATGGACCGTGATCTGTGGTATGCTGAAAGTCAGCAATGACCACGGTCGCGACTTCGAAGGCGCTTACTCCCGTGTAATACTCGGTACTATTATCCAGACGATGCTTGAAAGCATGCAAGACGTATCTGCCGTGACTATCTCCCGCGAAAAGCACATTCTTTGGTGTCGATGCGCACGCTCCATAGTCAAAGCCAAATTGTTTTCCGCGATGAGTCCAGCGACAGCCTGGTACATAATACTCATAGACTCCCATCAAAGGTTGAATTCCAACTCGAGGAGGTACCACCGGGACGGGTGGATCGACAACATCCATAGGATGTCGTGGAAGCCATACGCCTTCGTATCGTTCGTCCTTGGAGCACTCGGGTAGGCGGGAATTCGAGCCGACACCATTTTCGGGGTGAGAGTCTTCAACTACACCAAGCCTTGGAGCGTATCGCATGCGACATCGATCCGGACAGAGTTCAAGGAGCAGTGGTTCGGGTAGTACACTCTGAAAATGATTTTCTGGCCATTGCTTGCTTGGTTCGTTGAAATAGGCGTATTCCTGTTAAATCAGCACAAAACGTTGTGACTGACAGGTCAAAAGGTCTTTGAAAGACTCACCGTATACAGCCAAAATAGCTCCAGCCATATCGGTCCCCCATTTGCTAGCGTCACATCGAACCGGTGACGACATTCTCCCTCGTAAAGACTCAACTCGCTGACCCATCTCTGCGCCCCATTCGTCCTCAGAAGGAAAGAGTCCGGTCCTTTTTCTTCCCTTAGCCACTGCTCGGTACCAGGATCCGTGGCAAGTACTTTCAAAGATTGCAGTCGATCACATTCGGCTGTGTCTGTACGCTGGACAATCACAGAAAAGCTATTACAGGTCGTAGGGACGGGGCAGATTTCGATTTGAAAGCTGGGGTCGGCAGAGTGAGCGACAAAACAGTTCCTGGGTCGATCGGCAATAATTTGATTCACGGAACCTTGTGGTTTCGTAGCGTCAGGACACAGTGGGCGACCTATGAGGTATTCGAGCTTATCGTAATTGGTCATTGAAGCAGCGGCTGGCACCTGGTGTGCCCTCGGCCAAGCGTGATTGATCCATGCTCCAATCACGATGACCAAAACGATTTGGGCATAAAGACGTCGACGGCGATTCAGTGACGTGAGGGTCGATGTAGAGAGCCAATGACTCGCGGCCGAATGGCCTGACCAGCTTTGACCAGCAGAAGCTATCGGATCTGTTTCGAATTGTGTAATCACGTGGTCGTCGAGGAGTGGAGATCTTGACATATTGATCTCTTTCCGGGCTGTCGTCGAAGCAGCGAGGACGCGGTGATACGGTTCGCCTGCTATGCTGGTTCTAGCGAATACATGGTCTCAAGGACAAGAAGTCAAAAGTATGTTTGTGATTGACCATATCAGACGGAAGCAAATAATAATTCCGGGGTCTCCAATTTCCAGTATGATAGGCTCATTTGGCATGAGTCCCAGACTGCACTGCACACCTGGCTTGAAATTGATACACGCCATTTGGGTATCGCGTGAATTCCCATTCCGCACAGAGCAAATTGAGCAAAACACCCCACACTCTCCGAGTTTGCAACGGGTAATGCCGTCTTCAGCACTCACCAAAAGTCGCAAGCAAACTGATAGCGACACCAATGCAGAGAGATCTAGCGTAGATAGGTCAATCGTACCACTCGCTCGCGCTGATGGCTCATATAAAAGGGACAGCTCACATCGAGAGCCTGAAACATTCCGACCGAGAAGGTCGATCAAGCTATTTTCCTAGATGAATCCGAATTTGGATACCCGATGATCGTCGCTGTCGATCACTCTGTGGTGACAATGCAGGATGATACTTTGGCGATCAAGTTTACCACAAGGTGCCTACATCCGTACCGTGGTGATGCCTGGACTTGGGGGAAATGTATCTAGAATGGAGAAAGGGGCAGAGACAGCCAAAGCAGCGAGATCGGTGCCGCCAATCGGAAGAGGGAGCCAAATCTGTGCTACCGTCGGCCGCAGAGGTATCGGACATGTGGGCAGAAGCTTCGCAGTGGGCGGTCGATCAAGTGGACAGTGTGAACGTTGAGCGACTATTCATGACCAAATCTAAGGTGAATGTTTGGGGTTTGGCGACCGAGGCTTTTGAAAGTTGTCTGGGATTCTACCTCAATCCGGAAATCATCAGTGGAAAGGAATCGGCAGCTGGGACTATCCGCCGATCAAAGCCAGTAGTTCGCCAGTCTGCAGTCTCCCGAGCTGTTGAATACGACCCAGCTTCTGATGCCTACTTCACGCAATACGAGGGAGCAAATCAAGGACCTGATGTCGACGCCCATCGACCCCGGCATACCCGTACCAACCGTCATTTTTGGCTCGGAGCAGCTAGGCTCCTGCAGGTAGTGTTACATTCGTACCGTTGTTGAGATCCTGAGGCGTGGGGTGTAGTGAAGAAAGCTCGAGGCTGAAAGGGATATGGAAGACCTGCGGGGAACTGGTTCATACTGTATGAATCTTGGTAGACTGTATATGCACGTGACAATCGAGTGAGGAGGTCTGTCTCGGCATTGCAGACAAGTTGTAAAAGCACGTAGAGGCTGGCTGGGGAACATTGTTTGACGCGCCTGTTCAACCATTTCCTCGTTGAATAACATCCGCGGCCTACCTTCATGCGAATATAGCCCACAATCACTCAGCTAGCAAACGCGGTACCAGTCACCCCCAAAGAGCTCACTCCATCTCCGTCTGGCTCTAGATCTATCGTCCCGACAGATAAAGTTCAAGATCCAGATTCTAGTTTCATATCACCTGTCCCGTTCCCATGTTTTGATCAGTCAACAAAGTGAACGTTCGGATGGAACGCGACTTCAACTTGTTGTATCTGGCTCCTGCACTCGCTCATTCCTTCTCAATCACTCTTATACTTATACAACGTACTATCAACCCAGTATCCTACAGTTACTATGCCTACCTTCATCAATACTTGCATGCCTCAACGACGGGCATCGTTTTGCAAAGACTTCAAGAGAGATGAGCTGGAGGAGTCTCGCGATATAACTTGTGGGTAACTCACTTGGCGTGTAGTGGTAGCTCACTGACGTGCAGGTCCCCCAACTCAAAATGTCCCATCTCTTGAATCTCCATCATCGTACAGCTCCCTTTGCGATGATGAGCTCCTTCTTACTCCGCCTGCCAATGTCGAAGAATTGGTGGAAGGGGACGCGGTAGACTCAATCTGCTTGAAACCCGCCGAACAGGATTTAGATTGGCTCAAACGCGCGCCAGGATCCAAGCCACCCGTATTCCTCCTGCTCCACAAAGGACGCGTCATCGCCTGTCTTGACGACTTGAACACACTGCAACCATACACCAAACCGAAAGCGACTTGGAGGGGTGGTCTGGAGAAGTGGAAGAAACCAGTGGGGGATGGCAGTGTGGATTTTGATGTCCAAGGATGGTGTATCGCTAGTAAGTCTCATCTCACGGTCACAAAAACCCGCTTATCCCCAGAGGATCGACACGACAAAGCTGCTCTAGCTGGAGAAAAGACTTACTCACCAAGGCCTCGACATTTCTGGAGGAAATTGAGATTCATCAACTACCTTTTCTGGCTTTCCGCTTTCCTCGCTCTTGCTGGCTATTCGTTCCAATTGGTCAACCTCTTTGCCGACACTGTCTGCGAGCAGGTGCGAGTTGCCTTGATCTTCTACTTCGTCGTCTCTACTTCGATCTTCACCATGGGATTCCCTTAGATGGTCGTTTCCGACCGGGCTTGATGATAGATATTGTCGAGTATTCGGGGAACGGTAGTCAAGATTAAAAATACATACCAGATATGTAGACATGTATGATACAACTTATCCTCCAATCCCTACCAGAGGAACGGGACCAACTTCCAGGTCGTATTACAATACTCCTTCCACTCGGTCTCAAATTCCTTTGCTAACATCGCTTCTTCCTGCTTGATCCGCTTGACTAGCGATAGGGTCGGCGCGAGACATGCGAATACGAGGGACACACGTAGTGCTGTTGGGCCGAGGTAAGGTAGGAGGAAGGAATTGGATGTAGTGTAGCGGAGGTTGAGGCCGATGACCATCGCAATCAAGCCGGTATATGATGGGTGTCGGACGATGGAATACGGACCGGATTTGACCAGTCTATGGCCCTGTCTGTCAGCTCAGAGCCCTGGTCCGCAATAAAAAAACGACAGTATTGCTCACCTTCCTTATTGCCAACTGTTCATGAGCACAGATGCAGGACCAGAGAGAGAAGGACTTACATTGAAAGTGAAGAATTGGCCAAGTGTTCGATAACACCACAACCTCAATGATCCACCGAACAGCATAGCCCCTACTCCAGCCCACTCAACCCTACTCCAAGCATGTTCCCCAAGAACATTCCCACTTTGCCTCCACTCCGACACATGTTGGGCGACAGCAAGAGCATATATAACAATCGAGGAGAACAAGTGGACTCTCGGCAGGGCTCGATTTATGATGGGTTGATTGTCCTTTTCAATCTCCGACGCGTTCGCTATGTGAGGCGATTTGGACGCTGAGACAAAGTACGTATCGGCTACAAGGCCCAGGATGAACTGGACGCCTGCTTGTGAGGTCGATAGCATGATTGCATGACGACACGTCTAGAAAGGAGGTGCTAGTTGATTCATGCATACTTTGCCACGTGAGAGATCTGCTCGGGCCGCCCTTTGGCCAGGCCAGTATACGCCATCAGTCTGGTATATATCATCCATATCTCTCAGCTTCCTCCAAGAGTCAGCTCCAGTATCATGGCGCTCAGACCCATGATAGCACCGCATGAAAATGCTCAACTGGCCAAGACGGGCTCGCCGCGATTGGCGAGACCGCGGTCATAATTATACAATCTGCGCTAAACCTTCCCGTGTGTGTCCCCATGAACCACAAATTGTCTGAAACGCCCGCTTCTATCGGGAAGGAGTTTTGGCCTTCGGGTTGGAAGGATTGGAAGGATATGAAGGTTGTAAAAGGGGTACCGTGAGTGCCAAGAGGAAACCATAATTGGTCATTACAACATACACACATGTCCGTGCTTCACCACCCCCTTGTCCTTTTCGGGTAGGGTTTGTGCTTTTTCTAAACTTGGTTCATGTTTCATCGAATGCTTTAAAGATGACACCACCTGAACTTCAAGTCAATCCACTTACTCTCGATACTCTTACCTCCCATCCAATATCCTATACAATGCTCGCTTTATCGTTTTTCCTAATGGCAGTTTCCGCTTTATCATCCCCAGTCACGACCGATTATTGCAAAGGTTACGATACTCCTCTGCCACTCAATGACCGCCAACACCGAGGTCTGATACTGGCGTCCACCATCGAAGAGTTAGGAGAACCCCTCGAAGACTGGGAACGCGAAATGACGGAAGTAGCTTGGAAAGTTGCGTTCTTCGATGACGGATATCTGGACGATGGCCAGCCGTTTCAATTCGTCACGACATTTCCATCGCATGTTTCGGAAACTTATTCGCCGGTACAGAATATTGATTTGAAGCTGAGAGAGGATAAGAGAGAGGCTTGGTTGGATCTGTTGAGGGATTGTAAAGTCTTGGTATGTTATCTTGCTGCGTTCAGGTCGTGACTGATGGGGATAGATCATTTCGCAAATAGAAGGAAATGAGCTATACAGTGGGTCGATCTATTTTGAGCATGGCTGATCTGTAGTCCAAGACGCATACTGTGCAGGTGTGACTGTTGTTCACCATTCGGACACCGACTCAAATATGATCTCTACCGATCTATCATCTGTTCAGATCCCTTTCCAAGTCGCTGCGCGAACAGAGGCTCTGCATAAACGAATCATCAAAGTGGTGAGTACCTGATCTGCGAGAGTACACAGCTGACAAGTAGCCCCGAGGTGACCGTATGGAACTAGTCAAGGCCATAGATCGAGTCGCAACGTCCCCTACGACATGGTCCGAGTAGCCACGACTCATGATTGGTGATAAAGGACAGGTGGTAGTCTTTTGTTGGTTGTACGAGAATGCATCTCCAACTTGATTGACGCGTCAAACTATATTATTGTGCTACATGCTCTGGAAATGCCCTGTACGCCAGGGGCGGCGATCAGGTCCAGGAGTTACAACAAAGACAGGGAGGCCTTCGGCAACAACACATTAGACATAAAATGAATACAATCCAGGAATATAGATTATTGACCCTGATTATATTGCGTACTACTGAAAATCACATCCCTGACTTCTTTACTTCACATACAATAGTAGTACCATGCCCCCTACACAGATGCCCCCTCGCCGCTATGTCATACTCGGTATCTGCATCTGCATCGCCGCATTTCTCGGTCTCGCTCAGCATATCACCTCGGAAACACCGTCGACATTCTCCGCGGCGTCAGCCTACTACCCCATGTCGACATGGGGTAAAAAGACTGTTTTAGGACAGGGTGAACCTATTGTATTCTCGCTCATCTGCTTCGGGAACGAGACAGTCTACGAGACCGACATTCTTCTCAAAGTGAGTCGCGCTTATGCATTTGGCCTACAAGACGAGAGTTTTGACTGGCAGACTGTCTTGATGTACTCGTCCTCGCCAGTGGATTTCCACTTGATCGCCGACCCAGTATCTCAAGCGTACCTGGAAACTAGCTTTAGTCTTATTAAATCGCCAGCTGTACCCATCCGCATATACTTCTATCCGATAACCAACGATGCTATGCAATTACGATTGAGGCGAACGGCGTCGCCAACACCGGATTTACCCAGGTACGGAGAACTAGGATCGAAACATCAGGCTGGAACGCGTGAGTACCTTCATCCTGCCCTCTTGACAATAGCTAACCTGCAGCTGGTATGATGAAGGAAATTTTTGTTTTCGGTCATCGCGTATGGTCCTGACTTGCAGTTGTTTATACATGAGATCCTACCGGTCACCGTTTCACGCGCCATTTTTGTCGATTCGGACGCGTTCTTTGTGACGGATCCTACGCGTAAGCCCTTACGCTTCTCTTTAATCATTGGGACTGCTCGCTGAGGTGTTGTAGATCTCTGGCGAGAGTTCAATACATGGTCGCCTGAACATATGTTGGCATTACCAATGCATTTGAGCATGGGTGGGCTCTACAACGGCACATCCAATCTGTGCTCTTGTATCTACCTCATGGATCTCGACAAAATGGTGCGTATCTGTCACTTTTTATGCAGTATTGACTAGTGACTGAAAATCAGAGGAAAAACGTATTTATGGATTCGCAACTCTTTCCTTCCGCTACCCGAGCCCTGGCCCTCTCAAATCAGGCAATGCACACCATGTACGGACCGCCAACGCATAAACTGGGGCTATACAGCAACATCGGATTAGGGGACCAGACTCTGTATTGGGCTATATCGCAGTTGCGTCCAGAGCTTCACACAGGCCTACCGTTGAGCTGGGAAGTGACTTCTTGTCTGATGGTAAGTCCCCTTCGGATGTTCGAGGGCCGAGGCCGACTCTGATCTTCAGGACTGGTATGGAACCGGACTAGCGGACGACGCGAGGATAACACCGGAAGAGCAGATTAAGAAGCAGCATCATCTAGATAAAACGGACTACGAAGGGACTTTGATCACGCCCGGCATTGTAAGTCACCCATTAACACCTTAGATCCGGATGTAGAGTGCCAATCAATCCCAGCTTCACTTCAACTGCATGCATGGAAGAACATACATGGAATCACCGTCCTTTAACAGTACCGAGAACAAATCTTTCCAAAAATGGGGCTATGCCGGTAAGTCTCAGCAAACACCTCATGCACCCAAACTTAACTTACATGTAGTCCGCTATCATCAGCAGTACAAGTGGATCTGGCTGAGTCGGGGAAAGCTTCTGGATGTACCTCCGATTCAGTACACGAATGTCACGGACCTACGTTTCTGGGATGAGCGGATTGGTGGCGTCGTCGTGGCTGCAGGTTACAACAAGGGAAAATGAATGTTGGGCAAGGTTAACGCGTGGTCGAGCATCGGCTTAGACACATTTATACACATTCACAGGGGTTTCGGGGATACGTTATAACTTTTCGATTATCATCTCGTCACTATGGAGCGAGTTACATCGTGTAAACAAATCGAATCGCGGACTCGGCTCATTGCTAGAGGGGATGTCGCATGTACAATACACCACTTACACGTCCAATATGGCAATGACAAGCTACTCGGCTGCTGTATCTGCAATGAGCTGCAGGATAATTGGGAGTTCTGAAGGGATGGATGCCCAAAGATGCATAAGGAGCAGAGGCAGGGAGGCACGATTTAATTCATGCTACGTGCCACGTGTAGGAGGTGCTCGTGACATCCTTCACCTAAGGTTATTGGTGCACCAGTCTGTTCGACAATAACGATAGCATCCACCTCGGATCAAGCATGCTCGAGCCACATCTCACACCCCACCATTCTGGTAGTCTCACCGCAACCCCAATCATCGCATCGCCTAACGTTCCATCGACAAGGTGCGCATAACCTTCCCAACTCCCTCCCCATGATACAAATTGTTTGAGACACCCGCTATTTACATCAGTAGTCCGGGAGGGATTGTCGCAGTTCGGACATGGCTGGAAAGGACGCAACGCAAAGGATCCGACAAGAGGTCCATCCATGGTATGTGTGCCAAGGACCCCAAAACGTACAATGTACACACACAAGTCCGTGTATTGACTACACAAATTCCCTTGTCGCATCCCCTTTACTTTCCTGAAACAGTTAACAGTTAACTCTGGTATATAAAAGCCAATACGCTCCAAATCTTCTTCATTCATTCATCTCTTCATCACTCTACCAATCTACAACGACTACCTACCACGATAAAATGCTTTCATCAACATGGATCCTCCTTGCAGCTACTGCGTTAAAATGCTTTCATTATCATGGATCCTCCTTGCAGCTACTGCGTTAGCAGTCTCCGTCACCTCCACTATCTGTATCAGTCACTCACTCCCCTCACCTCTACAAGGCCGCAAACATCAAGGGCTGATACTCGCATCCACAAACGAGGAGCTAGGAAACAAATGGAAGAGTGGGGACGCAAAATGACAGAAATAGCTTGGAAGGTCGCTTTCTTCGATGATGGGTATGTGGACGATGGAGAAGCTTCATCACCACAATTCCAGGTCATGTTTCCGAGATGTACTCGTCGGTTCAGAATATCGATTGGCAGAGAGCTGAGGATGAGGAGGAGAGTTGGTTGGGTTTGTTGAGGCAAAATAGGTCTTGGTATGTCTCTTCCTTTCATGTGGCGTGATCAGGACTAACGGTATACATCATATCGCAAGTTGAAGGAAATGAGCTGTATAGTCAGTTGATCTACTTTGTACAGGACTGATCTTTGGTCCAAGAAGCATATTGCGCCGGTGTGGTCGTCATACATCTAATCGACACCGTGAAGAGGAAGATATCGCTCCCCTGGACAAACAATCACCCCAAATGCCACTCCGAATCCAGTTGTATACAGGCAGCCTTGCAGGCCTGTTTATAAGAGTAGTGAGCTATCGCCTGACAGGCTGTTCATCGCTAATGAGCAGTCCAAAGGAGATCAAGATGAATTAGTAAGAGCTATAGATCAGGTTGCTAAGTCTCCTGCGACGTGGCTTTAGTTAGTAATTAGGATTCGTGAAGTGACTTGATGAATTATAAATGAATGAATGAATGAATGAATGAATGAGATGAATGAATGAATGAATGAGATGAAACGCGATACATGATTATGACAACGAGATACAATTTGGATAGATGATGAATGTAGACTACCGATCATATATTTATGACTACCCATGGCATACATGTGACTACTCGACTGGCTGTGCGTGTGCGGTAGCCGTGACTGGACTGATAGCTGGAACGGGTCCGGTTGCTGTTCCTGTTACAGGTGTAGAAGCGGGTGCAACTGAGACGGGGGCTAGATATCAGTATAGCCCCATAAATGTCAGGAATGACTTACTAGCTGGCTCGGCCCTTGCGCCCTTAGAAAGCGAAGCGCCCTTGTCTCGAATAAGGAATCGTGTTCCGTAAACTGCGAACTTTGTCGAGTACTCCCATCTATGAGCAGCTGGATTGTAGTATCCGACGATGCTGCCATGTCAGCTTGATCTAAAAGATCGTCGAGGCACTCACAAGACTCTACATCGACCACCTTTGAGGGTTTGAGGCTGTTTGACTACTATACGTCCATTGCATCGAGCCTAAAGCGTGAGCGACAACGAGTCAAAGATGAGGGGATTACTCACCACTGCAGGACGCCTGGTGATGTACAGCTGAGCGTCGTAAGGAACAAAGACGGCTCTATACCAATCCAGCTCTCCGTCGTGTGGGAATTCTGCTCCCATGATCCTGATATGGTTGTTGAAGATCTCCATGTCGGTCGTCATGTTCACCGGTCGCTCGTTTGGGAATGGCAATTTGGCGATCATGTTAAAAGACTCGGTATTACCGGTATTGACCATGGCGCGGGCGACGACCTCGGGCATGAGGTTCAACCTTTTAGACAACCAGTCACGCCGTGATTTGTCCTCGGTGTGCCTCTTCGAATTGGTCTGCTGCGTCTCCTTCTTGAAAAGCGCGACGTTCTCGTCCGAAAACCCATAACCCTGGGACGATGGGGATGTTTGATGTGGATTAGGAATGATGTGACGCGATAAACCGTGTAGGAATTCACCCAATCGTACGGGCGTAGGTGCGTTCATGGGCGGTGGAACGGGGTGATGGACGTATTGCTGGTGTTGCGAATACGGAGATGGTTGATGTGGAGTATACATTGCCTGATGAGGCGAGTGACCATACATTGATCCGCTGTGAGGGGCGCTATAGGGCGAGTTGTACGGGTGATGATGGGGGGTATGTTGTCCATGAGGAGTGTGATGACCGTGTCCATTGTGCGAAGGATGGTGCCCATTGTGAGAGGATGAGTGACCCAAGGGGATTGAATGGGAATGGGGCGAATGATTAGATGGACCCGCTGGAGGTGTATTATAGTAGTGTGGCAGCGGGGGAGGAGCTTGATGGTGCGTAGGTGTCTGGTGATGGACATTGAGAGGAGGGAGCTGGTGCGAATGATGTATAGGAGACTGGGACGAATGCAGCTGGGAATGCTGTTGGTGATGAGGCGACTGTTGCTGATGCTGATTCATTGCACCGTTACCGTTGCTGGCGCCTGTAAAGTCAGCCACCACTCGTTCTTCAAATTGAAGCCGGGTTCCGACGCGTAAAAGATTACTTACTGTCGTGATGGTGACTGTAATGCTGCTGCACTTGTAGGGCGTCAGCTATGCAAGGTGAACGAAGAACGATGGATGTGGACTCACTTTCTGTTTGTTGAAGATACTGGGGAATATACGAAAGATGAGGATCGATGGGATATTTGTTGTTATTCGGTGAAGTTGACCGCGGAATGTATCTGTGTTGTTGGGGGTAAGAATCGCGGGGTTGATCGATGTTGGAGGATGTATGATCGG
>Ga0265780_10002498_pt1 | contig 24860 bp, 20 predicted proteins | sample P1T30metagenome_FD_192432 | JGI IMG/M metagenome (GOLD analysis project Ga0265780, IMG submission 192432) | Plant litter microbial communities from East Loma Ridge, Irvine, California - P1 T30 | ecosystem: Environmental > Terrestrial > Plant litter > Unclassified | place: USA: California... | reverse complement strand
CGCCAGCCCGAGCACCACGGCCAGCGCCATCATGATGACAGCCCGTTTGTTCTTCATCGCGCATCTCCCTGCGGGACCGGCAGCGCCAGCGGCAGCGCGGCAGCGCCGAACAGGCTGCTCCAGGCCTGGGTCAGGCTGTCGACGTCGCAGCGCGGCGCGCGCCCGGCGAAGCCTGCAAAATCGGCGATCCGGCCCAGGAGCTCATGGGGCCAGGCCGCCAGCATCGGACGCCGCGTGCGGCGATGCAGTTCGTCCACCAGATAGTCGAGCGCCGGCTCGTCGACCTCGATGCGGCGCAGGCGCGCCTGGCGCCGCAGCTGCGCGCGGTAGTTGGCCTCGGACAGCGGCCCGACCGGAATCCGGTAGCCGATGCGGCGCAGGCAGGCGTCGTCGAGCACCGACTCCGGCGCCAGGCTGGTGGCCAGCACCAGGCTGGCGTCGAATGGCAGTGCATGGGTGGGACCATGCGGCACGGCGACATGGTCCTGGCCCGATTCCAGTGCCGCCAGCCAGCGGTGCAGCAATTCGCCGCCCGGCACGCGCTGGCGTCCCAAGTCATCCAGCACCAGCAGGCCGTTGTTCGCCTGCAGGTGCGGTGGCGCACGCAGCACGCCACCGGCCGCGTCGATGCGCAGCTCGAGCATGTCGCGGGTGAGTTCGGCGCCCAGGTGGACCAGCGGACGCTGGCTCAAGGCCCAGCGCGCATCGACACTGCGCCGTTCTTCGGGCGCGCGCATGCGCAGCGGCGCCGGATGCAGCGCCGGGTCGTGCAACTGGACGATCTGGTGGTTGACCAGCACTGCGTACGGCACCGCGACCGGATCCTGGCGCAGGCGTGCGAACTTGCGCGCCAGGGTGGTCTTGCCGCTGCCGGACGGGCCATACAGCAGCACCGGACGGCCCGAGTGCAGGGCCGCGCCGATCAGTTCACGCACGGCCGGTTCCAGGCCATCGCCATCGAGCACCGCCTCGAGTTCGGCGCGGTTGATGCGCAGCGCCGCGTCACCCCGCTCCGACTGATGCGCCACCAGCGCGCGCCAGGCCGCCAGCGGTACCGGGGCCGGCCCGGCATAGCGCGATTCAGCCAGGTGCTCGGCGGCGGCGCGCTGGCCGAAGGCGGTCAACTGGTAATGCACATCGAGCTCGGTTTCGCCAGCGTAGGCCACCTCGGCCTGCTGGATGCCGGCCAGGCCCTGCAGCACTTCGCGCACCACACTCACCGACAGGCGCAGGCGCCCGGTCAGCATCGACAGCGGCGTCTTGCCGCCGGCATGCATCGACTTGAGCACCAGCCCGGTCACCAGGCGCGGATCGAGCCCGGTGTCGCGCACGGTGCGCGGCTGGCGTGGCAGCACGGCGGCGATGTCGCCATCGGCCGCCGCTGCCCTTGCTGCACCTGCCGCGTCGGCGCAGGGCGCGTCGTGTGCGGCGCCCGGCGCGGACGCCGATAACGCTCCGATCATGCTGCCTCCTGCACATAAAATGTTTTCGGAAACCTTGATTTGATTCTAACGAGCGCCCATGCGCGACCCTTGCGCCCTGACAAAGGGCGGACTCAGGCAGCAGAAACGGCCGCGGACGGCGGTGGCGCCGTGCTGTCAGCGGCCCAGCAACACCATCAGGGTGCCGGTCGCGATTGCCAGGCCATACGGCATCGACCCGGCGCTGATCCTGCCGCCACCGGCGCCGGCGCCGGCCGCCATCGGCAGGCGCAGCAGCACCGCGCGCAGGATCGCCCACAGATTGGCCAGCGCCACGCGCACCCGGCCCTTGCAGACGATGATCGCGAGCGCCATCACGCCGCCGGCGCACCAGGCCAGGATCGCGATGTGGATCGCCTCGACCGGACCGGTGAAGGCGCCGACCGCGGCCATCATCTTGACGTCCCCGGCAGCCATGCCGCGGACCAGGTAAAAGGGAAGAAAGATCAGCAGGCCGACCACGGCGCCGCCCAGCGCGGCCAGCAGCGCATCGAGCGGTCGCGGCGACAGCAGATGCAGCACCAGGGCGCCCAGCATGCCGGCCAGCAGCAGGCGGTTCGGGATGCGCCGGCTGGCCAGGTCATTGATCGCCGCGGCGGCCACCATCAGCAGCAGCAGGGTATCGAGATAGGGTGTGACGGGCATGGCGCGCTCCATCATGAAAAAAGCCCCCCGGGGCCAGTTGCAGCCGCGGGGGGCCAAGCCTGATTACGGAGTCTCGACGTCGAGCTGGGTGCTGATGTACTCGAACGCCGCCTTGATTTTCTGGCCGACTTCGCCAGCGACACTGGCCATCACCACGCCGATGAGTGCAGCGATCAGGCCATACTCGATGGCAGTCACACCGTTCTCGTCAGCGATGAAGGCTTGGATGGCCGAGGTAATCGTGCTCATGACAAACTCCTATATAGTGGTTGAGAAAACTGGCTGCGACTGGGCCCCGTCGCTACTGCTGTGTTGCGTTTGCCAGTGAGACCACTGTACCGATTAGTGCCATACGGCAATTTGAGTGCGCACAACTTTTCCACATGGAAATTAAAAATTCTTTCCAGGAACGTGCTTTCCAGAGGTGAAGTAAGTACGAATGGCAAACAACCATAAAGATCGTTAAGAATAGTTGCTGCTAGTACAGAAAGGCTTTATCCTGTTTTGCTTGACCGCTGCGTATGCGGCATTGCCCGTATCGCCGCACAGTGCCTGTCGTACGGTGCCCCTTCAACGTAGTTTCTGTAGTTCTTGCTGTTGTTCCTGATAACGACATGGATTCTCTGCTGAGACACATGGTGGACATGACCGGCCACCGCGATCACACCATGCTCGACATTTCCGTGGTGTCAGCGGTCCAGGAGCTGTCGGGCGCCGCCCAGACCCGCGTGCTGAGCATCGTCACCGTTGGCCAGCAAAAGTTCGTGCGCTCGCGCGCCTGTGTCTTCGATGGCGGCGTGGCCTGCCTCGACGAAGCCCGGGACAGCGGTCCGGGCGAACCGATCACCGACTATCCCGAACTTGCAGCCTGCCTGCACAACCACGACGCGCGCGCCGTGGGCGAAGGCGCGGACGGCCTGCGCCGCCTGTGGCTGCCCATCTGGTTCGGCGACAAGGCCGACACCTGTCTCGAGATCGCCCACGACAGCCCGTTTACGCCGGAAGCGCTGTACATGGTCACCGGGATCGTCAGCGTCTACCGCAACTTCCAGAACCTGCTCGACTACAGCGAACGTGACTCGCTCACCGGCCTGCTCAACCGCAAGACCTTCGACGACCAGCTGGCGCGCATGCTGCATGCGGCCGAATCCGAGCAGGTCGCGCCCGGCCGGCCCGAGCGCCGCCAGCATGGCGCCGACGAGCGGCAATGGCTGGCGGTCGTCGACGTCGACCATTTCAAGAGCGTCAACGACCGCTTCGGCCACCTGTACGGCGACGAAGTGCTGATCCTGATCGCCAATCTGCTGCAATCGTCGTTCCGCTCGCAGGACCGGGTGTTCCGCTTCGGCGGCGAGGAGTTCGTGGTGCTGCTGCGTTCGACCACGCTGGACAACGCGCGGCGCATCATCGACCGCTTCCGCCAGGATGTCGAGTCGCACCAGTTCCCGCAGGTGGGCCGGGTCACGGTGAGCATCGGCTTCACCAGCGTCAGCGCCGCCGATTCGCCGGTGGTCACGCTCGGCCACGCCGACCAGGCCCTGTACTACGCCAAGGCGCATGGCCGCAACCGCGTGTGCCACTACGAAGAGCTGGTCGCCGGCGGCCAGCTGCAGACCGTGGCCGTCAACGATACCGCTGAGTTTTTCTGAGGCCGCGGCGGCAGCGACGCCAGCCTGCCGGGACAGCTTCCTAGGCCAGCTGCATGAAACGCAGCGGCTCGACCTTCCACTTCTCGGCCGACTCGTGGCGCACGATGCGGTCGCCGCCACCAAAGCCCACGCCCTTCGACAGGTCGACCGTCTCCGGACGGATATAGGCCTGCTGCCTGGTGTGGAAGAACACGTTGACCTTGGGCGTGAGCAGGCTCGATTCATGCGGCTCGACCACCACGCCCAGGCGCCCTGATTCCAGCAGCACCAGGGTGCCGACCGGGTAGATGCCGACGCAGCGCATGAATTCCTGGGCCAGCGCCGGATTGAAGTGGAACTTGCTCCACTCGTAGATCTTGCGCAGCGCTTCGGCTGCCGGCATGCCCTTGTGATACGAGCGGTCGGACGTGATCGCATCGTAGACATCCACGATCGCCGCCATCTGCGCCAGCTCGCTGATCTGGTGCTCGGCGTGGCGTTCGGGATAGCCGCTGCCATCGCGCCGCTCATGGTGGTGCAGCGTGATGTCGAGCGGGATGGCGCCGATCTCGGGTGTCTGCAGCAGGATGTCGTGGCCGTCGCGCGGGTGGCGCTTGACGATGTCGAACTCCTCGTCGGTCAGGCGCCCCGGCTTGTTGAGGATCGCATCCGGCACCAGCGCCTTGCCGGTATCGTGCAGCAGGCCGCCGATGCCGGCCTGGTAGATCACATCCTCGGGCATGCCGCGCGAGCGGCAGAAGGCCACCAGCAGCGCGCACACGCTGACCGAATGCAGGAAGGTGTAGTCGTCCTTGTTCTTGATCTGCAGGAGGCCCAGCAGCGCCCCGGAATTGCGCAGGATCGATTCGGTCACGTTCTGCACCACCGGGCCGACCTTGTCGAATTCGACCGCCTTGCCCAGGCGCGCGTCCTGCATCACGGTGCGCACCAGCCCCGCCGCCTGGCGCCGCACATTGGCGGCGCGCTGCAGTTCCTCGCCCAGCGCCACGCGCGCCTGGCCCGCCGGTCTGGCGTCGAGCGCCGTCACCTCGGCCTCGGTGACCGCCGCGGCCTGGGCCACGGTCGGGGCATCGATGTCGAGCCCGCGGCTGCAATCGATCACCACCCCGCGGATACGCGCCGCCGTGATCTTCTGGATCTCGTCGTCGCTGGCGAGCAGGAACTGGCTGCGCACGAACGGATGCTCCATCCAGCCGCAATCGAGGTCGTGGATGAACATCCCGACCTTCAGCTGCGACGAATCCACTTTTTTCAACATCTTGCGCTACCCCGAAGTCGCCTGCGATTCATGCGTCAAGTATAACGAGGCGCTTGCATCCTACACAGCGGTTGTTGCCTTATGGATACAAAGAGTGTCAGGGCGTGATCGCCGATGTCACACCCCTCCAGCGCGTCCGCCAGCTTGACGTTAACGTTAACGTCATATACTGTCCGAGTATCGTGTCCGCCTCCGTTTCCAGGGATTCCCTCATGAACGACATCACTCCCGCCGCCAAGCTCGACCTGCCCGACCAGCCGAAGCTGGCCAACAAGGTGCGTTTTGTTACCGCCGCCTCGCTGTTCGACGGCCACGACGCCTCGATCAACATCATGCGCCGCATCCTGCAGTCGAACGGCGCCGAGGTGATCCACCTGGGCCACAACCGCTCGGTCGACGAAGTGGTGACGGCGGCGCTGGCCGAAGATGCCCAGGGCATCGCCATCTCGAGCTACCAGGGCGGCCACGTCGAATACTTCAAGTACATGATCGACCTGCTGCGCGAACGCGGCGGAGAGCACATCAAGGTGTTCGGCGGCGGCGGCGGCGTGATCGTCCCGGCCGAAATCGACGACCTGCACGCCTATGGCGTGACGCGTATCTTCAGCCCGGAAGACGGCCAGCGCATGGGCCTGGTCGGCATGATCCGCTCGATGCTCGACACCTGCGACATCGACCTGTCGCCCTACGCGCCCACTTCGCTGGCGCCGCTGCAGGAAGGCGACGTCGCCGGGCGCCACCGCCCGCTGGCCCAGCTGATCACGGCGCTCGAGAGCGGCAAGCTTGACCCCGCGCTGCGTCGCCAGATCCTCGAGGCGGCCGACACGCTGCGCGTGCCGACGCTCGGCATCACCGGCACCGGCGGCGCCGGCAAATCGTCGCTCACCGATGAACTGATCCGCCGCATCCGCCTCGACCAGGGCGACCGCCTGCACATCGCGGTGATCTCGATCGACCCGTCGCGCCGCAAGTCGGGCGGCGCCCTGCTGGGCGACCGCATCCGCATGAATGCGATCAACCCCTGGAACGGGCAGACCCGCGTGTTCATGCGCTCGCTGGCCACGCGCGAAGCCGGTTCCGAGATCTCGCAGGCGCTGCCCGACGTGATCGCGGCCTGCAAGGTGGCCGGTTTCGACCTGGTGATCGTCGAAACGTCCGGCATCGGCCAGGGCGACGCCGCCATCGTGCCGCACGTGGACACGTCGATGTACGTGATGACACCGGAATTCGGCGCCGCCTCGCAGCTGGAGAAAATCGACATGCTCGATTTCGCCGACTTCATCGCCATCAACAAGTTCGACCGCAAGGGCGCCCAGGATGCGCTGCGCGACGTGGCCAAGCAGTACCAGCGCAACCGCGAGCTGTGGTCCCTCGATCCTGCCGAGATGCCGGTGTACGGCACCCAGGCCTCGCGCTTCAACGACGACGGCGTCACGGCCCTGTACCACGGCCTGCTGCCGACACTGGCGCAACTGGGCCTGGCGATCGACGCCGGCAGCCTGCAGGCGCCGGTCCAGAAGTACTCGAGCGGCAAGCATGTGATCGTGCCCCCGGCCCGCAGCCGCTACCTGGCCGAGATTGCGGACACCGTGCGCGGCTACCACCGCAACGTCGGCAAGCAGGTGCGCCTGGCGCGCGAGCGCCAGCAGCTGTCTGAAGCGAAACGCATGCTGGCGGCCGCCGGCAAGACCGGCGACCTCGATGAGCTGATCCAGGAACGCGACAACGCGCTCGATGGCGAGGCGAAGGCGCTGGTGGCCTCCTGGCCGCAGCTGCAGGCCACCTACGCGGGGGACGACCATGTCGTGAAAATCCGCGACAAGGAAATCCGTACGACACTGGTGCACACCACCCTGTCGGGCAACCCGATCCGCAAGGTGGCGCTGCCGCGCTTCGAGGACCATGGCGAAGTGCTGCGCTTCCTGATGCTGGAAAACGTGCCGGGCGCCTTCCCCTACACCGCCGGCGTATTCCCCTTCAAGCGCGAAGGCGAAGACCCCACCCGCATGTTCGCCGGCGAAGGCGACGCCTTCCGCACCAACAAGCGCTTCAAGCTGGTGTCGACCGGGATGGACGCCAAGCGGTTGTCGACCGCGTTCGATTCGGTGACGCTGTATGGCGCCGATCCGGCGCTGCGCCCGGACATCTACGGCAAGGTCGGCAACTCCGGCGTGTCGATCGCGACGCTGGACGACATGAAGGTGCTGTACGACGGCTTCGATCTGTGCAGCCCGAGCACCTCGGTCTCGATGACGATCAACGGCCCGGCCCCGACCATCCTGGCGATGTTCATGAATACCGCGATCGACCAGCAGGTCGACAAATTCGCGCACGACAAGGGCCGCCAGCCGACGCCGGAAGAAGCAGCGCAGATCCGCGCCTGGGTGCTCACCGCGGTGCGCGGCACCGTGCAGGCCGACATCCTGAAGGAAGACCAGGGCCAGAACACCTGCATCTTCTCGACCGAGTTTTCGCTGAAGGTGATGGGCGACATCCAGGAATACTTCGTGCAGCACGCCGTGCGCAATTTCTATTCGGTGTCGATCTCGGGATACCACATCGCCGAAGCGGGCGCGAACCCGATCTCGCAGCTGGCGTTTACGCTGTCGAACGGCTTCACGTTCGTGGAAGCCTACCTGGCGCGCGGCATGGACATCGATGACTTCGCGCCGAACCTGTCGTTCTTCTTCTCGAACGGGATGGACCCGGAATACACGGTACTGGGGCGCGTGGCGCGCCGCATCTGGGCGGTGTCGATGCGCGACAAGTATGGCGCCAACGACCGCTCGCAAAAGCTGAAGTACCACATCCAGACCTCGGGCCGCTCGCTGCACGCGCAGGAGATCGACTTCAACGACATCCGCACCACGCTGCAGGCCTTGATCGCGATCTACGACAACTGCAACTCGCTGCACACCAATGCCTACGATGAAGCGATCACCACGCCGACCGACTAATCGGTGCGGCGCGCACTGGCCATCCAGCTGATCATCAACCGCGAGTGGGGCCTGGCCAGGAACGAGAATCCGAACCAGGGGTCGTTCATCATGGACGAACTGACCGACCTGGTGGAAGAACAGGTGCTGCAGGAGTTCGAGCGCATCGCCGAGCGCGGCGGCGTGCTGGGCGCGATGGAAACCGGCTACCAGCGCGGCAAGATCCAGGAAGAGTCGATGCTGTACGAACACCGCAAGCACGACGGCAGCCTGCCGATCATCGGCGTCAACACCTTCCGCAACCCGAAGGGCGCCGGAGCGCCGGCGACGATCGAACTGGCCCGCTCGACCGACGACGAGAAACAGTCGCAGTTGCAGCGGCTGGACGACTTCCACGCACGCCACGCGAGTGAAGCGCCGGCTGCGCTGGCGGCGCTGCGCCAGGCGGCGATCGACAACGACAACGTGTTCGCGCGGCTGATGGACGCGGTGCGGGTGTGTTCGCTGGGGCAGATCACGACGGCGCTGTTCGAGGTGGGCGGACAGTACCGGCGTAATATGTAGCTTTCCACTGCGGAGGGGCAGCATGCCGATCCAGCCGGAGCAACTCGCCGCCCTGATGCGCGAAGTCGAGCAGGAAGACCCGATCGACTTCGCCGACCTGCCCTTCGCCGAAGAAGAGCTGCGCACACTGGTCGCGAACCACCTGTGCGAGATGGCGGCGGCCATGGAAAACTTCAGCCAGGAAGACCGCCTCATGACGCTGCTCGCGGTGTCGGCCAAGCTGGTGCTGGAAAACCTGGTGCTGCATGTGCAGCTGCTGCGCCGTCACGGCCTGCCGCTGGGCGACGATGTCGACGCCCTGTTGCAGCGCTTGCGCAAGTGATGCCATCGGTACGCACGCCGCACGGATAGCGAGTAAACACATGAGGTTTGCCGCGCAGACCCTTAATTTCCAAGGGGAAACCACTTTTCCCGCGAACTCACCCCATTTGCAACGTTGCAGCGAATTGTGTGAGATTTCATCAATTCCTTAAGGTATTATTGTTGTCGAGGAAACTCGTCCTCCTGTCCCGGGCGAGCCAGACCAACTGAGGAATTCATGTCGCGCCACGTCTCCATCTCCCCGCTCACCGCTGCCCTGATTGCGGGCGTCCTGGCAATCTCCACCCTGGCCGGGTGCAGCAAGGACCAGTCGACACCGTCCCTGCTGGCCGAGGCCAAGGAGTATCAGGCGAAGGGCGACCTGAAATCCGCGCTGATCCAGCTCAAGAACGCCGTCGCGAAGAGCCCGGAAGACGCCAACGCGCGCCTGCAACTGGGTACGCTGTACCTGGAAACCGGCGACGTGCTGTCGGCCGACAAGGAATTGCGCCGCGCCGCCAGCCTGGGTGGTAATCCGGAGCAGGTGCTGCCGCTGCTGGCGCAGGCGCAGCAGGCGCAGGGCAAGCACAAGGAATCGCTGGAAGAATTGACCCCGGAAAAAGTCGCGAAATCGGCGCCGCTGCTGGCGCTGCGCGGCAACGCCCTGCTCGCCACCGGGCAGTCCGACGAAGCCAAGCAGACCTATGAACAGGCACTGGCCCTGCAGCCCACCAATGGCATGGCCCTGATCGGCATGGCGCGCCATTCCCTCATCGCCGGCAACAACGGCGACGCCGAGCGCTACACGCTCGAAGCGATCGACAAGGATCCGAAGAACCCGGACGTCTGGACCTTCCGCGCCGCCATGCTGCGCGCCGGGGGCCAGAACGACGCGGCCCTGGCCGCCTACGCCAAGGTAGCCGAACTGCGCCCGAACGATATCACCGCCCACGTCGAGCAGGCCTACATCAATATCAACCAGGGCAAGTTCGACGCGGCCAAGGCGAATATCGAGGCGGCCCGCAAGCAGTCGCCAGGTGCGCTGCAGACGGTGTACGCGCAAGCCCTGCTCGACTTCTCGCAGGGTAACCATACGGCGGCGCGCGATTCGCTGATGAAGGTGCTGAAAGTGGCGCCGGAACACATGCCGAGCATCTTGCTGGCCGGCGCGGTCGAACTCAACCTGGGTTCGGTGCAGCAGGCCGAACAGCATCTGCGCAAATACCTGCAGAGCAATGGCGACAGCGTGTATGCGCGCAAGCTGCTGGCCCAGACCCTGCTCAAGAATTCGCAGCCGCGCGAAGCGGTCGACGTGCTGGCGCCGAGCCTGGAAAAGAACGCCAACGATCCGCAACTGCTGGCGCTGGCCGGCCAGTCGTACATGCAGGCGCGTGACTTCGGCAAGGCCGAAGGCTATCTGCAGAAGGCGGCGACGCTGGCCCCGAACGTGGCCGTGGTGCGCACGTCGCTCGGCATGGCGCGCCTGAGCCAGGGCCAGAACGACAACGCGATCGCCGAACTCCAGCGCGCGACCGAACTCGATCCGAAGTCGGCCCCTGCGCTGATCGCGCTGGTGCAGGCGCAGGTCGAACTGAAGCAGTTCGACAGCGCGCTGGCGAGCGCTAATCGTCTCGAGAAACTGCAGCCGGACAATCCACAGACCCATAACCTGATGGCCGCCGTGCACCTGGCCAAGGGCGACCGCGCTGCCGCCCGCGCCTCGTGGGAAAAAGCCGTGGCGCTGCAGCCGACCTTCTTCCCGGCCGTGACCGCGCTGGTGCGCATGGACCTGGCCGACAAGAACATGGCCGCTGCGAAAAAACGCTTCGACGCAGTGCTGGCCACCGACAAGAAGAACTTCGGCGCGCTGGGCGGCCTGGCTGAACTGGCCGTGCTGGAAAACAAGCCGGAAGAAGCGACCCGCCTGCTGGAACAGGCGCAGACCGAGAATCCCGACGCCATCGCCGCCGTGCTCAAGCTGGGCGGCCATTACCTGAATACCAAGCAGCCAGCCAAGGCGCTCAAGCTGGCCCGCAATTACCAGGCCCAGAACCCGACCAACGCCGACCTGATCGACCTGCTGGGCCAGGCCCAGCTGGCCTCCAACGATGGCGCCGGCGCGCTCGAGACATATAGCAAGCTGGTCAATATCCTGCCGAAATCCGGCCTGGCCCAGCTGCGCCTGGCGCAGGCCCATTTGCAGCTCAAGAACGACAACGCGGCCGCCGAGGCGCTGCGCCGCGGCGCGGCACTTCAGCCTGATCTGCTGCCAGTACGCAGTGCCCAGATCGACGTGGCGCTGCGTCGCGGCCAGACACAAGAAGCGCTGCAAATGGCGCGCCAGGTGCAAAAAGACCTGCCAGGCATGCCAGTCGGCTTCACACTGGAAGGCGACGTCAACATGTCGTTGAACAAGCAGGCGGATGCGTTGATCGCCTATGACAAGAGCTTTGCGATGCAGCCGACCTCGATGGTGCTGATGCGCAGCGTCGGCATCCTGCGCAGCCAGGGAAAGACGGCGGAAGCCCAGCAGCGCCTGACCAAGTGGCTCAAGCAAAATCCCACCGATAACGCCGCTCTTCTGTACCAGGCCGAATTGCACCTGTCGGCCAACCAGTATCCGCAAGCGATCACCGCACTGGAAGACATCCTCAAGCGCGCGCCAGGCAATGTGCCGGCGCTGAACAACCTGGCCTGGGCCTACGGACAGCAAAAGGACGCGCGCGCCCTGCCGACCGCCGAGCAGGCCTATAAGCTGGCTGGCGAGAATCCAGCGGTGCTCGATACCTACGGGTGGATGCTGGTGGAAGGAGGCGACGCCGCCAAGGGCGTTCCTTTGCTGCAGAAAGCGGCAGGCCTGGCGCCGAACGCCCTGGAAATTCGCTATCACTATGCAGTGGGCCTGAGCAAGACCGGGAACAAGGCCGGCGCGCGTAAAGAGCTTGAAACAGTACTGGCGCAAAATAAACCTTTCGCGCATACAGATGCCGCGCGTACATTGCTTAAAACCCTTTAAGGTTTTACCATTCTGGTATTAAAAAATTAACGGCTAGCGCACAGGAATTTGCTGGACAAGTGCGGCCTGGCCATCCTGCAGGCACCCGCGCAGGCGGGTGACGGAATCGAGGAAGTCCCGCGATGACGAATCAAACGAAACTCAAGGAAACGGGCCCTCAAGGCGCCGCTGCGACCGACTCTCTATCGAACGCTGCCATTGATGAGGGTCGAGATAAGATGGCGGACTTCGATACTGAGGATGTTATCGTGAACCAAGATTCGTACGGGATCCGGCTAACCGATACGCCCAACGGGCGCAGTTCGGCCAGCATGCTGGTGAACAAAATGTACGCGTGGCGCGGCTATGCCGGCACGCATGTGCAGACGGACGATCCGAACCGCATCACCCTGACCGCGACCGACAAGGGCGACGTGGTCGGCACGCTGACGATCGGCCTCGATTCCGGGATCGGCCTGATGGCCGACCAGATCTTCAAGGAAGAGCTGGACGAACTGCGTGCACGCGGCGCCCGGATGTGCGAATTCACCAAGCTGGCGTTCGATCCCTCGGTACGCTCGAAGGCCTCGCTGGCCAACCTGTTCCACCTGGCCGTGATCTACGCGCGCGACATCCACGATTGCACCGATATCGTGATCGAGGTCAATCCGCGTCATCGCCGTTTCTACCAGCACATGCTGGGCTTCGAGCGCGTGGGCGACATGAAGACCAACCAGCGCGTGAACGCCCCGGCCTACCTGCTGCGCATCAGCCTGGACTATGTGACCGAACAGATCAAGCAATTCGGCGGCACCTTCGCCGAGAATCCCAACGAGCGCTCGTTCTATCCGTATTTCTTCTCGCCACGCGAGGAGGCAGGTATCATCAACCGCCTGCGCCGCATCGACGACCACCACACGGCATGACGCGGCGCTGCGGCGCCGCGCGGTCTTTTTCTCCGCACCTTCTATGACGAAACCATTCCGCTACGAACAGGCGTTCGCGCGCAATATCGGCTGGGTCACGCCCGCCGAACAAGCTATCCTGCGCAACAAGCGCGTCGCGATCGCCGGCGGCGGCGGGGTCGGCGGCGTGCACTTGCTGACGCTGGCGCGCCTGGGTGTCAGCAAGTTCCGCATCGCCGACTTCGATACCTTCGACGTCGCCAATTTCAACCGCCAGGTCGGCGCCAGCATGTCGACCCTGGACCAGCCCAAGGTCGAGGTGATGGCGCGCATGGCGCGCGACATCAATCCCGAGATCGAGATCGACGTCTTTCCGCAAGGGGTCGACCAGGGCAACCTGGACGCGTTTTTGAAGGATGTCGACCTGTACGTCGACGCCCTCGACTTCTTCGCCTTCGATGCGCGCCAGCACACCTTCGCGCGCTGCGCCAGCCTCGGCATTCCCGCCACCACGGTGGCGCCGCTGGGCATGGGCGCGGCCCTGCTGAACTTCCTGCCGGGCCAGATGACGTTCGAGGAATACTTCCGCTGGGACGGCTTGAAGACCGATGCCGACAAGGCCGTGCACTTCGTGGTCGGCCTGGCGCCGGCGGGCCTGCACCGGCCCTACCTGGTGGTGCCGGAAGCCGTGAATTTCGTCGAAAAGCGCGGCCCGTCGACCATCATGGCCTGCCAGCTGTGCGCCGGCGTGATGGGAACCGAAGCGCTCAAGATCCTGCTCGGGCGCGGCAAGGTGTGGGCCGCGCCGTACGGCATCCAGTTCGACGCCTATCGCAACAAGCTGGTGCGCACCTGGCGCCCGGGCGGCAACCGCCATCCGCTGCACCGCCTGATGATCTCGGTCGGTAAACGCCAGCTGGCCAGGGATTTGCAGAAAGCGGGAGCGAGCGCATGAGTACCCCCATCGACACGACCAGCCCGGCCTACCAGGTCGCCGAACTCGGCCGCTGGGCCCCGAGCGGCGACAATATGCAGACCTGGCGCTTCGAGATCGCCGCGCCCGAGCACCTGGTGGTGCACGCCTACGACACGCGCGACCACTGCGTCTACGACCGCGACGGCCACCCGAGCCAGATCGCGATCGGCACCCTGCTCGAAACGGTCGCCATCGCCGCGACCGGCCTCGGCCTGCGCGCCGACATCACCCGGCGCCCGCTGACGCAGCCAGAACCCGATTGCGACGACCTGACGCCGCTGCACCTGGTGTTCGACGTACGCCTGGTACCGGCGCCGGGCTTGACCCCCGATCCCTTGATCCCCGCGATCAAGGTGCGCACCGTCCAGCGCCGCCCGATGCGCACCCAGCCGCTCTCGAGCGAGCACAAGCGCATCCTGGAAGCGGCGGTCGGCCCGGGCTACCGGCTGAGCTGGATCGAAGGCGCCGGCCCCAAATGGAAGGCGGCGCGTTTGATGTATCAGAACGCCGGACTGCGCCTGACCATGCCCGAAGCATTCACCACCCACCGTGACATCATTCACTGGGGCGTGAAGGAAAGCCCTGACCGGGTGCCGGCCGGGGCGCTGGGCGTCGATCCAGGCACGTTGCTGCTGATGAAATGGGCGATGGGAAGCTGGCGCCGCATGGCGACCGTCAACACGGTGATGGGTACCTGGGCGCCGCGCCTGCAGATGGACCTGCTGCCGGGCATGGCCTGCGCCGCCCACTTCGTGCTCAAGGCCCAGACCGAGCCGAAGAGCATCGACGACTACGTCGCGGCGGGACGCGCGCTGCAGCGCTTCTGGCTCACCATGACCAACCTGGGCCTGTACATGCAGCCCGAAATGACGCCGTTGATCTTTTCCAAGTACGTGCGCGAGAACAATATGAAGTTCACGGCCAAGACCGGCCTGCGGGATGTCGCCAGGAAGCTCGAGCGCCAGGCTGCCGAGCTGGTGTTCACCGATGCGCTGCATCCGGTGTACATGGGACGGCTGGGCTATGGCCCGGCGCCGCAGTCGCGTTCGGTGCGGCGCGGGATGGACGAGCTGCTCAAACGCTGAATTCAAACGCTGAATTCAAGCGCTGAATTCAAACGCTGAATACCGGCGTCAGATGATCGTAGGGTGGACGGCTGCGCCGTCCATGCGTCCAGTCAAGGCATGCATCGCGACGACGCATTCGCTAGTTGAACGCGCGGACGGCATGGCCGTCCACCCTACTGTTCTTACTTCAATACCTGTAGACGAAAAAAGAGCGGGCAAGCCCGCTCTTTTTTACTGGGCCTTGAAAGCTCAGGCTTTCTTGGCGCGCTTGCGGCTGACGAAGCCGGCGCCCAGCATGGCGATACCGAACAGGGCCAGCGAGCCTGGTTCTGGGACTTCGGCGACGTCAGCCAGTTTGAACTGACCGTTGTTCGACACGAAGAAGTGCGAACCAGGGGTGTTGGCGTAGGTGCCGCCATTGCAGCCTGGGCCAGCAAAACCGGCGAATTGGCAAGCCACTTCACCGACCAGGTTAGGGGTCAGACCGCTGTCCGACACTGGGTTGGCATTGGTGAATGCGAACGACAGGATCGATTTGGTCGACAGGTCTTCACCTTCGCTATTGAAGAAATAACCAGGAGCCAGACCGCCCGCGTCGGCTTTGGCGAACACGCTGACGTTGCCGTTGCCGATTGGGCTACCCGATGCATCGACCAGACCGCCGCCACCTGGCAGCACATTGAAGGTAGCGATCAGGTTGCCGAGGTCAGCACCGAAGGTGCCAGCGGTCGAACCGTATTGGCCGCCGGTCGGATTCTGGTACATCTTGATCGAGCCGCCAGTGAATTCGAAACCGCTGCCGAAGGTACCGGTACCAAAGGCTTCGAAGGTTGCGGTGATGTTGCCGCCTGCGTAGGAGATAGGGAACAGTTCGCCAACGCCATCAGCCTGGGTCGAGCGGAACACAGCGTGTTCGCGGAAGCTGAAATTGTTGCCAGTGGTTGGCGTGATCTGGATGAAAGCATTGCCGTTCACATCCAGGTATTCCTTGACTTGCTGACCAGCTTCGTAGCCGCCGCCATTCGGGTTGAACACCCAATCGTTCATGACTGGGTTTGCCGAAGCGGTGCCAGCGATAGCCAGCGAGACAGCTGCAGCGCAGCCCAGGTTCTTCAGGAAGTTCATGTTCGTCGTCCTCTATAGGTTAATCGGTTCAGGTACTCACGCTCAGGGTAATAGCAAGTGCCATGCCAGCTTATTGCTTTCTTTACAAATCAGTGACTTAGCATAAGCTTCCCGATACTCATCAAACGCACTGTAAAAATTCCCGACAGTACCTAAGTGCCTGAATTCAATGAATAATTTTCCCTACGGCACTAAAAAACATTGCTAGAAGGCACATCCGCTCGGCTTGCTTCAAAGTTTACATTGTTATCTAGCAAGAAATAGAAAAAGCCGGCAAAGCCGGCTTTTCGGTCTGGTCCTGCTGGCATCCCTCGGATGCCAGCAGGACGGGCTTAGAAGAAGCTTTCCGGGATCACCAGCACGTCGCCAGGACGCATCATCAGATTGGCCGAAATATCGCCGTCCTTGATCAGGTCATCCAGACGCACGACGATCTTCTCCTGCTTGCCTTCGACGGTGCGCACGATGCTGGCCTTGTTTCCTGCTGCGAATTCAGTCACGCCACCGACAGCAATCAGGACGTCCATGAGCGACATGTCGCGGCGATATGGCAGCGCCTGCGGACGCGCGGCCTGGCCGATCACGCGGATCTGATCGGCATAATTGCCGACGAAGTTGGTGACGACGACCGTTACCACCGGCTGCTGGATGAATTTGGCCAGCGCCTGCTCGATATCGCGCGCCAGTGCGGTCGAGGTCTTGCCAGCTGCGGGCAGGTCTTCGACCAGCGGAGTCGTGATCTTGCCATCCGGACGTACCGGCACCGACATCGACACTTCCGGATTGCGCCAGACGATGATGTTGACCGCATCGCCCGGGCCGATCAGGTAATCGGGATTGATCGGCGTCAGCGCTGCCGCGGATGGAGGTGTCGGCGTGGCGCAACCACCCAGCAGCAACAGGCAACCAGCAGCAGCGGCTGCAACCAGGGATTTCAGGGATGTCATCTTATGCACGTGGCTCTCCTTCGCGCCGCCGGCATCCGCCGTCGACTTGCAAACAAAAAATTGTTATTTCACCATCAAACGAGCGCTATTGTATATCAGAGTCTTTCTGGAAATGCCGTGCACAACTGAAATAGTTCATCTGTGCCACAGGCGGCGCCAGCACTTCAGGGACGCTGCAGCAAGGTCCGCACATGGCGCACGGGAATCGCATACGTGATCCCACTGGGATTGCTGATGGCGGATTCCTTCAACCCTTTGACATACACCATATTAATCACCGCCAGCACCGTGCCCGTCGCCGGGTCATAGACCGGACTGCCGCTGTTGCCAGGATAAGCCGTTCCATCGAGCTGATACACCGTGGACGGATTGCGCTGCAACTGGGCGATGGCGCGCGGATCGAGGCCGCGCGCATTCAGCGAAGGCCGCACGATCGGCACGATGGCCGCCAGCAGCGCGCGGTGCGTGGCCGGATGCAGGCCCAGTACCATGCCGAGCGGGAAACCAGTGAAAGCGAGGTCCTGCCCTTCGCGTGCCGTGTCGTCGTCGGCCAGCGTCAGTGCCGGCAGCGGCGCACCGCTCAGGCGCAGGTGGGCCAGGTCGTGTTCGCGGTCGAGCCCGACCAGCGTCGCAGGCCGGAAGCTGACGGCTTCGCCGTTGCCGACGACGATGCCCAGGGTTTCCTTGCGCTCGGCGTTCAATATCTCCGGCACCACGTGGGCGTTGGTGATCACACTGAGCCCATCGCCGACGACGAAACCGGTCCCCGAGAACACGATGGCCGGGCTGCGGGTCTGCAGGCTCGTGCCGACTCCGACGATCGAACGTTTGACGGTCGGAATCGTCTCCACCAGGCTGGCGGCACCCGCCGGGAATACAGCCAGCCCTGCTGCGGCAAGCGCAACACCAGCCAGTGCGCGAAAAATCAGTCGTCGTTTCATGTGCACTTCACATTCATCGGTTACACGTTGACCAGGGCATGCCAATCGTGCAAGCCCTTTCCAATATTAAACATTACAATCACATTGTTTGACTAACGGCAATAAATTGCTTGACACCTTGTCACAATAGAGTGATCAAAGAAAGTTTCACTTAGTCTAAAAAGTTTCGTAAAATACAACTCTGACGCATAGCATCAATTTCCTTTCGAGCAACTTTGTAGCGGTGTTACCGAAGAGTGATGCCGATTCGTTTGTTGTCTGAGTACATTTGTGTTGCAAACCGTTTGCAGTCCGGACAGGGATTTGGATAATTTTCTAACCCGCAATTGCAATTGCTTAGTCCGCAAGCGATCATGCAGGATGTTTGACCTTTTGTCTGGCTTCGCCAGACCTTGAATGGCGAAAGTGTAAGATGGCCGAGATCACAGCCCTGATTTTAAATTTCCTGAAAGCAATCAGCAAATACCGCTGGCATGCGGTAGCGATCACCTGGGTGGTCGCACTGGCCAGCTGGATTGTCGTGTTTTCGTTACCGAACCAGTATGAGGCCTCGGCGCGTGTCTATGTCGACACGCAGAGCATCCTCAAGCCGCTGCTGTCGGGCATGACGACCATGCCGAATCTAGACCAGCAAGTGCGCTTCATGCGCCGTACTCTGCTGAGCCGTCCGAACGTCGAGCGGGTCGTGCGCGAGGTCGATCTGGATATCAAGGCACGGAACCCTGGTGACAAAGAAAAGATCATCGATACCGTTCTGTCGCGGATCAAGATCGCCGGGACCGAACGTGACGACATCTATACCATCAGCTATACCGCCCCCAGCGCCAAGGAAGGCAAGGATGTGGTGCAGGCGTTCCTGACCATATTTGTGGAAGGCAGTTTCACCGGCAAGAAACAGGACTCAGATAACGCCGTTCAATTTATCGATGATCAGATCCGTACCTACGAGGAGCGGCTCGCCCAAGCCGAAGACCGGCTCAAGGAATTCAAGATCCGCAATATGGGCATGCTGCCGAACCAAGGCGCCGACTTTGCCTCACGCCTGATCGGCACGAACGACGCACTGAACCAGGCGCGACTGGAACTGGCCGAAGCCGAGCAGGCGCGCAATGCAATCCGTCGCAAGATCTCCGGCGATACCAGTACGGCGCCAGGCGAACGCGCTGCGCCGGTCATGGTCGACAGGGCTCTGGAAGAACGTATCGCGGCGGTCAACAAGAACCTCGATTCGCTGCGTACCCAATACACTGAAGAGCATCCGGACATCATCTCCAACCGTCGCCTGCTCGATCAGCTGGTCGCACGCAAGACTGAGGAAGCGAAGAACTTCACACCGAGTTCCGACCCAGGCGCAAGCTACAGCCCGATGCTGCAACAGTTGAACGTCGCGTTGTCCGACGCCGAAGCGCGTGTGGCCTCACTGCAGGCGCGCGTGGCCGAATTCAGCTCGCGCGCCGCCACGCTGCGCGGCCAGAGCGTGCAGGTACCAGAGATCGAAGCCCAGCTGGTCCAGCTTAACCGGGACTACGAAATCAACCGCGACAACTACCAGAAACTGGTGCAGAAACGTGAATCCGCACGCCTGTCGGGCGACCTGTCGTCAGCGACCGACATGCTGACCTTCCGCGTGATCGATCCGCCAACTGTCCCGCCGGTGCCGGTCGGTCCAAAACGCCTCATGCTGTTTACCGCCGCTTTTGGCGCCGCACTGCTGGCGGGCATGGCTGGCGCTTTCCTGTTGAGTCAATTGCGTCCGACTTACCTGAGCCAGGCCACCCTGCGCGAAAATACCGGACTGCCTATTCTCGGTTCGGTCGGCATGAGCTGGACAGCCGAGCAAACCGTGCGCCGCAAGCGCCGCATGGCAGCCCTGGCTGTCTCGGTGTTGTTGCTGTTCATTACCTACGGGGCCGGCATTGCTGCCATTCTCGTCCGTCCCGCGTAAGCCTGTAGTCAAGGAGTAAATGTGAGCATCATTGAAAAAGCTGCCAGCCGCATCGACCAACGACGCGAGGCTCTTCCCGCATCGAATACCCTGCTCAAGGACGACAGCGACCAACCGCTCGCTGAACTGCCGGCAGTGCCAGTCCCGGTCGAGCCGGTCGTCATCGCGCCAGCAGTCCCGTTACTGCCAATCGATGATGCCGCGTCGGCCCAGGCTGCGCCGGTTCGTCACAGCACGCGTAAGGTCGAACTGGATCTTGCGCGCATGCGCGAAACCGGCATGGTCACCGCTGCTGGCGGGCGCACCACCCTGCTGGAAGAATTCCGCATCATCAAGCGTCCGCTGCTCAAGCGAGCGTTCGCCCCGCGCGACCCGAAAGCGAATCCGGCCAACCTGATCATGGTAACCAGTTCGCTGCCGGGCGAAGGCAAGACGTATTGCTCGATTAACCTGGCGATGAGTATCGCCATGGAGCTGGATCACACCGTGCTACTGGTGGACGCCGATGTGGCGCGCCCTTCGGTGATGCGCACGCTCGGCCTGCCGCAACAGCGCGGCCTGATGGATATCCTGCTCGATGACAAGCTCGATTTGCAGGACGTGCTGCTGCGCACCAACGTCGACACGCTGTCGATCCTGCCAGCTGGAACCAGCTCTCCGCACGCCACCGAACTGCTGGCCAGTTCGACGATGGCTGCGATGGTCAACGAGCTGGCCAACCGCTATCCCGACCGCGTCATCATCTTCGATTCGCCGCCACTGCTCCTGACCAGCGAATCGCGCGAACTGGCCAGCCACATGGGCCAGATCGTGGTGGTGGTGGAAGCCCAGACCACGACCCAGCATGCGGTCAAGGAAGCGCTGCAGCGCCTGGAAGGCTTTGACAACGTCAATCTCATCTATAACAAGACCAGGGATATTCCCGGCATTGAAGAGACGTATGACTATCATTACGGTTGAACGCCTGCACCGGCAGCATCGACCATCAGTGCTGCCATCACGCATGCTGCGCCTTGCTCCGCTGACCGCTGCCATCTTGCTGGCGGCGCCAGCGCACGCAGACTGGCGCATCGCGCCGACGCTGTCCGTTACTGAAACGTTTACCGACAATATCAATCTGCGCGACGACGAATTCAAGCACAGCGAATTCGTCAGCCAGGTCACGCCGGGCATCACTGTGTTTCGCAATGGTCCGCGACTGAGCGTCTCGGGCACCGCCCAGTGGCATCAGTTCGCCTACCTGCATAACAGCGGCCGCAACAACAATGACAGCCAGCGCCAGTACAGCGGCGTGCTGCGGGGTACCGTGGTCGATGACCTGCTGTTCGTGGACGCATCGGCCTCACGCGGCCTGCGCAGCGTTTCGGCGTTCGGTCCCAACCTGAGCAACGACCTGTACAACCTCGGCAACCGCGCGGAGGTCTCGACCTGGAGCATCAGCCCGTCCCTGATGCGGCGTTTCGGCAATACTGCCAACCTGCAGGCACGCTACACTCGCGATAGCGTCGACTCCAGCCGCCGTACCCTGTTCGGCAACAGTACCAGCGATACCGGCAGCGTCGTCCTGTCCAGTGGCACGGCCTTCCAGAGTGTCGGCTGGGGCATGAATTATTATCGCCAGAACCTGGACAACGCCCTGACCGGCGAGTCGACGACCGAAATGCTGGGCGCCAACTTGCGTTACTACCTCAACTCCCGTCTATCGCTCACCGCCAACGCCGGCTACGACCGCTACAACTTCGAGGGCCCGGGTGGCATGAACGAAGGCCGTAACTGGTCTGGCGGGTTCATCTGGACGCCCTCCCAGCGCACCAGCCTGCAAGCCTCGCTGGGACGCCACTTTTTCGGGCAAACCGGCTCACTCGCGGCAAGCCATCGCAGCCGTCGTACCGTCTGGAATGTCAACTACACTGATGGCATCACCACGTCGCGTTCGCAGTTCCTGCTGCCGGCGACGATCGATACCACGGCATTGCTCGATGGACTGTTCAGCGCATCGTTCCCCGACCCGGTCGAGCGCGAACGCGTCGTGGCTGCATATATCGCCGCCAACGGCCTGCCGCCGAGCCTCGCGGACAGCGTCAATTACCTGAGCAACCGGTTCATGCGCCAGAAGATGCTGCGTGCGTCGATGGCGTATCGCATGGCGCGCAGCAGTGCGGTGCTCAACGCGTACGTGAGCGAACGCGTTGCGCTGTCGGACCAGCAAAGCGACAGTCCGCTGCTGGGCAGCCAGTTGAGTAGCCTGAACAATAACGTGCGTCAGCGCGGCATCGACGCCAGCTATACCTACCAGCTCAACTCCCGCACCAGCGCGATCGCCTCATGGAATCTTCGTCGCAGCTATTCGTTGACGACCGATATCGAAGACCTGCAGCGCACCTACCGCCTCGGCCTGACCCGGCGCTGGGACGACCGCATGCTGGGCGTGGTCGAGCTGCGTCACCGCACCGGCGGCATCGGCGCCGCCAATAACGCCGGCTACACGGAAAACGCCCTCTCCGCCAGCCTGTCCATGCAGTTCTAAGCGAAACCACGACCACGATGTACGAATCCTTCTACGGCCTGTCGGCCAAACCGTTCCAGCTGCGCCCCGACCCGAACTTCTTCTTCGGCTCCAAAGGCCACAAGCGCGCCATGGCCTACCTCGACTACGGCCTGTCGCAGGGCGAGGGCTTCATCGTCATCACGGGCGAAGTCGGCGCCGGCAAGACCACGCTGGTGCGCAACCTGGTCAACCGCCTGCCGCATGACCAGATCGTGGCAGCCCACATCGTCAACACCAGTCTCGATCCGGAAGACACGCTGCGCATGGTGGTGTCGAGCTTCGGCCTGCCGTACGAAGGCGCCAGCAAGGCCGAGCTGCTCAACCGCCTGGAGCAGTTCCTGCGCAGCGTGGACCGCCAGGGCAAGCGCGCCCTGCTCCTGATCGATGAAGCCCAGAACCTGAACGCGCGCACCGTGGAAGAACTGCGCATGCTGTCGAACTTCCAGACCGACACCGGCTCGCTCCTGCAGACCTTCCTGCTGGGCCAACCGGAGTTTCGCGCCACCCTGCACAGCCCGACCATGCAGCAGCTGCGCCAGCGCGTGATCGCCAGCTACCACCTGGGGCCGATGGATGCCCAGGAAACCCGCGCCTACATCGAGCACCGCCTGGCCACGGTCGGCTGGAAGGGCGACCCGTCGTTCGACGACGCCGCCCACGCCGCCATCTTCGCCTACAGCGGCGGCATTCCGCGCAAGACCAACACGCTGATGGACCGCGTGCTGCTGATGGGCTACCTGGAAGAACTGCACGCGTTTACCGGCGCCCACGTCGACGAGGTCGTGCGTGACATCTCGGAAGAATTCCAGGCGCCCGACGCCCTCGAGGTGCCGGATGTGCACATCGACCGCAGCCTGCGCCAGTCGCACGATCTGCACACGGGCGAAGCGCGCAACGGCAGCAGCGTCGAGCAGCTCGACGAGCGCATGATGCGGCTCGAGAAATCGATCGTGTCGGTCCTGTCGCTGCTCAAGAAGATCGCCGCCACCCCACCTGGCCAGGCACCGCGTCACCTGGACAACCAGGATTAATCAAGGAGCCGCCGGAATGAAAATGACTGCCCCTGCCGCCCGCCCGCGTCCAGCACCGGGTGAGCGCATCCGCAATGCCATGACCTGCGACGTCGAGGACTACTTCCAGGTCTCGGCGTTTGCCCCCTATATCGACCGCGCCAGCTGGCCGACCCGCGAGTGCCGCGTCGAAGCCAATATGGAACGCATCCTGGCGCTGTACGAGCGCCACGACGTGCGCGCGACCTTCTTCACGCTGGGCTGGATCGCCGAACGCTATCCGGCCATGGTGCGCCGCATCGTCGCCGCCGGCCACGAACTGGCCAGCCACGGCTACGGCCACCTGCGCGCCTCGGACCAGAGCCGCGCCGAATTCGACAACGATATCCGCTCATCCAAGGCGCTGCTGGAAGACCTTGGCGGCCAGGCCGTCGTCGGCTACCGCGCCCCGAGCTTCTCGATCGGCCACGCCAACCTGTGGGCGCTGGACGCCCTGCACGAAGCCGGCTACAAGTACAGCTCGAGCATCTACCCGATCGCCCACGACCACTACGGCATGCCGGACGCGCCGCGCTTCGCCTTCTATCCGAACGGCCCGGACGGCCTGCTGGAAGTACCAATCACCACGGTCAAGATGGCCGGGCGCAACCTGCCGGCCGGCGGCGGCGGCTACTTCCGCCTGCTGCCGTACGCGCTGTCGCGCTGGATGATGGAAAAGGTCAACCGCGAAGACGGCGAACCGGCCCTGTTCTACTTCCACCCATGGGAAGTCGACCCTGGCCAGCCGCGCCCCGAGGGCCTGGGCGCCAAGGCGCGCTTCCGCCACTACATCAACATCGACCGCATGGAGAAGCGCCTGGAACTGCTGGCGCGCGACTTCAAGTGGGACCGCATGGACCGCATTTTCCTGGACAAGCCATGAACTCGATCATCGAAGCGGCGCAGGCAAAGCGCGCCGCCCCGGTGCAGGCCGCCGGCCCGCAAACCCTGCACCTGATGCAGCCGAACGACGCGGCGCGCTGGGACGCATTCGTGCGTGCCTGCCCCGACGCGACCTTCTTCCACCTGTCCGGCTGGCAGAAGGTGATCGAACAGTCGTTCGGCATCAAGACCTGGTTCTATTACGTGCAGCAGGACGGCCAGATCCAGGGTGTGCTGCCGCTGGCCGAGATCAAGAGCCGCCTGTTCGGCCACTCGCTCGGCGCGATGCCGTTCTGCGTGTACGGCGGCGTGGCCGCGCTCGACGATGGCGCGCGCGCCCTGCTCGACGAGGCTGCCGACAAGCTGGCGAAGCAGCTCGGCGTGGGCCACCTGGAATACCGCGGCATGCAGCGCGCCCATCCCGGCGACGACGCGTGGCACACCAAGGAACTGTACGTCACCTTCCGCAAGGAGATCACGGGCGACGACGAAACGAACCTGAACGCCATCCCGCGCAAGCAGCGCGCGATGGTGCGCAAAGGGATCAAGCTGGGCCTGAAGGGCGTGGTCGAGGACAATGTCGACCGCATGTTCGATGCCTACGCGAAGAGCGTGCTGCGCCTGGGCACCCCGGTGTTCCCCAAAAA
>Ga0265780_10002497_pt1 | contig 24860 bp, 17 predicted proteins | sample P1T30metagenome_FD_192432 | JGI IMG/M metagenome (GOLD analysis project Ga0265780, IMG submission 192432) | Plant litter microbial communities from East Loma Ridge, Irvine, California - P1 T30 | ecosystem: Environmental > Terrestrial > Plant litter > Unclassified | place: USA: California... | reverse complement strand
AAAAAATACCACTGAAATCTATAGCGTTAATGAGGCGGTTTTACGCCGTGTGATCTGCCAATTCGGTTAAACATTTATGGATGAAGATTAGAATATTCTTGCCACAATTTATCGCCTTTTAACACATCAAATCAGGGTGTTTATGCTCTTAAATCAAAACACATTTTATCTGTCACTTCGCTCTTCCATATTTAAATCAGTATCGAAAGGGCTTTTGGTAAACGGGTAAATAGATTGTTTGATAAAACCTTTCGGGTAAGCCGCCTCGTGTACGCCAGTGCCAGCGGGCCACTCTTTTCCAGGTAAATAATAGGTGCCAAACATCATATCAATAAATGGAAATATCGATGCGAAATTGTGCCCGTAATATTTTGGATCTTCGCAATGGTGCCAGTGATGATATTGTGGTGTAGTGAAAATATATTTTAATGGCCCGAAGTTTATTCTGGTATTGGCATGAATTAGAACAGCATGTATGGCGATAAAAATAATGTAAACATTAAACACAGTGGATGAAAAGCCGAGAATATACAATGGAATAAATGTCATCGCCCTGGTGAAGAAAATATCGATAAAATGCGTTCTGCTTCCGGCCAGCCAATCCATATTCTGTGTAGAATGGTGAATGGAGTGGAATCGCCATAAGGAAACCCTGGTGTGAAAAAATCGATGTGCCCAGTATTGAAATAAATCGGTTGTAAAAAATGCCAGAAACAAAGCCACAATAAACGGCAAGCCTTGCACCCAGGTATGAATTTTGTCCAGTCCCATCCAACCAAAAAATAATACTGCTGGCTTCTGTGTAACTATTCCGAAAAACTGGATGAATAAATGGCTGATCACAAAATAAGTTAAATCCGTCCGCCACTCTTCGTGAAACCGGCTTTGATCATTTTTCTTTGGAAAAAAAAGTTCAATCGGAACAAAGATAGCCACCATTAAAAGTAAATCTAAAATCATCCAATCTAAACCAAAATGCCAGCTAGATTTGGCTACATCTCTACCTTCAACACTTAATGCGCCAAAGATTACAGCCATGGCGGCAAGCACAAATCCGGGCCAGGCCCATTTTACTTTTTTAGCTAAAATTAAACTCAAAAGCGAAAAAAAGAATGAAGCAATTACACCGCCAAGCATCAATGCTTCCATACTGTCTTTGGTATAAATTTCGCGAAACTCGGGAGTAGTTAGTTTTTCCGGATAATGGAAACAAAGAATTCCAAGTAATGCTAAAACCGCTAAAAAAATGGATATATAGCCACTAATTTGGCCCTGACCGACAACTAAACGTTTATTTGGAGACATTAAATTATTTTATTTTGATTAACAATGATACTGAAATTTAAGTATTTATCAGAAAATCAACCGAGAATTTGTGGAAATCAATTTTAGATAATGCATGACTGAATAATTAAAGATAAATAGGTAGCAGATTGAACTTAGCCGCGTTATGAAAACAGTTAGGGAAGTTTGTTGTAAAAATCTAACAAACCTTTTTGTGTTTTGGAGGTTGCTTTAATAAGCATAATCACGGATTGTGCTTAAATTTTAAATAATCAGTATTTTTGAAAACTCGACTTATGCTACTAAACTATTTACGCCTTTTACTGCTTCCTTTTTCCTTTATTTATGGAATGGCCATTACGCTTCGTAAAAAACTTTACGATTGGGGTATTATGCGTTCTGTGAAATTCGAATTACCTGTAATTTGCGTCGGTAATTTAGCGGTTGGCGGCTCTGGGAAAACCCCCACAACGGAGTACCTAGTTCGTTTATTGGGCAATTATAAAGTGGCCATCTTAAGCCGTGGTTATGGCCGGAAAACTAAAGGTTTTATTTTAGCAGATGAAATGGCTACGGCAGAAACCATTGGCGATGAACCATTACAATATTATCAAAAGTTTAAGGAGGTAACCGTTGCCGTGTGCGAAGATCGTGTTGCCGGAATAGAAAGGTTGAAAGAAAATCATGATTTAATTATTCTCGACGATGCCTTTCAGCACCGGGCCGTAAAAGCCGGCTTAAATATCTTATTGTTCGAATTTAGAAAGCTGGGAACATTGCAATTTCTTTTGCCCGCAGGAAATCTGCGTGATGTTTTTGCTTCTCGTAAAAGAGCCGATATTTTGCTGGTAACCAAAGCGCCAGTTCCATTGCTACATGTGGCTCAACAGGCTTCTGTTAATGAACTTCAACCTAACAGCAGTCAAAAGGTTTTGCATTCTTACATTAAATATGGCGATTTACAACATCTGTACCACGATGAGCAACGTTCTTTAAATGATGTAAAAGACTTCGACATTTTTTTGCTTACCGGAATTGCCAATCCAGACCCACTGATAGAAGAGCTTGAAAAATATGCTAAAACAATCAAGCATGAAAAATTCCCCGATCATTATGCCTTCAAGATAGAAGATTTGGAGAAATTTAAATCGGCCTTCGATTCCAGCACTAAAAAAGAAAAAATTATCATCACAACAGAAAAGGATAGCAAACGTTTAAAAGCTGATGGATTTAAAAATTTACTGATAAATTTACCAGTATATTTTTTACCCATCGAGGTTGATTTATTTGAAGAAGATAAGATTACCTTTGATGAACTTATTTTAAACTATGTTAAGAGCAATAGAAGAAACCGTTGAATATATAAAACGTAAAACAGAAAACTTTAAACCAGAAGTAGGCATTATTTTAGGTACAGGTTTAGGTGGCTTAGTTAAGGAAATAGAAATTGAGCATCAGCTGATGTACTCAAACATTCCCAATTTCCCAATATCGACGTTGGAATTTCATAGTGGCAAGTTAATCTTCGGAACCCTTAACGGCAAAAAAATTATTGCAATGCAAGGCCGCTTGCATTATTACGAAGGATATAGCATGCAGCAAATTACCTTCCCTGTGAGGGTAATGAAAGGCTTAGGAATTGAAAATTTAATTGTTTCAAATGCTGCCGGTTCGCTAAATCCCGAGTTTAAGAAAGGGGATTTAATGATCATCGAAGATCATATCAATCTTCAGCCAGATAATCCGTTGCGTGGCCTGATTGAAAGTTCATTAGGTCCTCGTTTTCCAGATATGAGTGAGCCATACAAACGTTCTATTATTTCTAAAGCGCTTGATATCGCTAGTAAAACAGATATTAAATGTCATAAAGGGGTTTATGTAGCTGTTTCAGGCCCAAATTTAGAAACCAAGGCTGAGTATAAGTACCTGCGTTTAATAGGTGGTGATGCTGTTGGAATGAGTACGGTGCCTGAAGTAATTGTTGCCAACCACGCCGGTATTCCAGTTTTTGCTATCTCGGTTTTAACAGATGAAGGTTTCCCGGAAGATTTGCAGCCCTTCAATTTAGATGAAATTTTGGAAGCTGCAGCTGAGGCTGAACCGAAAATGACAGAGATTTTAACCCGCTTAATTGCCGAATTGTAAGATGCTGAACGTTGTTAAACTCTGCTTCTTTATTTTGCTGCTTTCGGGCATTCAAAAATCTTTTGCACAAGATTTAAAAACAAATATCAACGATAAATCTGAAGCCGATTCTATCAGAAAAAAACTTGATGCTAAAGACTCGGTTATTTATACCGCTAAATTTATTCGCTTTACCAAGCTGGCCTTGAGTAGAGACAGCATCATTTTGCTACCGCTTGATACCTCAACAACAAATATTCAAAACTACAGTCCACTTTTGCAGCCGCAGCATCCCACTATAAATAACGGTAATATGGGTTTGGCTGCCCGGCCTTTGCTTTATGAGCCTAGCAAACGCATAGGCTTCGACGCTGGTTTCCATTCTTTGGATTATTACGCATTAACTCCTGAAGATATTATTTACTATCAGGCAAGGGCGCCTTATACCAGTTTATATTTAATAAGTGCGGGGCAAAAGGAGCAGCTTTTTAAGGCAACGCATAGTCAGAATATCAAGAAGAACTGGAATGCTGGTATTAATTTCAATAGGGGAGATTCGAGGGGGTTTTACAGCAGACAAAGAGGCGATAACTTGAACGTTGCCGTATTTTCTTGGTATCAATCGCCAAGTAAAAGATATAATATGTGGGCTTCTGCGATCTTTAATACCATGAGGGCTTATGAAAACGGCTCAACCTTGGATTCGACCATATTTGAACCAGGTTATAACAAAATAAGCCGTGATGCGGAAACCGTGAAGTTAACATCTGCCAGAAATTTGTATCGAAAAAATACCGTTTTTTTAAAACAGACGTATTATGTAGGGCGTATAGATACTTCGGCAAATGTTAATAATGCAGTTTTGCCAACTAATAAAGTTACTTACACGGTAGAATATAATAACGATAGTTATGACTTCGCTAAGAACGAATCAGATATCTATGGTGTATTGCCTGAAGGTTTTGCAAGTCCGACTTTTACTAACGATTCTACTCATGTTCAACATGTAAAAAATGAATTTATTTACAGCTTTTTTCTTCGCCCGAAAAATTCAACAGTAATAAAAAATGAATTAAAAGTAGATGCAGGTATTCGCCATGATTATTTTCAACATAAATTTTTGGGGAACAAAGAGGATGGATCAACTTTCGAGCAGAGTCAGTTTACCTATCAGAATATTACCGTTTTAGGTGCTGCCGGTTATCGTTTTACCAGTAATATTGATTTAAATTTAGATGTGCAGCAAATATTACAAGGAGAAAATGCTGGTGATTATTTATATGAGGCGAAAAGCCGAATCTTACTAAGTAAGTCTGTTGGAAGAATAGAATTAGGTGCTTATGCACAAAACCAAAGTCCGGCTGCTATATTTAATTATTATCACGGTAACCATTACAGATGGGATAATCAAAATTTTAAAAACACTAAGGTTGCAAATGCCTCGTTCAATTTTATAAATGATAAATATGGTTTTACAGCGGGTGCCAAATACTTTTTAACCAGCAATTATTTATATTTCGCAGCTGATAATACCTATGGTACTCCGGCAATTAAGCCTGTGCAAGAAGGAGATAACATCAGTTTAATCAGATTTGATGTTTCTAAGAAATGGCGGTTTGGAAAATTTGTTTTAGAGAATTATATCGCATACCAGAAAACTGATAAAAATGCAATACTTAGAACACCAGAATTTTATACTTACAACAGCTTTTACGTAAACCAAACATTTTTTAAGGTACTCAAGGCAGATATTGGCTTTGATGTGAGATACAATTCTGAGTATGCCAACTATTCTTATTCGCCGGCAACGGCACAGTTTTATGTGGGAAGTAACCGCATTTTTAAATCAGAGCCTGTAATAGATGTTTTTTTTAAGGCAAATTTGAAAAGGGCTAATCTGTTTATTAAATATGATTATGTTAACCAGGGTTTGTTTTCTCCGGGATATTATACTGTTAACCGTTACCCCATGCAAGATGCTTTACTTAAATTTGGTGTAAGCTGGAATTTTTACGACTAGCAATTTGAGAGAACAAAAAAGGCGTCCTGATTTAAATCCGGACGCCTTTTTTGTTAGTGTGAGTAGTCTTAGAAAGAATAACCAACTGAGAATCCTAACACTCTGTTTCTCAATTTATCATCATTTGATCTTTGATCTTTAGGTACCAGATTTGATAAACCTAAACCATAGTTAGCACCAACAGAAATTCCGCTATTCAAACGATAAGCTAAACCAAAGTTTGCACCGAAATCAATACTACTTAAATCATCGTTAGCATCGCTTCCGAATTCGATATCTCTATCAGAAAAAGTCGATCCAGCTATAGCGCTATTAGTATAGGTACCTGTAAACTTGTTTTTACCAGAAATATTAAAGCCAATATATGGGCCGGCATTAATTTGAAATGCACCCGCATCTCCGGTTGGAATTCTTAAAACTGCATTAATAGGAACTTCGATAGCCATTACATCTTGTTTAAATGTGCCAGTTACTGTATTTCCTGCAATTGTGCCAACACTTTCTAATTTTGCACCTTTATTTTGTAAAGACACTGCTGGTTGAATGAAGAAGTTGTTTCCAACTGCGAAATCTCCAAATGCAGTAACGTTATAACCTACATTGCTTTTGTAATCTAAATCTCTTGCGCCAGTACCGCTGTAGCTTGATAAGTTGACACCTGCTTTTAAACCAAATCTAGCGTCAGAACCAGTCATTGTACTTTGTGCAAATGCGCCTGTTGCTAATAATGCTACTGAAGCACTTAATAATAATCTTTTCATGATATTTTTCTTTAGGTAAAGAATCTTGTTTAATATTTAATTACAAGCCTATTTCCAAAAGCTGTGCCAAAGTATCAGGTGTGTTACGAATGGATTTCTTAAAGCATTGGTTTGCAAGGGTTTTTTAAGGAGTTTATGCTTCCGAAATATATTTGTAAGCAGATTTTACTATTCGTTCTGTTTTGTATACATAACAGGAATATTCGCCATTTGTCGACAAAAATTAATAGCCCCTTTGAACAAACTATGTTTTCTGTGGCTTCTTTTTTGCCGCAGGAAACAATACATTATTTAATATTAATCTATAGCCTGCAGAATTAGGATGCAGGTTTAAATCCGTTGGTGGATCACCAACGGCATGCTGATAATCTTCAGGATCATGGCCGCCATAAAAGGTAAACTGACCTTTGCCTATTTCACCATGCAAGTAGCGAACTTCTGCTGCGCCTTTGTTTTCGCCTAAAACAGTAACGCTGGGTTTAACAACAGATTTTTTAAATGCTGTGGTTTGCCCCATAAAACCTTTAATAACTTTATCATGGTTTTGCGTAAGCATGGTTGGAACTAAATCCCATTTGGCCGAAAAATCAAATAGGGTAAAATAGTCACTAGATTGATTGAGGCTTCTACTTTGTGTAGCATCAATATCAGAAAATTCGTAATTCATTGGATTATTATCCAATCTAAAATTTTGGAACGCCAGGCTTTTATTGAAATCTAATTTAGATTGTGCATTAGGGTCTGCGGCATCACCATCAAACATTTGTGCGCATATATCTACACCATCGGCAGCAAGGGCAATATCAAAACTGTCCGTTCCGGAACACATGGCAAACATAAAACCTCCGCCCGCACAATATTCTTTAATTTGCCTGGCCACTGCCAGCTTCATTTCCGAAACTTTTTTAAAACCAAGTCTTTTAGCCAAGGTTTCCTGGTTTTTTACATCTTCCTGGTACCAGGTAGCATATCTGAACGACGACCAGAAACGACCATATTGTCCCGTAAAGTCTTCGTGGTGCAGGTGCAACCAATCGTATTTAGTTAGCTTATCCTGCAAAATATCATCATCATAAATTACATCATAAGGGATTTCTGCGTAAGTTAAAACTAGCGTAACGGCATCATCCCAGGGCAATTTACTTTTAGGTGAATAAACGGCGATTTTTGGCGTTTTTTCGAGTTTCACCATTTCCATATTTACCGATGGATCACTGATTTCATTAAGCAGGCTTACTACTTTTCCATCAGCCATTACTTGGTAAGAAACCCCTCTTATTTTGAGTTCATCTTCAATGGCTTTATTATATTTGATCAAAAAACTTCCGCCGCGGTAATTTAGAAGCCAATCAACCTCCATCTGCTTACTAATTGTCCAATAGGCAATTCCGTAAGCTTTTAGATGGTTTTTCTGATCTTCATCCATATAAATGAGTAGGGAAGAGGCTTTAAGTCCAAACTGGCAAAGCAGAATAAATAGTAGGATGGAATATTTTTTTATCAAATCTGTAAGTGCTTAAAACACTAAAATACCTCATTTAAACTGTTTAGAAAAATTTATGATGTTATAAGTTATACAAATTTGCTATTTTTGCCCTCTACTTTTAAAACACGAAGTTTTACAGGTAATTAAATAAAAAAACTAGTACCAATTTTGATATGAGTAAAGCAATAATAAAAACCGAAAAAGGTAATATGACTGTTGAGTTCTTTGAACAAGATGCTCCGAAAGCAGTGGCAAACTTTAAAAAATTAGCAAACGAAGGTTTCTATGATGGTGTAACTTTCCACCGTGTAATTCCTGATTTTATGGTGCAAACTGGTTGCCCAAACTCTAAAGATGGTGCAACAGGAATGCCAGGTACAGGTGGACCAGGTTATAAAATTGATTGTGAATTAACGGGTGAAAATCAATACCACGATCGTGGCGTTTTATCAATGGCACATGCAGGTCGTAACACTGGTGGTTCGCAGTTTTTCATTTGCCATAGCAGAACAAATACCGCTCATTTAGATCGTAATCACACTGTTTTTGGTAAAGCAGTGGAGAATGTTGATCTTGTGGATGATATCCGTCAAGGTGATAAGATTGTAGGAATCGAAATTATTGAAGATTAAATTGCGTTGAGCGTTTGGCGATAAGCGTTTAAACCGCCAACCCAACCGCTAACCGCTTAACAAAATAAATTATGAATTTAAGAGGAATTGTTGCCGTATCTGGCAGACCGGGTTTGTTTAAACTGGTTGGACAAAATAAAGTGGGTTACATTTTAGAGGGTTTAGATGCTCAAAAAACTAAAGTTGTAGCTAATATCACCAATACTAAACTGGCTTCATTAGAAGATATTACGGTTTATGGTGAGGAAGAAGAAATAAAGTTAGCTGATATTTTTGCCAAAATTTCCGAAAAAGGAAGTACACCAGATCTAAAAGGTGATTTACGTTCTTACTTTTTGGAAGTGGCTCCAGGCCATGATCAGGAGAAGGTTTATGCTTCTGATATGAAGAAAATTATTACCTGGTATAACTTGTTGAAAGATTTGCCTTTGTTTAACGAAGAAACACCTGAAACTCCAGGTTCTCCTGCCGAGGTTAAGTTGGCGGAAGAAAAAGTTGCTGCGGATAAAAAACAAAAAGCAACAGGTTCAAAAGCTGCTGGTAGTGCGAAAGCAACTACAAAAACATCAGCTCCAGCTAAAAAAGCAAACATGACAAGCAAAAAAGGCGTTTAACCTTTTTTAATTCCATTTTAAAAACACCAAGTTCTGCTTGGTGTTTTTTTTTACGCTAAAAGAAATAATAAAGGATAACTACGATAATTAAGGAAATTATAATACTAATCCATAGCATCTTGTTGTTACCACTTTGGTTACTTCTGTATCGGTAATTGCGTTTATATTTATCTAACATAATCTTTTGTTTTATGATGATTTTGGAATGCCAATTCCATATTTAATTGTGCTTTGTTAAGCGTGATGATAAGGTTCGCCTTTTAAAATACTGAAACCACGATACAATTGTTCTACAAAAAATAACCTGATCATTTGATGAGAAAAAGTCATATCAGATAAAGAAATCAATCCATTCGCCCGTTTGTAAATGGTGTCATCAAATCCGTAAGGCCCTCCAATAATAAAAATTAAATGCTGAATACTGCCAATCATCTGTTTGTTCAGGTAATTTGAAAATTCCACCGAGGTGTATTTTTTCCCTTTTTCATCTAATAAAATAACAACATCGCCACTATTAATTTGTTTGTGAAGTAACTCGGCCTCTTTTGCTTTCTGTTGCGCTTCGCTTAAATTTTTAACGTTCTTTACATCTGGCAAAGCCATAAAAGTAAAATTGATGTAATGTTTTAACCTGCCAATGTATTTTTCGATTCCCTCAATTAAATATTTATCTTCTGTTTTGCCAATGGCGATTAAAGTAATCTTCATTTAATATTTTGCTATCTTTAAAATTTTCCGCGATTCAAAGATAATGTTAAAAACACAAGCACAAATAATATCTGGATACAGCCAGAAAATAACAGAAGTTTCAGACAAGATAAATCAAACAAAAAAACTAGTAGATCAACTTTCTTTTGTTAGAATAGGACTTTTCTTAGCTGAAATTTTATTATTCGTACTGCTACTTAATTCTGCAGATGATAACGGGAGAACGCTTATTCAAATTGCAATGATGCTGCCTGTAATTGGTTTTGTTTATGTTGTTCGGAAGCAAGCAAAGCTTGATCGGGAGATTGAGTACCAGAAACAATTATTGTGGGTGTATCAAAACGAATGGAACCAACTGAACGCACAGCCAAATGGCTATGAAGATGGACGTAAATTCGAATCTGAATCTCATCCGTACACATCAGATCTTGACATTTTTGGCGCTGCATCATTATTCTCCTTAGTCAACAGGTGTTATACCAAAACAGGAAAAGATTTACTAGCTAGTCGTTTGGCTAACAAATCTACAAAACCAGAAATCCTGGCCCGACAGGAAGCGGTAAGAGAAGTGCAAGAAAAGATGGCAGAAACATTTGATTTCAGAGCAAATCTACATGGGCACGACGTAGAAAAAATTGAACAAATAAAACTGCAGTTAGCAGGAGATTTAGGGTTGCAGCTGGCATTTGTACGCAAAAAAATGCTGCGGTTATATGTAGCTATCGCACCATATCTTAGCTTTGTATTAGTTTTATCTTCCATTTTTATTGGTGGGTTATTTAGCAATTTTTTGGGCCTGTTGGTTTTTATTCATTTGGCTGTTAATGTTTTTCTTAACTCAAAAATTAATCAGGTATTTTACAGTTTTGGTGGAGGTTCAGGCTTATTGAATAGTTACGCCAGAGCAATTAGCTGGACGGAAAATCAATCTTGGAAGAGCAAATATATTTTGCAGTTATTTACTTCAAAGGTTCCTGCCAGTCAAGAAATTAGAACTCTATCTAAGGTAATTCAGAAATTTGATGCCAGATTAAACCTGCTTGTTGGAGGCTTTTTAAATGGATTATTGCTTTGGGATTTGCAATGTTGCATCAGCCTCGATAAATGGTATCAAGCCTCATCTAAAGATGTGATCACCGCATTAAACAACCTTGGCGATTTTGAAGAACTTATTTCTTTGGCAACGTTAGCGCACAATCAGCCAGAATGGGTTTTCCCTAAAATAGAAGATTCATTTACCCTTAAAGCTATTGAAATCGGACATCCACTAATTGCATTTGAAAAAAGAATAAGTAACGATTTTTATCTCGGAGAAAAGGCTACAGTAGACATTGTAACCGGATCTAACATGGCCGGCAAAAGCACATTTTTGCGCACCCTTGGTATTAATATGATTTTGGCTTATGCCGGGGCGCCAGTTTGTGCCCAATCTATGCAACTTTCGGTATTTTCTATCAATAGTTATATGAGGATTAAAGATTCTTTGAATGAAAGCACATCAACATTTAAAGCCGAGCTTGATCGTTTAAAAATGATCTTGAATAATATTGAACAGGATAGAGATACGTTTGTGCTGATTGATGAAATGTTACGCGGAACCAATAGCAGGGATAAATATTTAGGCTCTAAAGTTTTTATAGAGAAGTTGATTGCCGAACAAACGCCAGGTTTATTTGCTACCCACGATTTACAACTGGCAGATTTGAAAGAAGATCACCCTCAAACGGTGCGTAACTTTCATTTCGATATTCAATTTACTGGCGGAGAAATGAAATTCGATTATAAGTTAAAGCAAGGCCCTTGCTCTACCTTTAACGCCGCGATTTTATTAAAGCAAATAGGATTAAGCTTGAGTTAAGCTACCGCAGTAAGGTAACAGATCCAGTATTTTTTACGGTTGTATTGTTTAAAAGTGTGCCGAAAATTACATAATAATACACACCAGTAGGTAAATCGCGGTTTTTAAAGGTGCCTTTCCAATTATCAAAGATGTTATCTGTAAAAAAGACCTGATTTCCGTAGCGGCTGTATATCTGAATTCGGTATCGTTTTAAATTGGTGATTCCTACAACGAACTCATCATTTATGCCATCGCCATTAGGTGAAAAGGCATTTGGAGTAAAAACGGAAGTTTCTTTCCTAACGATTAAATCGCCCTGCGTAATTGAATTATAACAACCATTTTTGGAGAATGCGGTTAGTGTAACTTTAAATGTACCATCAACTAAATATGTATGTATTGGGTTTTCTTCTGTAGATACACTGCCATCTCCGAAATCCCACTCAAAGTAGTCACCGTATTTTGAGGTATTGTTAAAAACAATAGGCGCAGGGACTGAAAACTTAACATTAAAGGACGGTTCTGTATTGAAGCTTGCTATTGGAACATTGGCAATCGGAGGAATGGTTATAGTAGCGGGATCTGAGCTGCAGTTGCCCAAGGTTAAAATAACACGGTATTCGCCAGCTTGATTTATGTTTGTTATTGGTATTTCTAAACTGCTGGTTGTGGCAGTAAAATTATTTGGTCCTGTCAAGCTGTAGCTCATATTTTCTTGTTCCGGGACTGTAATTTTCATTACATCGTTGAGGCAAAAAGCGGCTTGATTTATGGTAATTAGAGGGGTTTCTGGTTTAATTTCTACTAAAACATCTTGCTTAAAAACTGAAATACATCCATTATTGGTTTCAATAGTTAGCGTAACCGTTTTTAATCCTGGTGTGGTAAAGGTAATTAGCTTGCTGTTATTAGCAACATCAATATTTGTTCGCACTGCAGAACCGAAATCCCAATTAATTTTAGTGAAGTTTTTAGATTCATTGGCGAAAGAGAAACTTTGGTTGCGCTCACATTTATTGTTAACCACAACTGAAAATGCTGCTTCAGGTTTTAAATCAACAGATAGAATTTCGAGTGAGTTTTCCTGGCTAATACAATCGCCAACTCGAACAAAAAGCTTGTAAATTCCTACATGTTCAGGACCAACATTAGGTAATGCCGGATTTTGTTCATTAGAACTGAAATTATTCGGGCCACTCCAATGATAAGTTGCCAGATTCAAAAAAGGTGTTGACAGCTGAAGTACATCACCCTGGCAAAGTTTTACACCCGAAGCGCTAATTATTGGTTTATCTGGTGTTTTAGCTACGATAAAACTTTGTGTGGTTATTACGCTGCAGCCATTACTTGCTTTTGCCTCTAATACGACTACTTTTTCTCCAGGTGTATTGTAAGTAATGCGATATGGCCCTACACCATTAGCGTTGGTTAAACTGGCACCCTCACCGAAAGACCATTTTAATTCGACATAATTGGAAGCATTACTCGTAAATTCGTAAGATTGGTTGTCCGTACATGGATTTAATTTTTTTACGGCAATTTCTGCACTTGGTCCAGCCAGGTCGGCATCGCCCCCAAATTCTAATGTAAAACCATTATTTCCGCTCGAGAAATTATCAATTAAAATAGCGTAGGTGTGGCCCGCTTCTAAATCAACATATTTAACAAATCCATTCTGCCCCGACGGACAACCAGATGCTTCAGTTAAATCAGTTTCTGTCATACTTAAACCAGTCTTGTAATACGTGGGCGAACATGTAACGCCGCTGCCTGCAGCACATCGAATTGCATTCGAAGCATTAACCATACTGCAATCGCCATTTACACCCAGGTCATAAAATATCCAGTCTATATCGTTCGTGATTACAGTAGGTGTGATTACAAACGTAAAAGATCCTGCCTTTGAAGCTTTAAACATATACCATGCTGAATTGGACTCGGTGCCTAGACAGGTACCTGCAGATTCATTTCTGCTGGAGCCTGTACCTGTTACATTTAATTGTGTAAATGTTTCTTTCGAGCATAAGATAGATACTGTACCGCAATCCTGCCCCGGCATCATTGGTGGAAAGTAGTTATCTAAACAAAGCTTAAATGTGCCGGCATTGTCATTTGTAGCGCTCACCCGAACATAATAAACCTGCCCCGGAATAAGGGCGCCTTTATAGAAAGAGGTAACATTACTTGAGGTTGTAGATGAACCAATCATTTCGCTGATTCCTGTGGCGCCAGTTTCAAATGTGTAAAGTGCAATTAAAGGATTTATTAAAGTATTTGGGCTATTGGCATTCACCTGGCCACTTACAGATATATTTACATCATACTTTGTTGCAGTAAACTTAAACCAAACATCCTTGCCTGTTGTGCTCCATCCCATAGGCTTGGTGTACATACCGCTCGAGGTAGCCTCAATGTTATTGTACATAGCGTCTTCACTACAAAACGCTGTTGTATTGGCAATGTTTATTGCATTAAATAACTCATCATTAACTGGTGGTGCAAAACTTGCCCATAATTTAAAAGATGAAAAGAAAATTAATAAGAGAGTTAACGATAAGCGCATAAAGTAAATCTATTAAAAAATGTTTTCATTTGATAACTAAACATTTAATGCTTTGTTAATATTAAAATTGCAAATTGGAGCAATTGAAATTAACGATGATTAAAGCAAGCGATTTTGGTTCAGACTTTCTTTGGGGCGTGGCAACCGCTGCCCCTCAGATTGAAGGTGCGGCAACTTTGTATGGGAAGGGTTTATCTATCTGGGATACGTTTTCCAACAGAAGTGGTAAAATCAAAAACAACCATAAACTGGCTATCGCCTGCGATTTTTACCATCGTTATCAACAGGATATTGCACTTGTAAAGTTACTTGGCTTTAAGGTTTTTAGATTTTCAATATCCTGGGCCAGAATTTTACCCAATGGAATCGGCTTTGTCAACCAGGAAGGTATCAGGTTTTACCATAATTTAATTGATGAGTGCTTAAGACAAGGCATTGTTCCCTTCGTTACCTTATATCATTGGGATTTGCCTCAGGCTTTGGAAGATGAGGGCGGATGGACAAGTTTTAGCATAAATACGGCTTTTAATAATTTTGTAAGCCTTTGCGCAACAGAGTATGGCGATAAGGTAAAAAACTGGATAATTTTAAATGAACCCTTTGGTTTTACATCTCTCGGCTATATGCTTGGCATACATGCGCCAGGCAAAACTGGTTTAAGTAACTTTTTTCCGGCGGTTTTACATACCGCCTTGGCGCAAGCGGAAGGTGGCAAAATTTTGCGGTCAGAGGTCAGCAATGCCAATATTGGAACCACGTATTCCTGCTCGGAAATTCTTCCATATACGCAGAGTGATAATGATATTTTAGCGGCTAAACGAGTAGATAGTTTAATCAATAGGTTATTTGTTGAGCCGGCCTTGGGTTTAGGCTTTCCAACTGGCAATTGGGATGTGCTGGAAAAATTTCAAATGGAATATGGAACATGGCGGTTAAATGAGCGTATGAGATTTGATTTCGATTTTATTGGTTTGCAAAATTATTTTCCTCTTACCATTAAATACAATGCATTTGTTCCAGTGATTCAAGCCTGGGAAGTAAAGGCAAAGAATAGAAAGAAACCTCATACCGCTATGGGCTGGGAGATTAATGCCAATAGTTTTTATAACATCATTAAGCAATTTGCGGCATACCCAGCGATTAAAAATTTGATGATTACCGAAAATGGAGCGGCATATCATGATAAAGTTATTAACGGGAGTGTAGTTGATGCCGAACGCATTGAATATTTTAAACTTTACCTGGAAGCTTTGCTTAAGGCCAAAAAAGAAGGTGTTAACATTAGCGGCTACATGGCCTGGACGCTGATGGACAATTTTGAATGGGCTGAGGGTTTTAATGCCCGTTTTGGATTAGTACATACTGATTTTAAAACACTGCAGCGAACGATAAAATACTCTGGCTACTGGTGGCAGGAGTTTCTTAAAAATTAAAAATATTTTTATTAGTCCTTTTTTTAAACCTACAAAGTTTCAAAGGTTATTGTCGTTGCGATACCAGCCATTAAATTTAATTTCACTATGGTTTACCTGTATCAGCAATAGTGGTCACTAAATCTGACGCGAAATCATTACCTTAAGTCGATGAATGATACAAAAGTAGTTTATAGCAATTACAATGATTCAACGGAAGCTCATGTGATCAAAACCAGACTTGCAGGTGCAGGTTTTGCTTGTTTCCTGGTCGATGAAAATGTTGCAAGTATAAATCAACTTTATAATCAGGCTATTGGTGGTGTTAAACTTATCGTTTTTGAAAAGGATGTTGATGAGATTAATAAATTGCTCGATGAAAATAATACAGCGGAGAACATTATTTTATATGCGGGAATTGAGCATGGAGTCGCCAATAAAGAAAGCAATGTTTGTCCAAAATGTGGTACTCAGTATTCTTACCAAATGCAATCGAGAAATAATAAATTCAGTTTATTTGGGTTTTTTAACTTCAGGCTGGCAAGAACTGAAAGAAAAAAATGTGTTCACTGTGGATACGAATTTGTATAGCTTTTTGTGATAACTTAAGTATTTGGCCTAAAGTTTAAAGAAGCTTTTGCTATTAGTAATTTGTAATACTAGAAATTAATATCGTTTTGAATGGACTCGAGGTTTTTCGGCTTTTAAACCAAAAATCCCGCCTTGATTTTACTCAAAACGGGATTTTAAATGTTAACTCCAGACTGACTAAAGACCAGCTTTTGCAGCGGCTTCAGCCCTTATAATGTTTAATGCTCCACCGGCTTTAAACCAGTCTATTTGTTGCGCATTATAACTATGGTTTACTGGAAATGACTCTTCGGTGCCATCTAAATGGTGTAACACCAATGTTAGTGGTTTATCCGGTGCAAATTCTGTTAAACCTAAAATATCAATAGTATCACCTTCTAAAATTTTATCATAATCATCTTTATCAGCAAAGGTTAAACCTAACATCCCTTGCTTTTTAAGATTGGTTTCGTGGATACGGGCGAAAGATTTTACCAACACAGCACGAACACCTAAGTGACGAGGCTCCATAGCTGCATGTTCACGTGATGAACCTTCACCATAATTTTCATCACCAATTACGATAGAACCAAAACCTGCTGCTTTGTAATCGCGTTGTGTTGCGGGCACCGGGCCATATTCTCCAGTCAACTCGTTTTTAACGGTATCAGTTTTATCATTGAAATAATTAACAGCACCAATTAACATGTTGTTGGAGATGTTATCTAAATGGCCACGGAATTTTAACCATGGACCTGCCATAGAAATATGATCTGTAGTACATTTCCCTTTTGCTTTTATCAAGAGTTTTAGTCCTTTTAAATCAGTGCCTTCCCAAGGTGTAAATGGATCTAACAACTGCAAACGGTGTGATGTTGGAGACACTAAAACTTCTACTGTAGAACCATCTTCTGCCGGTGCCTGATAGCCTGCATCCTCAACAGCAAAACCTTTAGTCGGTAGTTCAAATCCTGTAGGCGGGTCCAGCTTTATTTGTTCACCCTTATCATTAGTTAGCGTATCAGTTAATGGGTTAAAACCAAGATCTCCGGCAATTGCAATAGCTGCAACCATTTCTGGTGATGCTACGAAAGCGTAAGTGTTCGGGTTACCGTCAGCACGTTTAGCAAAGTTCCTGTTAAATGAGTGGACAATTGTGTTTTTTTCTGCTTTCTCTGCACCCGTTCTATCCCACATACCAATACATGGTCCGCAGGCATTTGTAAAGATAGTAGCATTTAAATCCTCGAAAGTTTTCAAATAGCCATCACGATCGGCAGTATAACGTACCTGCTCAGAGCCTGGATTAATACCAAATTCTGCCTTTGTTACCAAGCCTTTCGATATCGCCTGATTAGCAATTGAGGCTGCTCTCGACAAATCTTCGTAAGATGAGTTTGTACAAGATCCAATTAAACCCCATTCTACTTTTAAAGGCCAACCATTTTTCTCAGCCTCTACTTTCATTTGAGAAACAGGAGTGGCTAAATCTGGTGTAAAAGGTCCGTTTAAATAAGGTTCTAAAGTATCTAAATCGATTTCAATAACCTGATCGAAGTAGTTTTCAGGGTCAGCATAAACTTCTGGATCACCTGTTAAATGTTCTTTGATTTTGTTCGCCTCATCAGCCACTTCATTTCGATCAGTAGAACGTAGATAACGTTCCATGCTTTCATCATAACCGAAAGTTGAAGTAGTTGCACCAATTTCAGCACCCATATTACAGATGGTTCCTTTACCTGTACAACTTAAATTAATGGCACCATCGCCAAAGTATTCTACAATTGCACCTGTACCACCTTTTACAGTTAAAATACCTGCAACTTTTAAAATAACGTCTTTAGCTGCAGTCCAACCGTTTAATTTACCTGTAAGCTTTACGCCAATTAATTTTGGAAACTTAAGTTCCCAGGGTAACCCTGCCATTACATCGCAAGCGTCAGCACCACCAACGCCAATAGCAACCATGCCTAAACCGCCAGCGTTGACAGTATGAGAGTCGGTTCCAATCATCATTCCGCCAGGGAAGGCATAGTTTTCTAAAACCACCTGGTGAATAATACCTGCTCCTGGTTTCCAGAAACCGATTCCATATTTATTAGAAACAGATGATAAGAAATCAAAAACCTCAGCACTTTCAGTCCTGGCATGTGGCAAATCTATTGATGCGCCTTCTTTTGCTGTAATTAAGTGATCGCAATGAACAGTTGATGGTACTGCAACTTGCGGGCGACCTGCTTGCATGAACTGCAAAAGTGCCATTTGAGCTGTAGCATCTTGCATCGCAACGCGATCTGGAGCAAAGTCTACGTAATCCGTTCCACGAGAAAATGCCTTTTTAGGATCTCCATCCCAAAGGTGAGCATATAATATTTTCTCTGATAATGTTAAAGGTCTGCCGACAATCTTACGGGCTGCATCTACACGCGGGCCGAAATTTGCGTAAACCTTTTTGATCATGTCTATGTCAAAAGCCATACTTTATTTTCTTTAAAATTATTCTAAAAAACGTTACTATCTAAATTAAACAATTTTTAACGGATATATTTTTCAGATTTGTCAAAAAATCTTATTTAAAAACATTCTATGCAAATGTTTTGATAAATAAAGAGGCTATCCGATACGTCAGATAGCCTCCAATTAGTTAACAAAAAATATGCTTAATTGTTCTTATAGCTTGGTAGAAACTGGTGTAAACTTGGTTAAGTTAATACCTTCTACAGCCATTTTATATTCTTCAATATTCGGAATACGACCTAAGATAGCAGAAAGAACCACTACTGGTGTAGATGCTAACAAGGACTCACCTTTTTTGCCATCTCTATCTTCTACTACACGCCCTTGGAACAAACGGGTAGAGGTAGCCATTACGGTATCGCCTTTGGCTGCCTTTTCCTGGTTACCCATGCATAAATTACAACCCGGACGCTCTAAATACATGATGTTTTCATATTCAGTACGGGCAGCGCTTTTTGGTAGCGCATCGCTAAACTCAAATCCAGAATACTTTTGAAGATATTCCCAATCGCCTTCAGCCTTTAGTTCATCAATTATGTTGTAAGTAGGTGCAGCAACTACTAATGGCGCTTTAAATTCTACTGTGCCGTTTTTAAGCTCTACGTTTCTCAGCATTTGAGAAACAATTTTTAAATCATCTTTATGTACCATGCAAGAGCCAACAAAGCCAAGATCTACTTTTTTATCCCCACCGTAAAAAGTTAAATCTCTAATGGTATCGTGAGTATATCTTTTAGATACGTCTGCATTGTTTACATCCGGATCGGCAATCATTGGTTCATTAATAATATCCAAATCAATTACTACTTCAGCGTAGTATTTGGCAGTTGTATCTGGCATTAAAGCAGGTTTTATACCTGTTTTAATTTCTTCGATACGTTTATTTGCCTTATTAATTAAGCCCTGTAAAACCTGGTTATGGTTGTCCATACCTTTGTCAATCATGATCTGAATACGGCTTTTGGCAATTTCCAGTGATTCGATTAAGGTATCATCTTGCGAAATACAGATAGAAGCTTTCGCCTTCATCTCTGCAGTCCAGTCGGTAAAAGTAAAAGCCTGATCGGCTAATAAGGTACCGATATGAACTTCAATAATACGGCCCTGGAAAACATTTTCACCATCAAATTGCTGCAACATTTGCAACTGAGTCGCATGAACAACATCACGGAAATCCATGTGTTCTTTCATTGCGCCTTTGAAAGTAACTTTTACCGATTCCGGGATTGGCATCGATGCTTCACCGGTTGCCAATGCTAAGGCAACTGTGCCAGAATCTGCACCAAAAGCTACACCTTTAGACATACGCGTGTGCGAATCACCACCAATAATAATTGCCCACTCGTCAATCGTAATGTCATTCAATACTTTATGGATAACATCTGTCATGGCATGATATTCGCCTTTAGGGTCGCGGGCAGTAATCACACCAAACTCATTCATAAATTTCATCAGTTTAGGAATATTTGCCTGAGCTTTTTTATCCCAAACAGATGCGGTATGACAGCCAGACTGATAAGCGCCATCAACAATTGGAGAAATCACTGTAGCTGCCATTGCCTCTAGTTCTTGCGCCGTCATCAACCCTGTCGTATCCTGAGATCCTACAATGTTTACTTCAACACGAACATCAGAACCAGCATGTAAAACTTTGCCCTGTGTTAAACCAACTGCATTTCTATTGAATATTTTTTCTGCGGCTGTTAAACCTTGCCCTTCAATAAATACCTCTTTAGCAGGAGCAAAAACCGTTGGCGCTTCAATGCCTAAGATTTTTGCTGCAAAAGTTTGAATTTTTTTACCAAAAACGATCGCGTAAGATCCGCCGGCTTTGATAAATTCCATTTTTTGCGGTGTTAGTGCTTTAGCAATATCGATTAATTCCTGATCGCCGTTGTATAGCTTTTTAGTTCTTGTATTAATGGTTAAAACTGTACCTGTTGCTATCGAATAAACTTCTTCTAAAATCGGTTCGTCATTATCATTGCGAATAACGTTTCCGTTCTCGTCTGTTTTCTTTACCCAGTTTTTAAGATCGATACCAATACCACCTGTTACATCAACAGTTGTTAAAAATATTGGCGAAATACCGTTTGTACCACCAACAATTGGCGCAATGTTTACAAACGGAATATAAGGGCTAGATTTTCTACCTGTCCAAAGTGCTACGTTGTTTACGCCAGACATGCGTGATGAACCAACGCCCATGGTGCCTTTTTCTGCTACCAACATCACGCTTTTATCAGGATGTTGAGCTTGCAATGCTTTTATTTCCTCTTGAGCCTCAGGCGTAATCATACATTTACCATGTAGTTCACGATCTGAACGGGAGTGAGCCTGGTTTCCAGGAGAAAGTAAATCAGTAGAAATATCGCCAATACCAGCAATAAATGTTACCACTTTAATTTCTTCGGCTACTTCAGGAAGTTTGGTGAAAAATTCAGCTTGAGCGTAACTTTCCAGTATTTCTCTTGCGATCTCATTTCCGTTGTTAAAAGCGTCCTTTAAACGATCTGTATCTGCATCGTATAAGAAAACTTGTGTTTTAAGTACGTCTGCAGCTTTATGAGCCTTATCGCCGTTATCAGCTAAAGCAATATCCAACAAAACTTTTATAGATGGACCGCCTTTCATGTGCGACAACAATTCGAAAGCAAAATCAGGAGTGATTTCTGCCACTACGGCTTCGCCTAATATAATTTCTTTAAGAAACTGTGCCTTTATAACTGCGGCACCCGTTGTTCCCGGTAGCGTATTGTAGATGAAAAAATGAACAGCTTGTTCTCTATTGAAATTATTTACATTTTTAATTTGAATGATAATCTCACTCAATAATTCAGCGCCATCAATAGGTTTAGGGTGAAGTCCTTGGGTTTTTCGGTCTTCAATTTCCTGGATATAATCGTTATAAATACTCATCTTAGATATTTTATTCTTTTTTAGTGGCTATCGCGATAAAATCCACGCCTGCCATCGCATAAAAAAAGAATAATATTTTATAAATTAATTTGTGTTATTAAGCTCTTATGAGCTGATTGTTTGGTTAAAACAAAAATAGCAAAAAAACAACCCCTAAATTGAATTCGGTCTGGTAAACGAATAATTTGGAATTGTTCTAAATTAACTAATCAGATTTAAAGTGAAGTCATCAAAACGTCGTAATTTTTGATCTATTTAGGTTTTTAAAAGTTAGATAAGCTACGGTTTGCGCCTGCTAGTAGAATTTTATATCTGTTCGATAATGAACATCCATGTTCAATTATGAACGTAGCTAAATGCCTGATGCCTCAATAACAACCTTATTTAACATATTAACGGAGGTAATTTCTGTGGCACAGGATTGGCTAAGGCCTACAACGTTGAAAAGGTGAAACCTTTATTTGTAAAATATTTTAAAACTCTTGGTAACGCATATTCTAAACGATCGAAAGCCTTCAAACTATCATGAAAAACTATTATCGAACCGTTTTCCGTATGTTTTATCACGTTTTGATAACACTTTTCAGGAGTGAGATTGGTATCAAAATCGCCGCTGAGCACATCCCACATTACAATTTGGAGTTGGGAGCTGGAAGTTTGGGGTTTGAAGTTGTTCGGCGCTTTAAATTCTGAACTCAGAGCTAAAGACTCCAAAATCTTAATCTGGCTTTTCTTGATCCGCCCATACGGAGGCCTAAAAAGATTGGTTTGGGTAAGTGACTGGCATTTTAAGGTATTTGCAATGTAGGTTTCATCATCGGTTTTCCATCCTTTTAAATGGTTAAAGGTGTGGTTTCCGATCGCATGTCCGTCGTTTATTACAGTTTTAAAAACCTCCGGATGTTTTATAATATTGTCGCCGATACAAAAAAAAGTGGCTTTTGCATTAAAGGCTTTCAAAGTTTTTAAAACAAAATCTGTAACATTGGGTATGGGTCCATCGTCAAAGGTCAAATAAATAACTTTTTCGGTGCGGGATTTATTCCATATCAGTGATGGATAATACCATTTTAGCAGAAGCGGCGATTTGATCAGGTACATTTTATTAATCAAAGTTAGTAAATGCCTGTACGAATTGAAATTATTAAAGTTGTTTATATAGATTTGAAACAAATTATGAAAATGTTTACCAAAAATAAATTAATTACCGGATCTGCATTATTATTAGCCTTAAGCTTTAGTCAAACTGTTAAAGCGCAAGAGGTGATTACCATTGAACAAGCAGTTGAAAATACGTTAAAAAATAACTTAAACATTAAACAGGCGGCTTTTAGTGCAGCCATTAGTGAAGAAGATTTACGTCAATCGAAAAATGCTTTATTGCCTACTTTAAATGGTAGTGTAAACCAATCGATGCAGTGGGGTAGAAGTCAACAGGTTTCTGGTTTATTTGAGAATACGCAGAATTACAATTTAAATCCAAACTTGAGCGCAAACGTTTTACTTTTTGGTGGCGGCACAAGAATGAACCAGATCAGGCAGAATAAATTCTTACTTGATGCCGGAAAAACAAACGTAGAAAAAGTAAAGAATGATTTGATTCTTCAGGTGGTTACTGCTTATTTGCAAGTGCTAAATAATCAGGATCAGGTAAAAGCCACACAACAGCAATTAGAAGTTGCCAATTCAACTTTAAAACGCGAACAGGCACTTTTAGATGTTGGTAATAAAACTTTGGCTGATATTTCCCAGGCAAAATCTCAGGCCGCAACCGCCGAATTGAACCTAACTGATGCACAAAATCAGTTAACGATTTCTTATTTAACCTTAGGTCAGTTGATGGAAATTCAACCACCAATGACATTTAAAGTTCAGCCACCTTTGGTTAGTGAGGTTGATAATGTAAAAACCGCTTATGTTCCGAATGATATTTATAAGCAGGCAATGGAAACATTTCCTGATATTAAATTAGCATGGAACTATAGCAAAGCTGCAGAAAAGGGAGTTGATATTGCAAGAGGTAGCTTTTTTCCGCAAATTACTTTTGGTGGCGGTTTAGGATCTGCATACTATTATCAGTTTAATGCAAGCTCACTTCGCCCAAATCAGGCGTTTGGAAATCAGCTAACAGATAACTTCGGACAATTTCTAAGCATGGGCATTCAAATTCCTATCTTTAATGGTTTTTCAACTAGATCAAATGTGCGTAGAGCAAAAATTACTTTGCAGCAACGTAGAACTGATGAAACTCTAGCTAAAAACAACCTGATAAAGGTAATTAACCAGGCTGTTGCAGATTTAAATGCTGCTAAAAGCCGTTATAGCTCAACACAGAATGCGTTTCAAGCACAAAAAGACGCTTTTTATGTAATTGATCAGCGTTATAATGTTGGTTTAGTAAATTCACTTGATTACAGTACAGCACAAACCAACAGAAACAGAGCAGAAATCGACTTTATTTTAGCTAAATACGATTTGATTTTTAGAGCTAAAGTAATTGATTACTACCTGGGAAGACAAATTACATTCTAATAAACTAACAAACGAAATACATTAAACAATTATGAAACTGAAGCACATTTTAATTACCATTGGTGTTATCATTGCCATTTTAGTAGTACTGAAGGTAACTGGGGTTATTGGCGGCGATAAAACTGAAAAAGTAACAATCGAAAAAGCGTCAGATAAAACTGTTGTAGAAACGGTAACGGCAAGTGGTAAAATTCAACCAGAAACTGAGGTTAAGTTAAGCTCAGAAGTTTCTGGTGAGGTGGTAGAATTAAAAGTAAAAGAAGGCGATATTGTTAAAGCCGGGCAATTGCTTTGTAAAGTTCGTCCAGATATTTTACAATCTGGTTATGAGCGTACAGTAGCTTCATATAATGCGCAAAAGGCCAACGTAGCGGCTGCACAACAACAATTGGCACAAAATCAAGCTAATTTTGTTAATGCTGATGCAACCTATAAGCGTAATGTAGAATTGTTTAATAAAAAAGTTATTTCTGCTTCGGAATTTGATGCTGCAAAAGCTGCATTCTTAACAGCAAAAGCTACTTTAGCCAGTGCAAAAGAAAGCGTAACCGGTGCCAAATTTACCTTGGAGCAAACAGGTGCGAACGTAAAAGAAGCCGGCGCCAATTTAGCCAGGACCACTATTTATGCGCCTGCAGATGGTGTAGTTTCCAAACTTTCAATCGAGCTTGGCGATCGTATTTTGGGTACCTCGCAAATGGCAGGTACAGAAATTATGCGTATCTCAAACTTATCATCAATGGAAGTAAATGTTGATGTAAACGAAAACGATATAACCCGTGTAAAAGTAGGCGACAAAGCATCTATCGAGGTTGATGCTTTTTCTGATAAAAAATTTAGAGGTGTAGTAACCGAAATTGCAAGTTCATCAACAGCAG
>Ga0265780_10002496_pt1 | contig 24867 bp, 17 predicted proteins | sample P1T30metagenome_FD_192432 | JGI IMG/M metagenome (GOLD analysis project Ga0265780, IMG submission 192432) | Plant litter microbial communities from East Loma Ridge, Irvine, California - P1 T30 | ecosystem: Environmental > Terrestrial > Plant litter > Unclassified | place: USA: California... | reverse complement strand
TCACGGGCGCGACGATGGATGCGCACAACAGCTTCGAGCAGCCCGATGTCGTCAAGCCCGAAGCCTTCACCGGCGCGCAGGTTTCGGGCGGCACGCTGACCGCGACGCTGCCGCCGATGTCGGTGGTCGTGCTCGACCTGCGCTGACCACCGTCACCACCAGACCTTCCGACAGGAATCGACCATGCGTAATGTGACCCAACGACGCCTGCGTCGGTTCCTGCTCGGCGCGGCGAGCGTAGGCGCCACGCTGGCGCCAACGCTCGCGCTGGCGGACGATCTCGCGCCGACCGGGCGGTGGAGCGCCAACACCGCGGGCGCGGCGCAATTGCCGCCGATGGGGTGGAACAGCTGGAACGCCTTCTACACCGACGTCAGCGAGGAAAAGGTGCTCGCCAGCGCCAAGATCATCGCGGACAGCGGGTTGCAGGCGAAGGGCTATCGCTACATCGATATCGACGACGGCTGGTGGCTCAAGCGCCGCCAGACCGACGGCCGGATGATCATTCGCACCGCGACCTTCCCCTCGGCCAAGGGCGCGGGACCGGGCGGCGAGACGAGCTTCAAGCCCTTTACAGACCGGCTCCATGCGCTCGGGTTCAAGGCCGGGATCTATTCCGACATCGGGCGCAATTCGTGCGGTCAGGTGTTCACCTCGACCATGCCCAACCAGCCCGAAGGCACCGTCGCCGAGCGCGAGATCGGGTTGTACGGGCATGTCGATCAGGATATCCGGCTGTACTTCGCCGAATGGGGCTTCGATCTGATCAAGGTCGACGGGTGCGGCGTGCGGGGTCTCCCTGCGACCAACCCTGCGGTAATTGCCGGAAAGTATCGCGCGTTCCCGCCGATCGTCGACCCGGAGTCGCTCGGCCGAACCAACATCCCGGCGGTGCGCGCGCTGTACCAGGAGGTTGGCGACGCGTTGAAACGCCACAACCCCGACATGGATTACCTCTACTCGATCTGCCTGTGGGGATCGTCCGATGTCCGTGCCTGGGGCAAGAACCTCGGCAACATATCGCGTACCAGCGAGGACATTTCCGCAAGCTGGACGCGGATGCTCCACAATTTCGACACCGTCTCGCGGCGTGCGCTCTACGCGCATCCGGGCGGCTGGAACGATCCCGACATGCTGTTCGTCGGCACCGGAGACTTCGAGATGTCCCATCTCGAGGAAGCGCGCTCGCACTTCGCGCTGTGGGCGATGGAGAATGCGCCGCTGTTCATCGGCTATGACCTGCGCAAGGCGTCGAAGCCGATGATCGACCTGCTCGGCAATGCGCGGATCATTGCGGTCAATCAGGATCCGGCGGGCAATCAGGCGGTGCTGGCGTACGACACCGACGACGTCCAGATCCTCGTCAAGACGCTCGCCAATGGCGACAAGGCGGTTGCGCTGTTCAACCGCAACGCGGTGCCGATCGATGCGGTGCTCACTGCGGAGCATCTGAAATTCACGACCGACGGCACGATCGCGCTCGAGGACCTGTGGACCGGGAGGAAGCAGGACTTCCGCGGCGAGGCCAAGATGACGCTCGCGCCGCACCAGACGCTGATCTTCACCGCGCGCGGACCGCGGCTCCTTACCAACGGGCTGTATCTGTCCGAACAGCCGGGTAGCGTGAACCCCGCAGTCGACGGCGTGACGGTGCCCGAGCACGAACCGCTGGTGCATCGTGCGGTGTCGGGCTGGAACAGCACGCGGGGCGGGGGCGATCGTCCGCGCTACGGCGGCTGGGGCGGGGCGCAGGCCGACACGACGCCTTACGGCGAAACGTTGCAGATCGGCGGCAAGCGCTTCACGACCGGGCTCGGCGTGCTCGCCAATTCGCGGTTGGAGGTGCGTAATCACGGGTTCGCGCGCTTCACCACGATGGTCGGGCTGGACGATTCCGCGCGCGACCGCAGCCAGCCGGTCCGTTTCGCGGTCTATGGCGACGGCAAATTGCTGCAACAGTCCAAACCCTTGCGGTTCGGCGATGCCGCGGTGCCGATGTCCGTCCCGGTCCAGGGCGTCAAGATCATCGAACTCGTCGTACGCACCGCGCAGCCGATGCGCTTCCCCGACCCCGCGACCTGGGCGGACGCGGCGCTGACACGCTAAGCAAGGCGGCGCGGCTCAGGCCGCCTCGAGCGACCGCATGGCGTCCACCGGCGTCATGTCCGCAACCGTCGTGCAGACATCGCGGACCCGCACGCTGTGCGTCACGATCAGCGCGCCTTGCCCGGTCGTGTCCAGCCGCGCTGCTACCCGCGCCAGCACTGCCTGCTCGGCCGCGGGATCGAGCCCCTCGGTCGGTTCGTCGAGCAACAGCCACGGCGCGCGCGACAGCAGCGCGCGTGCAAGCGAAAGCCGCCGCCGCTCCCCGCCGGAAAGACACGCGCCATTCTCCCCGATCCACGTGTCCAGCCCGAGCGCTAGTGCGGAGACACGATGATCGAGCGCCGCATCGTGAAGCGCGGCCCACAAACGCGCATCGTCCGCCGCCGGATCCGCAAGCAGCAAATTGTCGCGTACCGTTCCCGCCATCAGATGTGCATCCTGCGGCGATAGCGCGAAGATCGTGCGGAGCCGGTCGGGCACGATATCGACGCCGTCGACGCCGCCGATCCTGATCGCACCACGTGCGCCCTCACGCAGGCCGAGCAGCGTCTCGATCAGGCTCGTCTTGCCACAGCCCGACCTGCCGACGATCGCGACGCGGTCGCCACGGCGGAAAGTTTGCCACCCGAACGCCGCGAACGACAGATCGAGCGCGTGCGGGGCGTCGGCCTGTGACGGGTAATGTTCGGCGGCTGGCTGCGTCAGAATCTCGTCAAGCCTGTCGGTCGCCACCGCGACGCTCGCGCGTTGTGCCAGGTCCCGCAGGAACGGCGTAGTCCCATCCACCGCCATCGCCGCCGCGAGCGCCGCAAGCGCCGCGATCGGGGCACCGGACGGCATCGCAAGCACGAACGCCACCGCCGCGGCGAGCGCGAGCGCGACGGATTGCAGAAGGTCGAGCCAACTCGCAGCGTCCACGCCGCTGAGCTGCGCCTTCGCCAGAACGGCGCCGGCTTGCGCAACGTCCGCGCCTGCGCGATCCTCGAGATCATAGCAGCGCAACTCGGCGGCAGCGGAACCATAGAGTCCCACCACATCTTTCAGCGTGCCGTTCGCCAGCAGAACGGCACGCGCCGGACGCGCCATCGCGCGCGCAACCACCGCGGCCAGCGCAACCGTCGCGAGGACGGTCACACCGACCGCTACCACCGGGCCCCAGCCACCGAGCAACGCCAGTGCCCCCGCGGAACCGATCGCGCCGAGAAGCGACCAAGGCGCGGATCGCCGGACGACCGCGGCCTCGATGACCGCCACGTCCTGCACCAGTCGCGCGCTCGCCTCACCGGTCGAGAAGCCGAGCGTCCGCGCCGGTCGCGCGACCGCGATCGCGCGGAACAGCACGGGCCGAACGCGCGCCATCATGCCGAGCGCCGCATCATGCCCGGTAAGCCGTTCGCCATAGCGCGCGCCCGTCCGCACGATCGCCAGCAGCCGGATCGCGACGGCGGGCAGCATGTAGTTGAAGACATGCGCGGACCCCATCACCGCCGCGAGAGCGGCGGCGGTCAGGAACCACCCCGACAGGCCCAGCAGCAGCACCGTCGCAGCCGCCACCGCGAAACCAGCCGCCGCCGCACGCCGAAGCGACCGTCGATGCTCGGAAGCCGCGTGACGCAAGATCGATGCGACGCTCTGTGGCGAACCAGGGGTCATATCGTATCCATCCGGATGATGCGGTCCGCGATGGCGGCAAGCGCAGGGCTATGGGTCGCGATCAGCACGGTGCGCCCGATGCAGGCGCGCCGGATCGTGTCGATCATCGCTGTTTCGGCGGCGGCGTCCAAATGCGCGGTCGGTTCGTCGAGCAGCAGCAACGGTGCCGGCTTGAGGATCGCGCGCGCCAGTCCGATCCGACGACGCTCCCCGCCCGAAAGTCCGCTGCCCAGCGCATCGAGGTCGGTGTCGATCCCTTTGGAACGCTGTGCAAGCGCGGGTGCCAGACCTGCGCGCGTCGCGGCCTGCTCGATCGCGGCTCGCGTAGCCGACGGGTCGGACAAGGCGATATTCTCCGCGATCGTACCCGCAAGCAGCAACGGGTTCTGCCCCGACCAGGCAGCGATCCGCGCCATGCTGGCATTCTCCGGCAGCCACGCCCCGTCGATCCCGATCCGTCCCGCAGTCGCCGGGACGAGCCCGAGCAGGAGATGCAGCAAGCTCGACTTGCCACAGCCCGAACGGCCCTTCAGCGCGACGATCTCCCCCGCCGCGACATCCAGCGAGAAATCCGAAACTACCGCCACGTCCGTATCCGGGTAGCGGATCGTGACCCGATCGAACGTCACGCGAGGCGGACCATCACAGGCGCGCGCCCAATCCGGTGCCGGCGGAGCCTGCGCGGCGATGACCGCGTCCAGCCGCGCGCTCGCGGTCTCCGCCGCCTGCCGGTCATGATACGCTGCCGCCAGCCGCCGCATCGGCGCGTAAAATTCGGGTGCCAGCGCCAGCGCAAAGAACGCGCGGCCAAGCGTCAGATGTTCGGGCACCGCCGCCGGAAGCAAACCGAGCAGATTGAACCCCGCGTACACCGCGACCAGCGCAACCGACAGTGCGGCAAAGAATTCGAGCGATGCCGACGACAGGAACGCCACGCGCAGCACCCGCATCGTCCGCGCGGCCACCGCGTCGGACGCCGCCGCAATGCCCGAGGTCTCGCGCTCGACCGCCCCGAAGGCGAGGATGACCGGCAGCGCGCGGAGCCGGTCGGCGAAGCGGATCGACAGCCGGGCAAGCGCCTCGAACTGCCGCTTCGATTCCGCCGCCGCAGCGCCGCCCGCAAGCGCCATCGCCGCAATGAACGGCAGCAGCGTGAGGAGCAGGATGATCGCCGCGATCGGGCTGGCGAAAGCGATCGCGACACACACCAGGATCGGGGCGATCGCAGCGGCGCGGCGCGCGGGCAGGAACCGCGCGACATAGCCATCGACCGCTTCCACCTCGTCGACCGCGCTGGTCAGCGTCGCGCCGGTCAGCCCGTCGCCAGCAAGCGGACGGAACAGCGCAGTCACGACGTTCAGACGCAGCGCCTTCTTCGTCGCGGCGGCATCCCGCGCGCCGGTGCGGAGGGAGGCCATCGACGCGCCACCACGAACGGCCCCGGCAACCAGCATCAGCGCGATCCATCCGGCCACATCCGACGACCCCGCCGCCACCGTCGCAACCGCACCGGCGAGCCCCCCCGCAAAGCCGATCGCGCCGACGGTGTCGATCAGCAGCAGTAACGACGGCAGGCGAGAGACGCGATCCGCAAGTGTCGCCAGAAGCGCGCGTTGTGGGGGCAGGGTAAGGGCGGCACTGGTCATGGTAGCTGCCTAGGACAGCGGCCGCCGCGATCGAATACGGGAAACCGCGTATTCCTGAAAACACCCCTGCGCGGTTAGCCGAAATGGCAGGGGTGGCTCGCGTTTCGCGGGGCCGGGAGGTATCATCATGGACTTCAGTGTCGTCGATCTATCGCGACTACAATTTGCGCTGACCGCGCTCTATCATTTTCTGTTCGTGCCGCTGACGCTCGGGCTCAGCTTCATGCTGGTTATCATGGAGTCCTTGTACGTCATGACCAACCGGCCGATCTGGCGGGTCGTCACGCGCTTCTGGGCAAAGATCTTCGGGATCAACTTCGTCCTCGGCGTCGCCACCGGGCTGACGATGGAATTCCAGTTCGGCACCAACTGGTCGTATTTCTCGCAATATGTCGGCGACGTCTTCGGCGCCCCGCTCGCGATCGAGGGGTTGATGGCGTTCTTCCTCGAGGCGACGTTCGTCGGGCTGATGTTTTTCGGCTGGGAGAAGCTCAGCAAGCGCCAGCATCTGTTCGTGACCTTCATGGTCGCGGTCGGCACCAACCTGTCCGCGCTGTGGATCCTAATCGCGAACGGCTGGATGCAGAACCCGGTCGGCGCACGCTTCAATACCGATACGATGCGGATGGAAGTGACCGATTTCGGCGCGGTCCTGTTCAACCCGGTCGCGCAGGCCAAGTTCGTTCACACCGTGAGCGCGGGCTATGTCATCGCCTCGGTGCTCGTGCTGGGCGTGTCCGCTTTCTATCTGCTCAAGGGTCGCTGGACCCAGTTCGCCAAGCGTTCGATGACGGTCGCTGCGGCCTTCGGTCTAGCGTCTTCGCTGTCGGTCGTCGTGCTGGGCGATGAGAGCGGCTACGCACTGACCGACAACCAGAAGATGAAACTCGCCGCGATCGAGGCGGCCTGGCATACGGCACCGGCGCCGGCCGGCATGACGCTGATCGGCTTGCCCGATTTCGAGACCCGGACCACGCGCTATCAGGTCGAAGTGCCATGGGTGCTCGGCCTGATCGCGACGCGCAGCGTGTCGGGTGAAGTGACGGGCATGTCGGAGCTGGTGCTCAAGGCGCACGAACGCATCACCTCGGGGCAGATCGCCTATCAGGCGGTGCAGGTGCTCAAGCGCACCCCGACCGATCCTGCGGCCCGCGCCGCATTCGAGATGCACAAGCGCGATCTCGGCTATGCCTTGCTGCTCAAGCGCTACGTCGCCGATCCGGCGACCGCGACGCCCGCGATGATCGATACCGCCGCCTGGGATACGGTGCCGAGCGTCCCGCTGATGTTCTGGTCGTTCCGCGCGATGGCGGGGATCGGGTTCCTGATGATCGCGCTGTTTACCGCCGCCTTCCTGATCTCGACCGCGCGTCGGCATGAACGGGATCGCTGGTTCCTCCGCATCGCGGTCGCGGCGATCCCGCTGCCGTGGCTTGCGGCGGAACTCGGCTGGGTCGTCGCCGAACTTGGACGCCAACCGTGGGCGATCGACGGCGTGCTGCCGACGTTCCTTGCGACCTCGTCGCTGACGCCGGCGCTGCTGATCACGACGATCGTCGGCTTCACCGCGCTGTACGGCACGCTTGCGGTGATCGAGGTGCGGCTGATCCTCGCCGCGATCGCACACGGCCCGATCGAGGACCTGCCCGAACCCGCGCCGGTCTCGACGCTACCCATTCCCCAGCTTGCTGCCTGAAGGACCCTCCGATCATGGCTTTTCTCGATTATGAAGTTCTCCGCCTGATCTGGTGGGCGCTGCTCGGCGTGCTGCTGATCGGTTTCGCGATTACCGACGGGTTCGATCTCGGCGTCGCGGCGCTGCTGCCGTTCATCGCGCGCGACGACGTCGAGCGGCGGCTCGTCATCAACGCGGTCGCACCGACGTGGGAGGGGAACCAGGTGTGGTTCATCCTCGGCGGCGGCGCGATCTTCGCCGCCTGGCCGCTCGTCTATGCGATCAGCTTCTCGGGCTTCTACCTCGCGATGTTCCTCGTGCTCGCGGCACTGATCCTGCGACCGGTCGCGTTCAAATATCGCTCGAAGTCGCCCGACCCCAAATGGCGGGCGCGGTGGGACTGGGCGTTGTTCGTCAGCGGCCTGGTGCCCGCGTTGGTCTTCGGCGTCGCGGTCGGCAACGTCCTTCAGGGCGCGCCGTTCAAGATCGACGACGATCTGCGCGCGACCTATGTCGGCGGTCTGCTCGGCCTGTTCACGCCATTCACGCTCGTCTGCGGCTTGCTGTCGGTGGCTATGCTCGTGCTCCACGGCAGCGCGTGGCTCGCGGTCAAGGTCGAGCATGGCGCTGTGCATTACCGCGCGCGCGCCGTGGGTGCGGGGGCAGCAATCGTCTCGCTCGCATTGTTCGCGATCGGCTGGGGCTTCGTCGCGCACGGTACCGGCTATGCGATGGAGGGCAGCGCGGATGCGTTCGGTCCGTCGAACCCCACCCGGATGACGACGGTGGTCGAGACCGGGGCCTGGCTTGCCAATTACGGCCGGCATCCGTGGATGATGATCGCACCGGTCCTCGGCTTCGGTGGCACCGCGCTCGCGCTGGCGGGCATCCTGTTCCGGCGCGAGGCGGCGGCGCTCGCCGGGTCGTCGCTTGCCGCGGCGGGGATCATCGCGACGGTCGGCGTATCGATGTTCCCGTTCATCCTCCCGTCGAGCATCGACCCGCATTCGAGCCTGACCGTCTGGAACGCCTCGTCCAGCGCCTCCACGCTTGCGCTGATGCTGGGGGTGACGGTCGTTTTCCTGCCGATCGTGCTGCTCTACACCGCCTGGGCATATCGCGTGATGTTCGGCCGCGTGACCACCGCGCAGGTCGTCGCCAACGTCGACCTGTACTGACACCCCCGCACGAGGAGAATGACATGTGGTATTTCAGCTGGGTTCTGGGCCTCGGCCTCGCGGTCGCCTTCGGCATCCTGAACGGCCTGTGGCACGAACTGGAGTTACCCGCCGACGATTGAGCGCGCGTAATCTGCCAATACCAAAACGGCCGCTACGGGAAACCGGAGCGGCTGTTTTGGCGTGTAGCGTGGATCGGTTGGAGCGCTCAGTGCGCCTCGGGTGGCTGCCGCGGGTCCCGGTCGGTCAGCGCGGCCCACATCAGCACCAGCATGAAGCCGACCATCGCGGCGATCACGAGATAGAGAAACCAGTCATTGTCGTGCGGCATCGTCCTGCTCCTGTTGCGATGGACGAATTTCGCACGGATCGGGGCAACGCGGTTTGACGCCAATCAAACCACACGAATCAAACCGCACGACTGGGGTCGTGCGGTTCGGGAAGATTCGAGCCGGGCAGGGTGCCCGGTGATGTGGCAGTGCGTTTAGAGCCGGATCCCCAGGCCGATCCCCGCGACGATCGGGTCGATATGGACCTTCGACTGGTTGAGCGCGGCCCCGGTGGTGAGCCGTGCCGTGCTGTCGATGTCGATATACTTGACGTCGAGATTGAGGAACACGCGCTTCGACACGTCGACGTCGATCCCCGCCTGCAATGCATAGCCGACGCTGTCCTTCAGATGCACCTTGGTCGGCCCGACTGCCTTGACCAGCGAATCGCTCGCCTTGGCATTGTAGAAGATCGTGTAGTTGATCCCGGCCCCGAGATAAGGGCGGACATGCCCCTTGGGTGCGAAATGATATTGCAGCGTCAGCGTCGGCGGCAGCACCCAGGTGCTCGCAACCTTGTCGAGCGCCGCGATCGTCCCGCGTCCGGCAACGTCGTGCTTGGTCGTCGCGAGGATCAGCTCGGTCCCGATGTGGTCGGTCAGCATGTAGGTGAAATCGACCTCGGGGGCATAGCTGTTGTCGACCCCCAGTTTGCTCCCCGGAAAGCCCGGCGTCACGGGACCGCTGCTCTCGTTGGGCGCGACCAGGATGGCACGTGCGCGGACGAGCACGTCGCCCTTGGCGATCTGTGCCTGCGCGGGGAAGGCAAGCGCGGTGCCGAGCGCCGCGCCGATGATCAAGGTAAGCCGCATGATGTTCCTCCGATGTTCGTACCGGGAACCGCGTAGCGGCAGCAGCCGGGCATCGATTTGCGCACCGACAAGTGCAGTCCTACGTAAGATTACGGCGATTGCTGCGATGCCGATCATCGTATCGTGTAGGTGGAAGGGACGCTCATGCATCTTCAATCCCCGCACGACGACTTTGACGTGGCCACGCCGTGCGACACCTGCCCGGTTCGCGAACCTGCGATCTGCGCGCACCTGCCGGCCGCGATGCGCAACACGCTGGCCACGCTGCGGCGGACCGAGACGCTCCGCGCGGGCGAAACCTTTGCGTGGGAAGGGGCGGACTCGGTGGTCGTCGCAACCATCCGGGCAGGGGTCTTCAAACGCAGCCTGATGCTCGCCGACGGACGCGAACAGGTGGTCGGGCTGGCGTTTCCGGGCGACATGGTCGGCCGCCTGTTCGGCCCCGTCTGCGACCATAGCCTCACCGCGATCACCGATGCGGTGCTGTGCGTTTTCCCCCGCACGGCGTTCGAACGGCTGGCGGAGGCGACCCCCACGCTCGAACACGCCTTGCTGGTGCAGGCGCTGGCGGACCTGTCGCGCGCGCAGCGGCAGATGCTGATGCTGGCGCGGCTGTCCGCGCCACAGCGTGTCGCGACCTTCCTGCTGGAACTCGCCGAGCGAAGCCGTGCGGACAGCGCCGGACGGATCGCGATCCCGCTCAGCCGGCAGCAGCTGGGCGATCTGCTCGGGCTGTCGATCGAGACGGTCAGCCGGAAACTGCGCGACTTCGAGCGTGCGGGGGTTATCGCGCTCCCCGACTATCGCTCGCTGGTCGTGCGCGACGGGGCGGGGCTCGCTGCGCTGGCGGCGGCGTAGCGCGCTGACCCTCGGGAATGTTCGTATGGCGCGCGGGCGTGGGACGATCGATGATGCGGGAAACCTCGATCGACGGCCGACCCATGCATCATTCCATCGTTTATCTCAGTACGCCGACATTCACCCCTGGACAGGCCGCCAGTACCGTTCGCACGATCGTCGGCGAGGCGCGGGAGCGCAACGCGACGTTCGGCATCACTGGCACGTTGATCGCAACCGAACATCATTTCGCGCAGGTCATCGAGGGGCGGCGCGAGGCGATCGATCCGCTGATGGCGAACATCCTGCGCGATCCGCGCCATAGCGACGTCACGATCCTGCGGCACGAAACCATTGCCCCGCGTCGCTTCGCCGGCTGGTCGCTCGCCTATCAGGGGTGCTCGGCATATTTTGAGAGTTTCATCCGGGTACTAGCCTCAGCCAGCGAACCCCAGCCGCGCGACGTCGCCCGGCTCGTCGACCTCATGGTCCGCCTTGCTGCGCCACATCCACGACAACCTTCGCGCAACGTCGGCTCTTAGTGATACTACGTAGATATCCCGGCACGGTCGTCGCGGTAGAGCCGAGATGCAGTGGGAATAACGATGCCGTCCGAAGATCCGTTACATGCCGCAAACGCGCGCGCCATTCCTCCCCTACCTGAAAGGGAGGGGCTGGGGGTGAGTTCCTCTGGGGAGGACACGGCGACCGCCACTGGCCAACCCGCCCCCGACCCCTCCCTTCCAGGGAGGGGAGAAGGCGCGGTATCGAACGCTGTTACTAGCACCAGCATGACCATGGCCGCGCTGCCAAGCCTGATCGCGGCGCTCCCCGACCATGCGATTGTGCGGCTGGACCAAGCAGGGCACGTCAATGGCTGGAGCGCCGCCGCTGACCGGCTGTTCGGCTGGACGTTCGAGGAAATCCACGGCGAAAGCGTCGAGCGGCTGCTCGCGCCCAGCACGGGGGCCGCGATCCGCAAGTACCTCGCGGCCAGGCCCACGACGAAGCGCAAGACCGCCGACGACCTGTGCCGCCACAAGAGCGGCAGCCTGTTCCGCGCGATGACCGCGCTGACGTCGATCGCCGGCTCGGACGAGTCGATCGAAGGCTTCTGGCTGGTGGTGCGCGATGTCACCATGGAGCGTGCCTCCGCCAGTTCGATCGAGGCGAGCGCGATCCTGCTCAACTCGATCCTCGAGACGGTTCCCGACGCAATGATCGTGATCGACGATCACGGCGTGATCCAGTCGTTCAGCGCCGCCGCCGAGCGCCTGTTCGGCTATGGCGAGACCGAAGTGATCGGCCGCAACGTCTCGATGCTGATGACGACCCCGGACCGGGACGCGCACGATCGGTATCTGTCGCGCTATCTCGAAACGGGTGAGCGGCGCATTATCGGCAAGGCGCGCCGCGTGATCGGATTGCGCAAGGACGGGACGACCTTCGCGCACGAACTCGCGATCGGCGAGGCGCGCGGTCGCGGGCGGCGGGTGTTTACCGGGTTCATCCGCGATCTCACAGAACGCGAGAGCGCCGCCGCGCAACTTGCGGAACTCCAATCCGAATTGCTCCATATCTCGCGCGTGACCGCGATGGGGACGATGGCGTCGACGCTCGCGCACGAACTCAACCAGCCGGTCACCGCGGTCGCCAATTATGTCGAGACGTCGCTCGCGCTGTTGCAGGAAGGCGCGCCCGGCAGCGTCGCAATCGTCGAGGAAGCGCTTGCGGAAGCTGCGGCGGAAGCGCTGCGGGCGGGGAAGATCGTGCGGCGGCTGCGCGATTTCGTCGCGCGCGGAGAGCTCGACAAGACGGCCGAGACCGTCGGCGACATTGTCGACGATGCATGCGCGCTGGGGCGCGTCGGCGCAGCGACCCCCACGATCCGGATCGAGCGGGCGATCGACCCGGCGACCGGACCGGTGCTGGTCGATCGGGTCCAGATCCAGCAAGTGCTGATCAACCTGATGCGCAATGCGGTCGAGGCGATCCCGGCTGACCCCGGCGGTGTGGTCAGCGTCACCGCGCGGCGTCAGGGCGACTTTGCGCAAGTCACCGTCACCGACAGCGGCAGCGGGCTCGATCCCGCGATCGTCGCGAACATGTTCGGGGCTTTTGCCAGCACCAAGCGCAACGGGATGGGGCTTGGCCTGTCGATCTGCCGGACGATCATCGAGGCGCATGGCGGGCGGATCTGGGCGGAGTCCCGGCCCGTCGGCACCGCCTTCCACTTCACCGTCCCGCTCGCACACCCGGAGGTCCGCGATGACTGAACGACCCGTGGTCCACATCGTCGACGATGAGGAAGCGATCCGAAAGTCCGCGGGCTTTATGCTGCGCACCGCGGGCTATGCGGTCCACACCTGGCCGAGCGGGGTCGCCTTCCTCAAGGAAGCGCGCCACGCGCCGATGGGGTGCATCCTGCTCGACGTACGGATGCCCGAGATGGACGGCCTCGAGGTGCAGGCGACGCTGGCGGAGCGCGGGATCGCGATGCCGGTCATCATCCTGACCGGGCACGGCGACGTCGGCACCGCAGTCCGCGCGATGAAGGGCGGGGCGGTCGATTTCCTGGAAAAGCCGTTCGAACGCCTCGTCCTGCTCGGCATGGTCGAGGCTGCGATCGGGCGGATCGAAGACGCCGACCGCCATGCTGCCGAAGCGGATGCCGCGCGCGTCCGGATCGCGGCGCTGACCCCGCGCGAGCGCGACGTGTTGCAGCAACTCGCGCACGGCCTGCCCAACAAGACGATCGCGTTCGATTTCGGCATCAGCCCGCGCACGGTCGAGGTCCACCGCGCCAATCTGATGGCGAAGCTCGACGTGCCGAGCTTTCCGGATGCACTGCGGATCGCGTTTGCAGCGGGGCTGGGGCCACAGCCGGGGGAGTAGGGTGGATCCATTACGGCTGCCCGCGTTCCTGCGCAGGCAGGAGCCCAGGCTTGCGATGCGCGAAGGACGGTATTGTGCCTAGTCCCGGGTTCCTGCTTTCCCCGCACCCCAAAAGCTGCCGTCATGCTGAACTTGTTTCAGCATCCACCGTGCAACAGGCCTAGTCCGGACTCGCGGAGGGCTGGATCCTGAAACAAGTTCAGGATGACGGACGGTAATGTGCGCAGCTCCTGTCCTACAAACCGCCTTCCCGCTATGCTCGGACCCTTTCTTTGACATGACAAAACCACCCCTATCCCAAACGAACAAGGGCGGGTTTGCAATGCGTTTCCGCCTAACTTTCCCCTAACCTTCCACGCCCGGACCTACCGCGCCACCACGATCGTGGATGCCTTCACCGGTGCCGCCATCGTGAACGCCACGGTCTGACCCGCGCTATCGACCATGCTCGCCACGCGCTTGCCGTCCACCGTCGCCGTCCCGGGGCTCGACCAGCCATGAACCGTCACGGTCACCTGCGACCACCACGGCTTGAAGCTCCCCTCGCGCGCATCGAATGCGATCGACAGCCCGTTCGGCGTCATCGTGCAGGTGACCTTCTGCCGCAGGAACCCGCGGCGCTGATAGGCCAGCGTCGTGCCGTCATCCTCGTACAGCGTGCCCATGCAATCCGCCCCCGGATAGACGTCGAGCATCAGCGGCCCGCTCGGCGTCTGCGCGGTGCTCTGGACGAGCGGCTGGCGCGGCAGGATCGTGCCCGCCCGGACGAACACCGGCAGCCGGTCGAGCCGTGGCGTCTCGCTGACGCGGTCGCCGTTGCTGCGCGCGGTCGGGACGGCCTGGGTCGCCGATTGGATCGGGCCCTGCGTGGTCGGCTCGGGCGTACCGGTGCGCAGCCCGGTCCAGTAATCGTACCAGCCCCCGACGGGCAGGCAGACGTCATAGCTCTGCGGCGACTCCGGGCTGGGCGGCGGCGCGATCAGCAGCGCCTTGCCGAGCGTGAACGCCATCGACTGGTTGCAGCTCGCCGACGCAGCACTCGGATAATCGTAGAACACCGGCCGCATGATCGGATCGCCCAACCGGCTGTTCTGGTCCGCCAGCGCGTAGAAATAGGGCATTAGCCGGTAGCGTTCCTCGACGAAGCGACGGCGGATCGCGAGGTGATCGGGGCCATCGACCCACGGCTCGACGCGCGGCGTGCCGGTCGCCGAGTGATCGCGGAAGACGGGCGTAAACGCACCGATCTCGAACCAGCGGGTCAGCAGATCGGGGCTCGGCCCGCCCGCGAACCCGCTGACGTCGGCGGCGCTATAGGCGAAGCCCGACAGGCCGAGGTTGATGATCTGGTGGACCGACAGCTTGAGGTGATCCCAGGTCGCCAGATTGTCGCCGGTCCAGGTCACTGAATAACGCTGGCCGCCCGCATAGCTCGCGCGAGTCATCACGAACGGGCGCTCGTTGGGGCGCAGCGCGAGCAGGCCGTCATAGGTCGCGCGCGTGTTCTGCATCCCGTAAACGTTGTGAATCTCGCGGTGGTCGCCGGTGCGGGGCGCGAAGTCGTCGCTGTCGATGCGGTGGACGGTGTTGAGCGGCATCGTCTTGGTCGGCGTATTGAAGATCGCCGGCTCGTTCATGTCGTTCCAGAAACCCGCGACGCCCGCATCGAGGAAGCCCTTGTACAGCGTCCCCCACCAGGTCCGCGCCGTGGTCGTCGTGAAGTCGGGGAAGACCGAATCCCCCGGCCAGACCGGCGCGACATAGTCCGTGCCGTCGGGGTTCTTGACGAACGCGTCGATCCGCTTGCCGGTCGTGTAGGGCGCATAGCCGGTGTCGGCCTTGGCGATGTGGAGGTCGGTGATCGCGATCAGCTTGATCCCCTCCGCCTTCATGTCCTTCACCAGCCCCGGCAAGTCGGGGAAGGTCTTGGGATTGGTCGTGAACGGGCGGTTGCGGTCCTGATAATCGATGTCGAGCCAGATCACGTCGGTCGGCACGCGGTCCGCGCGCAGGTGGCGCGCGACTTCGCGGACTTCGTCGGCGGACATGTAGCTGTAGCGCGACTGCTGATACCCCAGCGCCCATTTCGGCGCGAGCGGCGAGCGGCCGGTCAGCCCGGCGTAGCGGCGCGTGACCTCGGCGAGGCTGGGCCCGTTGACGAAGTAATAATCGATCGGACCGTCGGGGCCACCGAAGGTCAGCGTCTCGGCATCGCGGTGCCCGAAGTCGAACCAGGTGCGATAGGTGTTGTCGAGCAACATGCCATAGCTGCCCCCCGCGCCGCCCGTGGAGGCGAAGAACGGGATCGACTTGTAGATCGGATCGTCCCCGCTGGTGAAGCCGAACGCGTCGGTATTCCAGTCGACGAATTCCTTGCCGCGCCGGTCGAGCCCGCCGGTCTTGTCGCCGAGGCCGTAGAAATGCTCGGTGACGGGGAGCGTCTTGGCGATCTTGAACGCCTTGCCGTCGATCGTGACGGGCGCCGCCTCGGCGGAGATGATCTTGCCGTCGAGCGTCTCGAACGTCACCGCGCCGCCCGCGCCGATCCGGACGCGCAGGTGCGCGGTGGTGAAGCCGTCCGGCGTCGCGGTCACCTTCACGCGGGTCTTGCGCTGCGCGGGAAGCACCGCCCAGCTCGCATCCTCGGGATAGACGCCGTCGCGCGCGATCCGGACGCGGACGAGGTCGTCCGAGAGCGCGATTAGCTTCATCTTCAGCGCGCCTGCGGTAACGTCTACACCGTCATTCTTTGCGGCGAGTGTGGGAACGGCGGTCTGCGCGTGCGTGACGGTAGCGGTCAGCGGCAGTGCGACGGACGCGAGCAACAGCGCGAGGGGGAGGCGTTTCATGTAAGGTCTCTCAAGCGATCGGCCGGGGGAGGCGGGCATGGTGGGGAGGAAAGTTGAGTGCGCAGCGGCGCAGGAAATCGTCGATCCGGTCCATGTCGATCCGGTCTATATCCGGGCCGGGGGCCACCAGCCGCGCATTCTCGGGGAAGGTGCCATAGCCAGCGAGCAGGCAATGCCAGCTGATCGCATTATAATAGCGCGCGATGTCGAGCCGATCGATCTCGGCAGTTAGGTCCGCCCCGGTGAACCAGGCGGACATCACGCGCTTGAGCGTGTCCGACGGCTCGACCTTGCGCGCCGCCGCCCAATAGCCGTGCGGATCAGCATGGCGCTGGTTGAGCCGGTAATGCGCAACGATATAGTCGCGCACCCCGTCATAGCGCGCCGCGATCCGCGCGTTGAACGGCGCGCGCGCCGCTTCAGTAAACCCACCCGCATCGACCGCGTCGAGGAAGGCTTCGACCGTTGCGATCACCAGATGCAGCGCAGTCGCCTCGAGCGGTTCGAGGAACCCCTGCGCGAGGCCCACCGCCAAGGCGTTGTGCGACCAGCTTTCGGCGACCCGCCCGACGCGCATCGTCAGGTGCCGCGCGGTGCCCGCCTCGCCAACTCCAACATGCTCGCGGAGTTCGGCCTCGGCTCGCTCGGGCGTCAGATAACGGCTCGCATAGACATAGCCGTTGCCGGTGCGGCTGGTGAGCGGGATGTCCCACGCCCATCCCGCCGACAAGGCGGTCGCACGGGTCTGGCTCGGCAGCGGTGCGGTGGGGTCGCGCGGTGTGGGGAGGACCACCGCGCGATCGTTGAACAGACTATCGGCATAGCTGACGAAGCGCACGCCAAGCGTCTGCTCGAACAGCACGCTGCGAAACCCGCTGCTGTCGACGAAGAGGTCGCCCGTGATACTGGCGCCATCGTCGCATACCAGCGCAGCAATCCCGCCATCCGCGCGACGGTCCACCCGGGCCACGCGCCGCTGAAGATGCGTGACGCCAAGCTTGCCCACCGCGTGCTGAGCGAGGAACGCACCGACCTTATACGCATCGAAATGATAGCCGTAGCTGACCTCGAACGGAAAGCGCTCGTCGGGCTGCGGTGCAAGCGCGTCCGCCGCGAGCCGCGCGGGGAGGAGGAAGCGGTCGGGGTGTGCGACCACGTCACGCCCGGTGCGGCGCGCGCGCGTGTTGTAGAAGAACGAGCCCGCCGTATGGCTGTCGAGCGCAGTCGGGAAGGGGTGGAAATACCGCTCGAACCCCGCCCGATCCGACCACCCCGCGAACTCGATCCCGAGCTTGTAGGTCGCGTCGCAGGCAGGCATCCATTCCGCCTCGTCCACGCCGATCCGGTCGAAGAAGCCTTTCAACTGCGGGGTCGAGCCTTCGCCCACCCCGACGATCCCGATCTCGGGGCTCTCGACCAGCGTCATGCGTGCGCTCGGCCAGCGATGCGCGATCAGGCACGCCGCGATCCAGCCCGCCGTGCCCCCGCCAAGGATCACGATCGCCTTCGCGTCGCGTCGGTCCCCGGCAGGCGAGGTCACCGGTGCAGCACCATAGCAGCGAACGGAGCAAGTCTGTCGATCGCGTCCTGCGTGCCGATCAGGACGGACCCGTCCTGGCTGACCCCTTCGGGCCAGGCACGCGCGGTATCGCCAAAGTTGAACACGCACAGCAACCGCTCGCCGTCGCCCACGCGTTCGAACGCGAGCAGCGCGTCGTCATTGTACAGCATGCGCAAATCGCCGTTGCGCAAGGCGCGGTGCGCGTTGCGGGTCGCGATCACGCGGCGAGTCCAGTTGAGCAGCGAGCCCGCATCGGCATCCTGCACGTCGATCGCCAGCGCGCTGTGATCGCCGCCGAACGGAAGCCACGGCGTCTCGCTCCCGAACCCAAGGTCGGGCGCACTGCCGACCCAAGGCATCGGCGTCCGCGCGCCATCGCGCGACAGAGTCATCGGCCAGTTGGCGATCGCTTCGGGATCGAGCAGGTCCTCGAACGCGATGTCGACCTGAGTCAGCCCGAGTTCCTCGCCCTGATACAGGAAGATGTTGCCGCGCAGGCACGCCAGCAGCAGCAGCTTCATCCGCGCGAACGCCTGCCTGTTGTCGGGCGTCGTCCAGCGCGACACCGCACGCGGCGCATCGTGGTTCTCGAACGCCCAGCTCGGCCAGCCGATCGTCGGATCGTTGGGCCAGCGCGCCAGCGAATCCGCGACGAGATCAGGCGTCAGCGCATCGGCATAAAGGAAGTCGAAGCTGTACGCGCTGTCGAGCCGCTTGCCGCCCGCCGTGAACAGCTTCATCTCGCGGTCGCTATCCTCGCCCCCGATCTCGGCGACGGTGAACCCCGCGCCATAGGAGTCGGTCAGCGCGCGGATACGCTCGAGGAATGCCGGAATATCGGCATGGCTCTGGTTATGGAGCTTGAGCTGGAAATCGAACGACCGCGTTCGCGCCCGGTTGGTCGCCGGGGCAGGCGGGTTGTCGGTCAGCGCAGGGTTGTGCATCGCGAAGTTGATCGCATCCAGCCGGAAGCCATCGACCCCGCGATCGAGCCAGAAGCGCGCGGTATCGAGCAGCTCCTGCTGTACCGCCGGATTGTGCCCGTTGAGCTGCGGCTGTTCCTTCAGGAAGTTATGCAGATAATATTGCTGCCGCCGCGCATCCCATGTCCACGCCGGGCCACCGAACACCGATTGCCAGTTGGACGGCGGGCTCCCGTCGGGCTTGGCATCGGCCCAGACGTACCAATCCGCCTTGTCGCCCGACCGGCTCGCGCGGCTCGCCTGGAACCAGGGGTGGTCGTCCGACGTGTGCGAATAGACCTGATCGATGATGATCCGCAGCCCGAGCTCATGCGCGCGGGCGATCAGCGCGTCGAAATCGTCGAGCGTGCCGAAGATCGGGTCGACGTCGCGGTAATTCGCCACGTCATAGCCGAAGTCCTTCATCGGCGAGGTGAAGAACGGCGACAACCACACCGCATCCATCCCGAGCGACGCGACATGATCGAGGTGCGCGGTGATGCCCGCAAGATCCCCGATCCCGTCGCCGTTCGAATCGGCAAAGCTGCGCGGATAGATCTGGTAGATGGCTGCGCCCTTCCACCACGGATCGGTGGCGGACGGGTCGGGCTGGACGATAGCGGCGGTCATGAGGCTCATTTGCTGGGGAGGCGGGCAGGGGCGGCGGCGCAGATCGCGTAGCCGAGCGGTGGGAGCGTTATCATCAGCGCGCCGGGCGCGGTCACGCGGGCGGGGCAGCTTCCGGCAAGCGTAGCGAACCCGGCCGATTGCGCGCCGACTTCGACGTTCGCGGTGACGGGCTGGCTGGACGTATTGAGCGCGACGAGGACTTCGTGTCCATCGTCGTCGCCGCGCGTGAAGGCGAGCAGACCGGGCTTGTCCGATGCCGCACGGACCACGGTGCGGCCGTGGCGCAATTGCGCATGATCGCGGCGGATCTGCGAGAGCTTCGCGATCGTCTGGAAAATCGGATTGTCCGTCCCGAAATGTTCGGTCGCGGTGGTGGTGGTCGTGCCGATCAGCCGATTGTCGTTATAGGTCGCGACCTTGCTGGCGAACATGTCCTCACGTGAATCCTGATCGCCGCCATGGCCGGTAAAGCCCTGTTCGTCGCCCGAATAGATCGTCGGCACGCCCCGCGCCGACAACAGCAGGACATGCGCGAGTGTCATCCGCTGAAGCCGCTCGGCCTCGGTCGCCTTGGGCCACGCCTCATCGAGCATATGCCCCATCCGCCCCATGTCGTGATTGCCGAGGAACGTCGGCAACCGCAGCGCGGTCGCATCGCCGCCTTCGTAGAGCACGTCACCGTCGATCAGCTTGGCGAACACGTCGGTCCCGGTCTTGCCGCTGAGCATCCCGCGCGCCGCCGCCTGGAACGAGAAGTCGAGCACTTCCGGATATTTGTCACGCCGCGTGAACTGCGCGGTATAACCGGGGTCGACCGCTTCCGAATAGACTTCGCCGAAGATCGGGAAGTTGGGGATGCCGCGCGCCGCCGCGCGCGATTGCATCGCGGGAACGAACTGCTGCCAGAATTCGGGGTTCACGTGGCGCGCAGTGTCGATGCGGAAGCCGTCGACGCCGAACCGGTCGATCCAGCTACCGTAGATGCTGATGAACCCGGCAACCACGCGCGGATCCTCGGTCATCAGATCGTCGAGACCGGCAAAATCGCCGTAGCGCGCGGACTCACCCGTGAAGGTCGTATCCCCGCGGTTATGGTAATATTTCGGGTCGTTGAGCCAAGCGGGCACTTTCGCGCTCGCTTCCGCTGCGGGCACGAACGGCGTGTAGGCATAGGCCGGGTCGGTCAGCTTCGCGAAATTCTCGGGCGTCTGCACCGCATCACCCGCAAACCCGGGGTTGACCGGCTTGCCGTTCACGCCGCCACGACGCTGATACGGATAGTCGCCCTTGCTGCGATACGTGCACGGCTTGTTTGTGCATTCGCGGTACTGGATCACGTCGGCGGTGTGGTTGGCGATGATGTCCATATAGACCTTCATGCCGCGCCCATGCGCCGCGTCGACGAACGCGGCGAACTCGGCATCGGTGCCGAAATGCGGATCGACCTTGGTGAAGTCGGTGATCCAATAGCCGTGATAGCCCGCGCTCTCATGGCCCTTGCCGCCCTGGACCGCCTTGTTCTTGATGATCGGCGCGACCCAGATCGCGGTAACGCCGAGCGACTGGATATAGTCGAGCCGCTTGGTCAGGCCCTTGATGTCGCCGCCGTGGTAGAAGCCCTTGGACGAGGGATCATAGCCGGTGGTCAGCCGGTCGCCGTTCAACCCGCCCTTGTCGTTCGAGGGATCGCCATTCTCGAACCGGTCGGGCAGGACGAAGTAGATCACTTCGTCCTCGGCCTTGCGTGCGCGGACCTGTTCGATCGGGACTGCGGCAGGAACCGCCGCAGGCGCAGCGGCTTGGCCAGCGAGCGCGAGCAGCAGCGCGGTCGTGATGCTCATGCCGTCACCGGCTTGGGAGCGGCGCAGTGGCGCGCTATGAAATCGGCATGGCTTGGCATCTGGGCAACCTCACGGGCGTTGAGCTGGTCGATCGTGTCGAGAAATTCGGCGAGATCCGTGGCGGGGATCGCGTCGGCAAGCGGATGGTATCCGGCGGGCATCACGCCTTGCCCGGCAAGCACCTGGAACCAGCCGACTTCGGTGAACAGTTCCTCATGCTCGCGCGTGATGTGACCGTTGCCGCGCCACAGCGCGAGCTTGGCGGAAAGCGTCTCGGGCAAAGCCTGCTCGCGGCACATCTTCCAGAACGGCTCGCTCCGGTCATTCGCGTGATAATGGAGGATGATGAAGTCGCGGATCCGTTCGTATTCGAAGTCGCTCTGGCGATTGAACTCGACGCGGTCCGCCTCGGCAACGGTGCGCCCGGGAAGCAGCTTCATCAGCCGCGCGATCGCGGACTGGATCAGGTGGATGCTGGTGGATTCGAGCGGTTCGAGGAAACCACCCGACAGTCCGATCGCGACGACGTTGCGGTTCCACATCTTGCGCCGCTTGCCGGTCGTGAACTGGATCGGGCGCGGATCGGCGAGTGCTTCCCCGTCGAGCCCGGCGAGCAAGGTCGCCGTCGCCTCGTCGTCGCTCAGATGCTGCGAGCTATAGACCAGCCCGTTCCCAGTGCGATGCTGCAACGGAATTCGCCACTGCCAGCCCGCCGTCTTGGCGGTGGAGCGGGTGTAGGGCGTAAACGCGGCGCTGCGCTCGGACGGCACCGCGATCGCGCGGTTCGCGGGGAGCCAGTGAGTCCAGTCTTCATAGCCGGTCTTGAGCGTCTGCTCGATCAGCAGTCCGCGAAAGCCGGTGCAATCGATGTAAAGGTCGGCGGATAGCGTCGTGCCGTTCTCCAGCACGACAGCCAACACGTCGCCGCTCGCATCCTGTTCGACGCGCGCGACCTTGCCCTCGATCCGGTTGATCCCGCGCGTCTCGCTGTAGCGCCGCAAATGCCGCGCGTAGAGCCCGGCGTCGAAGTGGAACGCCGACGGCATGTCGGGCAGCACCCGCGCGGTCCGTGCCGGGCCACGCTGCATCCGGTCCGCCAGCGCCGCCTGGTTGTTGAGCGAATAGGCGGCAAGCTCCTTCGCGCTGCCAAGCGCCTTCGCCCGCAGCCAATATTGGTGGAACGGCAGCAACCCGACATCGCGCCCGACATCGCCGAACGCATGCATGTAGCGATGCCCCGGCCGCAGCCAGTCGACGAACTCGATCCCCAGCTTGTAGGTCCCCTGCGTCGCGCGGAGGAACGCATCTTCGTCGAGCCCGAGCGCATCGTTGAACAGCCGGATCTGCGGGATCGTCGCCTCGCCGACGCCGACCGTGCCGATCTCGTCAGACTCGACCAGATCGATCTCGAACCCGACCTCCAGGAACCGGGCGAAGGTCGCCGCGGTCATCCATCCGGCGGTCCCGCCACCGACGATGACGATCCTGATCGGTTCAGGCTGCTGAGTCATGGTCGACGTCCCCGCTATTACACGAACAGACAGCAGATCGGCTGGCGACGAAACAGGTTCGTCGCCAGCCGTCGGCTACGTTCAGAACTTGTAGGTGACACCCACATAATAGTCGCGACCGTAACGCTGGTAATCGATCACCTGGCGCGGATCGTCGTTCTGGTAGGTCACGAACGGACGATCGGTCAGGTTCTTCGCCTGCGCGAGGATCGCGAAGTTCTTGAGTGGTCCGCTCTGGAACTCGTACCCGATCTGCGCATCGAGGATCGCCTCGGCCCGCGCCGTCCGGTACGTCGGGTTCGCCGACAGACCAGCGACCTCGGCCAGGAAGCTCGAGCGGTAGCGATAGTTCGCGCGCGCCTGGAAGCCGTGCTTCTCGAAGTAGATCGTCCCGCTGCCGGTCCACGCCGACAGTCCGGGCAGGGTAATCGCCTGGGTCGGATTGCTCGCGTACTTGATCGTCGACTCGGTGTAGTTGCCGCTTGCGAAGACGCCGAACCCGTCGAGGAAGGACGTGATCGCCTTGAACGGCAGCGACAGCGTCGCCTCGACGCCGAGCACTTCGCCGCGCCCGGTATTGGCGGGGGTCGAGACGTTGCCGGTGGTCTGGCCAGCCGCGATTACCTGCGCCTGCTGCGCGGGCGTCAGTGCGGGAAGCAGCCCCGAGAAATCATACGGCAGCGAATTGTTCGGATCGACGAAGTCGGTCAGGTGCTTGAAGTAGCCCGACAGCGCGACATAGCCGCCTGCGTTGAAATACTTCTCGAACGACATGTCGATGTTAGTCGACTTGTACGGCTTCAGATTGACGTTGCCGCCGGTCGAGGTGAACACCGGGAACAGGCCCGCAGGCGTCTGGCCGATATTGGTCAGGTTGATCGCCACGTCCTGCGTGACGCGCTCCTGGTCGAGCCGCGGACGGATCATCGTCTGCGAGGCGCCCATCTTGATGAAGCCCAGCGGGATCAGTTCGAGCGACATCGTCGCGGATGGCAGGACGTTGGTGTATTTCACCCCTTGCGACACCGGCGCGATCGTCACCACGCCATTGACGACGCTGGCGATCTGTCCGGTCGAGCTCTGGTCCGAATGAATGACCTGCGTGCCGATCGACCCCTTGAGCGGCTTGTCGCCGACCATCCCGTCGATCGTGACCTTGGCGTAGCCGGTCCAGATCTTCTCGAGCACGACATTGTCCCGCACCAGCGCGGACGGACGACCGTCGAACGCCGACTGCAGCGTGTTGTTGTACAGCGACAGCGGATCGAGCGTTAGCATCTGCGGAATGCCGAGATAGCCGAGCGCGACGTTGGTCCCGAGCAGCGCGTCCGCGGGGACGGTGCTGCTGAGCGGCGAGCCGCTCGCCACGGTGCAGTTCGTGCCTCCACCCGGCGGGCACAGGAAGAACGAGGTATAGGCGCTGGTCTTCTTGCGCTGGCTGTAGTTGACGCCGGCTTCCCAGCTCTTGACGACGCTGTCCGAGAACTCGCCGTTAAGGTTCGCGCGGAGCGACTTCAGATCGTCCTTGAAGCTCGGCCTGTTGAGGAAGCCCGTCTGGACGACCTGCTGGTTGCCGTTATTGCCCCACCCTTGCGGATCGGTCAGCTTGAACACGTTGGTGTCGGTATAGTCGAGCGTCGGCGCGAAGGTGTAGGTGCCGTTGCCGTTCTGCTTGACCGTGACGGTGTCGGCAGCGCCGCTCTTGGCAAAGCCGGTGCCGGTGTTGGTTTCGAGCAGGAAGTCGGTGCGGTCCGCATGGCTCCAGCTTGCATCGACGTTGAGGTGGATCGTGTCGGTCAGCTTGAGGTCGTTGTTCCAGCCGAACGAATAATTGTCCGCCTTGCGCTGGTTATAATCGTTGCGCTGCACGCCGAAGACGTTGCCGAACGTCGCGCTGGTCGCAAAGCCGTTGGCGCTCGTCACGTTCGACACGGTCGTGCCGTTCGCCGTGCCTGCGCTGGCGAGCTGGCCACCGAGCGGGAATTCGATTCCGCGCAGGATCTGCGTTTCCTCGAAGTGCGAGTAGAGCGCATCGAAGGTCGAATGGAACGTGTCGGACGGCCGCCATTCGATCGTCGCGACGCCGCCGAAGCGCTTCAGCTTGTTCGACTGGACATACGGCTTGGCGCCGTTGACGAGGAACGGATCGGCATCCGTGCCGGTGCCGCTATAGCCCCACGCGTTGTAGCGCTCGTTCTGCGACGGCGTTTGCGTCGCGGAGAGGCCGAGCGCGATGCCAAGCGTGTCGCCCGCGAACTTGTCGACATAGGTCGCCGACGCGCGATAGCCGTAGCGCGTGCCGTCGGGGTTGAGCTTGTCGATCCCGTTCATCTGCCCGCGCGCGCTGACCGCGAGGATGCGCTTGCCCTGGTCGAGCGGGCG
>Ga0265780_10002494_pt1 | contig 24880 bp, 18 predicted proteins | sample P1T30metagenome_FD_192432 | JGI IMG/M metagenome (GOLD analysis project Ga0265780, IMG submission 192432) | Plant litter microbial communities from East Loma Ridge, Irvine, California - P1 T30 | ecosystem: Environmental > Terrestrial > Plant litter > Unclassified | place: USA: California... | reverse complement strand
TGGCACACCGCCTCCGTGGGCCTGGTCGCCGGGCTGCGCTGGCTCTGGCCGAGGCTCGGGCTCGGCGCGGCCGGGAGCTGAGCGGGCAGGCCGGGCACGGCGCGGCCTGCCCCCGAGGAGGCGCGCGTCGCGCCCGCGGCGCCGCGGCGGGCCGCGCCGGGCGCGCGCTAGGCCTGCTTGGGCTGCCCGTTGCTCGCCGACAGCCCGCCGTCGACCGGCAGCACGACGCCCGTGACGAACGAGGCGTCGTCGCTCGCGAGGAACACGATCGCCGCCGCGACCTCGTCGGCCTCCGCCTGGCGACCGAGCGGGATGCGCTCGGCGAACGAGGCGAGCAGCTCGTCGTCGTCCTGCATGGCCGCGGTCATCTCGGTGCGCGTGAGGCTCGGGGCGACCGCGTTGACGCGCACCCCGTCGGCGCCGTGGTCGAGCGCGACGGCCCGCGTGAAGTTGTTCACCGCGCCCTTGGCGGCGTTGTAGGCGCTCATGTTCCAGTCGGCGCCGATTCCCGAGACGCTCGACGTGTTGACGATCGAGCCCTTCGACGCGAGGAGGTGCGGCATCGCCGCCTTCGTGCCGTAGAAGACGCCGTCGAGGTCGGTCGAGAGCACGGTGCGCCAGTCGTCGAGGCTGAGTTCCTCCACAGGGCCGCTCACCTGCGTGCCCGCGTTGTTGACGAGCACGTCGAGGCGCCCGTGGCGCGCGACGGCGGTCTCGATCAGGTCGGCGACCTGGGCGTAGTCCGACGAGTCGGCGACCACCGCGGTGGCCGTCCCCTCGGGGAGCGACGCGACCGTCGCCTCGATCTTGTCGGCGACGCTGTCGCTCAGCACGACGATCGCGCCCTCCGCGACGAACCGGCGGGCGGTGGCCTCGCCGATGCCCGATCCTGCTCCGGTGACGACGGCGATCTTGCCCTCGAGACGTGTGCCCATGGTGTGTGCTCCTGTCGGTCGTGGTCGGCGGCGGCGCGTCCGGGTCTGGTCGCGCCTCCTCGTCCACGGTGCACCCGGAGGCGCGCGGCGGCCCGGGACCCGGAGCCGCCACCCAGCGACACCTGTCGCCTGTACCCCGTGCGCGCCGGCGCCGGCGCCCGCGGCCCGCCCACGCTGGCCCGCGCCCGCCCGCCCGCGAGCGCGGGAGCGCGGGAGCGCGGGAGCGGGAGCGGGCGACGACCCTCAGGAGGCGGCGGCCGGCGACCCGTAGACGGCGCTGAGCCAGACGTGCAGCAGCGTGTCGACCGTGTCGACGGCCGCCCCGGGCAGGCTGGGCTCGGTGAGCGCCGCCATGATCACGCGCTCGTTGAGCAGGTTGAGGCTCGTCGCCAGCACGTGCGCCTCGGGCCCCGGCACGGCCGCCCCGCGGGCCCGCTCGCCCTCGATCGCCCGGGCCGTCTCGTCGATCCAGCCCTGCAGCAGCCGCGACCACTGGGCGACGATCTCGGGGTCGGTGCCGCGAGCGCCGACCACGGCGGCGACGACCCCGGGATGCGCCGCGAACGTCTCGAAGAACGCCGAGATCGCGCGGCGCCACGTCGCCGCCGGGTCGTCGGCGAGGCCGTCGAAGACCTCGGCCGAGCGCCGCGACGCCTCGTGCGCGACGCGGTCGAGCAGCGCCAGCAGCACGCTGCGCTTCGAGGCGAAGTAGAAGTAGAACGTGGGCCGCGAGATGCCGGCGCCGCGGGCGAGGTCGTCGATCGTGAGGGCCGAGAAGTCCTTCTCGCCGAGCAGGCGGTCGGCCGTCGTGAGGATCGACTGCTCCCGCTCGTCGCCCGAGACCCGCACCGCGCGCCGCCCCCGCCCGGCCGCGGGCGCGCCCTCGCCGGGAGACGCCGCCTCGACGGGAGGCGCGCCCTCACCCGACGTCGGCCCTGCAGGAGGCGCGGCCTGGTCGACGGGATCACGGGACATGCGCCGATGGTACCGTCCCGCAGCGTTCGTCGGACACCCTGTCGACACTCTCGACACTGTGTCGATAGGGTGGCGGCATGATCGATGAGACGACGACGTCCGCCCCGGCGGGCTCCCCCGCAGGCGGGCCGTCCGACGCGGCCGAGCACCTCGACGTCGTGGTCGTCGGCGCCGGCCTCTCGGGCATCGGCGCGGCCGCCCGGCTCCGCGCGGCCTTCCCCGGCCGCCGCATCGCGGTGCTCGAGGCGCGCGACGTCAGCGGCGGCACCTGGGACCTCTTCCGCTACCCCGGCGTCCGCTCCGACAGCGACATGGCGACGCTCGGCTACCCCTTCCGGCCGTGGGTCGACGAGCGGTCGATCGCGCCCGGCGGGGCGATCCTGCAGTACGTCCGCGACACCGCGGCCGAGACCGGCGTCGACCAGCTCGTGCGCTACCGGCACCGCGTCGTCGCGGCCGACTGGTCGTCCGACGACGACCGCTGGACCCTGCGGGTCGAGACGGGCGCGAGCGAGACGGGCGCGAACGCACCCGACGCGTCAGCGACCGGCACACCAGGGGCCAGCACACCAGAGGCCAGCACACCAGAGGCCTGCACACCAGGGGCTGGCGCGCCCGGGGCCGCGACCTCCGGCACCGTCACGCTCACCGCCTCCTTCCTGTTCCTCGCCTCGGGCTACTACCGCTACGACCAGGGCCACCGCCCCGAGCTGCCCGGCGAGGACGCCTACGAGGGCCTCTTCGTGCACCCGCAGCACTGGCCCGAGGGCCTCGACACCGCGGGCCGCGACGTCGTCGTGGTCGGCAGCGGCGCGACCGCGATGACCCTCGTGCCGGCCCTCGCGGCGGGCGGCGCGCGCGTGACGATGCTGCAGCGCTCCCCCACCTGGGTCGCGGCGCTGCCCAGCCGCGACCGACGGCTGCTGCCGCGGGCGCGCCGGATCGGGCTCCGCGCCTCCGCCCGGGTGTCGCGCTGGCGGGGCATCGCCGGCGGGCTCGTCACGTACCAGTTCAGCCGGCGGGCCCCGGAGCGCACGAAGCGCCTCCTCCGCGCGCGCGTCGCCGCGCGCCTGCCCGAGGGCTTCGACGTCGACCGGCACTTCACCCCGCGCTACGACCCGTGGGACGAGCGGCTCTGCGTCGTGCCCGACGGCGACCTGTTCCGGGCGCTCCGCGACGGCACGGCCCGCGTCGTCACCGACACGATCGACGGGTTCACGGCCCGCGGCGTCCGCACCTCCTCCGGCGAGGAGCTGCCCGCCGACGTCGTCGTCACCGCGACCGGCCTCACCCTGCAGCTGTTCGGCGGGGTGCGGATGACCGTCGACGGCCGGGTCGTCGACCCCGCCGAGCACGTCGCCTACAAGGGCGCGATGCTCGACGGCGTGCCCAACATGGCCTTCGCCATCGGCTACACCAACGCCTCGTGGACGCTCAAGATCGACCTCGTCGTCCGCTTCGTCGCGCGCGTGCTGTCGACGATGGAGGCGCGGGGCCAGACCCGCGTCGTGCCCGCCGCCCCGACGCGGCCGGGTCGCCTCGGGGCCCTCTCGCCGCTCATCGACCTGCGCTCCGGCTACGTCGCGCGCGGCCTGCACCTGATGCCGAAGCAGGGCGCCCGGGCGCCCTGGCGGCTGCACCAGGACTACCTGCGCGACCTCGTGCTGTTCCGGCTCGGCCGCGTCCGCGGCGACGGGCTGACGTACGGCTCGGCACGCGCCTCCTCCTCCCCCACGACCGCCACCCGACCGAAGGACCGCCCATGACCTCCCCCGCAGACCCGACCACCGCCTCCTCGGGCTCCTCCGCCGCCGACCCGGCCCGCGCCTCCTCCGGCGCGGCGCCCGCGGCCGCGACCGTGACCCGCGTCACGGTGCTCGGCACCGGCGTGCTCGGCGCGCAGATCGCCTTCCAGGCCGCCTACACGGGCAGCGACGTCGTCGCCTACGACATCGGCGAGGAGCAGCTCGCCGTCGCCCGTGCCCGCTTCGACGGCCTCGCCGCGACGTACCTCACCCCGCAGGGGCTGCCCGGCGCCACGGAGCAGAGCACGCAGGAGGCGCTCGGTCGCGTCCGGTTCACCGCCGACCTGGCCGAGGCCGTCGCCGACGCCGACCTCGTGGTCGAGGCCGTGCCCGAGAGCCTCGACCTGAAGCGCGACCTCTACGGCCGCCTCGCGCCGCTGCTGCCCGAGCGCACGATCGTCGCGACGAACTCGTCGACGCTGCTGCCGAGCGACCTGGTCGACTCGACCGGGCGCCCCGACCGGTTCCTCGCGCTGCACTTCGCGAACCTCATCTGGGTCAACAACACCGCCGAGGTGATGGGCACGCCGGCCACGTCGCCCGAGGCGTTCCGCACGGTCGTCGAGTTCGCCCGCGGCATGGGCATGGTGCCGATCGAGCTGAGGAAGGAGCAGCCCGGCTACGTGCTCAACTCGCTGCTCGTGCCGCTGCTGAACGCGGCGTCGGCGCTGCTCGTGAAGGGCGTCGCCGACCCCGAGACCGTCGACACGACGTGGCGCATCGGCACGGGCGCGCCGTTCGGGCCGTTCCAGATCATGGACGTCGTGGGCCTCCGCACCGTGCACGCCGTCTCGGTCGCCGGCGGGCCGGAGGGGCGGGCGTTCGCGGAGATGATCCAGCGCGACTACCTCGACCGCGGCGCCACCGGACGCGAGAGCGGCGAGGGCTTCTACAGCTACCCCGCGGCCGACGCCGAGTAGCGTCCGCGTCGTGATGCGATCCCGCCGCCAGCCGTCCGACCGCCGCGACCCGTCGGGAGGCGGCGGCGGTGCCGGGTCTCGCGCCGCGACTCCTGCGGGCGGTGCCGGGTCTCGCCCCGCGACTCCTGCGGGCGGGCCGGTGCGCGAGCCGCTCGCCACGCGCGTCGTGCTGCCGCGGGCCCTCGCACCCGTCTTCCTGCGGCTGACGCGGGCGAACCGCACCTTCACCACGGAGGCGGGGGCGCGGCGCCGCATCCGCGAGCGGTCGCTGCGGCCGGCGCCGTACGGGCCGCCCGCGACGCTGCGCTCCGACGTGCGCGTCGACGTCGAGCAGCGCGGCGGGTGGCCGGTCTACCGCGTCTCGCGCCGCGACGGCGACGCGGTCGGCACGGTCGTCTACGCCCACGGCGGCGGCTGGGTCGGCGAGATCGTGTCGCAGCACTGGCACCTCGCGGCGCAGGTCGCCGCGGAGTCCGGCACGACCGTGCTGCTGCCGATCTACCCGCTCGTCCCCTTCGGCACCGCCGAGGAGGCGCGGGTCGGCATCTCCGACCTGGTCGCCTCGGCCTCGGGCCCGGTGGTGCTCGCGGGCGACTCCGCGGGCGGACAGATCGTGCTCTCCGCCGCGCAGTCGCTCCGCGACGCGGGCGTCGCCGTGGCGCACACGCTGCTGATCTCGCCGGCGCTCGACCTCACGTGGAGCAACCCGCGCATCCCCGTCGTGCAGCCGACCGACCCCTGGCTCGGCACGCCCGGCGGCCGCGTGCTCGCGGAGCACTGGCGCGGCTCGCTCGACCTGCTCGACCCCGTCGTCAGCCCGCTGGCCGGGGAGCTCGCGGGGCTCGCCCCGATCACCGTCTTCACGGGCACGCGCGACGTGCTCAACCCCGACGCGCACCTGCTGCGGTCGCGGGCGGCCGACGCGGGCGTCGCGCTCGACTGGCACGAGGGCGAGGGCGAGCTGCACGTGTACCCGCTGCTGCCGACGCGGGCCGGCCGTGCCGCGCGGGCGAGCATCGTGCGCACCGTGCGCGCCGCGCTGCGCGGCTGAGCGCGCCCCGCGCCTCCCCCGTCCTCACCCCAGGAACCCGCGCTGCGCGGCTGAGCGCGCCCCGCGCCTCCCCGTCCTCACCCCAAGAACCCGCGCTGCGCGGCTGAGCGCGCCCCGCGCCTCCCCGTCCTCACCCCAGGAACCCGCGCTGACCCCCGTGCGCGCACGGGGGTCAGCGCGGGTTCCGGGGGTCAGCGCGGCCCGCAGCGCCGCCGCGCGGCGGACAGCGCGCCGCGCGCGGCGCCGCGCGCCTACAGCGTCGCGAGCGCCGCGTTCAGCGTCGCCGACGGCCGCATCACGGCCTCCGTCTTCGCGGGGTCGGGCCGGTAGTAGCCGCCGATGTCGACGGCCGTGCCCTGGGGCGCGATCAGCTCGTCGACGATGGCCTGCTCCTGCTCGCCGAGCGACGCGGCGAGCGCCGAGAACGCCGCCGCCAGCTCGGCGTCGACGGTCTGCGCGGCGAGCTCGTCGGCCCAGTACTTCGCGAGGTAGAAGTGGCTGCCGCGGTTGTCGATCGAGCCGAGCTTGCGGCCGGGCGACTTGTTCTCGGCGAGGAAGGTGCCGGTCGCGCGGTCGAGCGTGTCGGCGAGGATCTGCGCCCGCGGGTTGTCGGTCACGGTCGCCAGGTGCTCGAAGCTCACGGCCAGGGCGAGGAACTCGCCGAGGCTGTCCCAGCGGAGGTAGTCCTGGTCGACGAGCTGCTGCACGTGCTTCGGCGCTGATCCGCCGGCGCCCGTCTCGAACAGGCCGCCGCCGTCGATCAGGGGCACGACCGACAGCATCTTGGCCGAGGTGCCGAGCTCCATGATCGGGAACAGGTCGGTGAGGTAGTCGCGCAGCACGTTGCCGGTCACCGAGATCGTGTCTTCTCCGCGGCGGATGCGCTCGAGCGAGAACGCCATCGCGTCGGTCGGCGAGAGGATCTCGATCTGCAGGCCCTCGGTGTCGTGCTCGGCCAGGCAGCCGCGCACGAGCTCGATGAGGGTCGCGTCGTGCGAGCGGGTCTCGTCGAGCCAGAAGACGGCCGGCGTCGCGCTGGCGCGGGCCCGCGTCACGGCGAGCTTGACCCAGTCGCGGATCGCGACGTCCTTGGTCTGGCAGGCCCGCCAGATGTCGCCCTCGGCGACCTCGTGCTCGATCAGCACGTCGCCGGAGGCGCCCACCACGCGGATGCTGCCCGCGCCCGGGGCCTGGAAGGTCTTGTCGTGCGAGCCGTACTCCTCGGCCGCCATGGCCATCAGGCCGACGTTCGGCACCGAGCCCATCGTCGCCGGGTCGAAGGCGCCGTGGGCGCGGCAGTCGTCGAGCACGGCCTGGTAGATGCCGGCGTAGCTCGAGTCGGGGATCACGGCGAGCGTGTCGTGCTCGGCGCCGTCGGGGCCCCACATGTGGCCCGACGAGCGGATCATGGCGGGCATCGACGCGTCGACGATGACGTCGCTCGGCACGTGCAGGTTGGTGATGCCCTTGTCGGAGTCGACCATCGCGAGGTCGGGGCCGTCGGCGATGCCCTTCTCGAAGGCGGCCTTCACGGCCGCGCCGTCGGGGAGGCGGTCGAGCCCCTGCAGGACCGCGTTCAGGCCGTCGGCGGGGTCGAGCCCGGCGGCGGCCAGCGCCTCGCCGTGCTGCTCGAACACCTCGGGGAAGAACGCGCGGATGACGTGGCCGAAGATGAGCGGGTCGGAGACCTTCATCATCGTCGCCTTGAGGTGCACCGAGAACAGCACGCCCTCGGCCTGGGCCCGGGCGATCTGCGCCGTGAGGAACTCGCGCAGCGCGGCGACGTGCAGCACCGTGCCGTCGACGACCTCGCCGGCCAGCACGGGGATCGACCGACGCAGCACCTGCGTGCTGCCGTCGGCGCCGACGAACTCGATCGTGAGGGTGTCGTCGGCCGGCATGACGACGGTCTTCTCGTTGCTGCGGAAGTCGTCGACGCCCATGGTCGCGACGTTCGTCTGCGAGTCGCCGCTCCACGCGCCCATGCGGTGCGGGTGGTTGCGGGCGTACTGCTTCACGCTCGCCGGGGCGCGGCGGTCGGAGTTGCCCTGGCGGAGCACCGGGTTGACGGCGCTGCCCTTGACCTTGTCGTAGCGGGCCCGCGCCTCCTCCTCGGCGTCGGTCGAGGGGTCGTCGGGGTAGTCGGGCAGGTCGTAGCCCTGCGACTGCAGCTCGCGCACGGCGGCCTTGATCTGCGGGATCGAGGCCGAGATGTTCGGCAGCTTGATGATGTTCGCCTCGGGCGTCGTCGCCAGGGCTCCCAGCTCGGAGAGGGCGTCGTCGACGCGCTGGGCGTCGGTGAGCCTCTCGGGGAACTGGCTGATGATGCGGCCGGCGAGCGAGATGTCGCGGGTCTCGACGTCGACCCCCGCGGTCTTCGCGTACGCCTGGATGACGGGAAGGAACGAGTAGGTCGCCAGCAGCGGCGCCTCGTCCGTGAGCGTGTAGATGATCTTGGCCATGCCGCTGGTACTCCCTCGTGTCGCTCTGCGTGCGTGCGACCCCACGCTACTCGCGCGGGATCTCTCGACATGAAGATACATGGGGCCCCGGCCGCCATCCACCCGCACCGACACGAGGAGGCGCGGCGTGCGTCGACCGCACCCCGCGCCTCCCCGGCTCGCTCCCGTCGGCTAGCGCCCCGCGCGCACCGGCCCGGCAGCCGTGCGGCGTCGGCGCCCGACGAGCACCAGCCCGAGCCCGGCCAGCAGGGCCACGAGCCCGGCGAGCACCGCGGCCACGGCGTCGCTCGACCCGGTGAAGGCGAGCACCGCCGGCACGTGCACCGTGATCGCGGCCTCGAGCACCTCGCCGGAGGAGTCGGTCACCTGGTAGCGGATCGTGGCCGTTCCGACGAAGCCGGCGGCCGGCTCGAAGCGCACCTCGCCGTCGACGACGCTCCAGCTGCCCTGGCCGGGCACCGCGACGGGGCTGCCGGCCGCGGCGGGCGTGCCGGTCGCGGGGTCGACGACCACGAGGGTGCCGCGGTCGAGCGTCTGCCCGCCGCTCGCCGCGTCGTTCGCCAGCGGGTCGACCGTCGCCGGGCGCCCCGGCACGGCGAGCTGCACGTCGTCGGCCGCGACCGCCGCCGACCGCACCGTGACCGTGACGGTCGCGGTGGTCGTCGCGCCGTCGGCCGCGGTGATGCGGTACGTGAAGGCGTCGGTGCCGGTGAAGCCGTCGGCGGGCTTGTACGTCCACGCGCCGTCGGCGCCCACCGAGGCGGAGCCGTGCGCGGGGTCGGTCTCGAGCGAGGCGACGAGCCCGGCGCCCCGGTCGTTCGCGAGCAGTCCGCCGGCGGCGTCGACGCGCACGGCGCGGCCCGCGACGGTGCTCGCCGCGTCGTCGGCCGCGACCGGGTCGGTCACGATCGTCAGCGTGGCGGTGGCGGGGCGGCCCTCGGCGTCGACGACGTCGTAGGTCGCCTCGTCGGTGCCGGACCAGCCGTCGGCCGGCGCGTAGGCGACGGCCCCGTCGGAGCCGATCGCCAGCGTGCCGTGGGCCGCGGCGCCCTGGCCGACCACGACGAGCCCCGTGCCGAGGTCGTTGCCGAGCACGCCCGGCGCCTCCGTCGTCAGCGTCTCGCCGGCGGCGACGTGCGCGACGTCGTCGACCGCGGTCGGGGTGACCGTGACCGTGACGAGGCCGGTCGTCGTGGCGCCGCGGTCGTCGGTCGCCGTGTAGGTCCAGGTGTCGGTGCCCGACCAGCCGTCGGCGGGCTCGTAGGTCCACGAGCCGTCGGCCGCGAGCTCGACCGTGCCGTGCTGCGGGCCGCGGTCGACCACGGCGCCGAGGCCGGTGCCGGAGTCGTTCGCGAGCACGCCCTCGGCCGCGGCGACCTCGAGTCGTCCGCCCGCCGCGACCGTGGCCGCGTCGGGGGTGGCCGTCGGGCCGACGAGCACCGTGACGACGGAGTCGACGGCCTGGCCGGAGGCGTCGGTCGCCGTGTAGTCGAACACCGCGGCGCCCGACGTGCCCGGGGCCGGCACGAAGCGCACCGAGCCGTCGGCGGCGAGCGTGGCGGTGCCCGAGGAGGCCGTGCCGACGCGGGTCACGGCGAGGCGCGAGCCGCGGTCGTTGCCGGTCAGCTGAGCGGCGCGCAGCACGAGCGGCACGTCGGCCGGGGTCGAGAACGAGTCGACGGCGGCGACCGGGGTGACCGTGACGGCGACCGTCGACTCCTGCTCCTGCCCGGCGGCGTCGGCCACCCGGTAGGCGAAGCCGTCGACGCCCGAGAACCCGGCGTCGGGCACGTAGGTCACCCAGCCGTCCTCGGTCGAGGCCGCCGTGCCGTGCGCCGGGGCGGAGACCGAGAGCAGGCGCATGCCGCGCCCCCGCACGTCGCTCATCAGGCTGAACACGGTCTGCTGCCCCGTGACGGTCGTGCGGGCGTCGGGCGACGCGGTGGGCGCGACGGTCACGTCGACGGTGGTCGTGCTCGCCTGGTCGGCCGAGTCGAGCACCGTGTACGTGAAGCGCTCGACGCCCGAGAAGCCCTCGGCCGGCGCGTAGACGACGTCGCCGTCGTCGCCGCGGCGGGCGGTGCCGCCCTGGTCGCCCGCGGTGACGGCGTCGACGCGCAGGCGGCGGCCGTGGTCGTTCGCGCGCAGGTCGCTCATCGTGACGGGCGTGCCCGCGCGGGTGCTGCGGACGTCGGGCACGGCGGTCGGCACGACGGTGACGGTCACGACGGCGGAGGCCGTGCGGCCGGCCGCGTCGGTCGCGACGTACCCGAAGGAGTCGGTGCCCGAGAAGCCGGGGGCGGGCACGTACGTGACGTGGCCGGCTCCGTCGACCGACGCCGCGCCTCCCTCGGTGCAGGTGCCGACGGCGGTCACGACGAGGCCGCGGCCGTGGTCGTTCGCCACGAGGTCGGCGATCGTCAGCGGCGTCTCGGCCGGCGTCGTGCGGGCGTCGTCGACGGCGGTCGGCGTGATCGTGACCGTGACGGTCGACGACGAGCGCGCGCCGGCGGCGTCGGCCACGGTGTAGCCGAACGTCTCGGTGCCCGAGAAGCCGGCGGCGCCGACGTGCACCACGCGGCCGCGGTCGTCGAGCGAGGTGCGGCCGCCCTGGTCGCCGGGCGTCGCCGCGACGACGGTCAGGCCGGTGCCGAGGTCGTCGGCCGCGAGGTCGTCGAAGGTCGTCGTGGCCTCGGCGACGGCCGTGCGGGCGTCGGGCCGTGCGGTCGGCGTCACCGTCAGCGTGACGGTCGCGCGGCTGGTCTGCCCCGCGGCGTCGGAGACCGTGTAGCCGAAGGTCTCGGTGCCCGAGAAGCCGGAGGCGGGGGTCACGGTGACGGCACCGGTGCGGTCGACGCTCACCGCGCCTCCCTCGCTGCCCTGGGTGACGGCGGTGACGACGAGGTCGCTGCCGCGGTCGTTGCCGGTGAGGTCGGCCAGCGCCGTGGTCGCGCCGGCGGCGACCGTGCGGGCGTCGTCGACGGCGCGCGGGGCGACGGCCACGGTGACGGTCGCCGTGCTCTGCTGGCCGGCGGCGTCGGTCACCGTGTAGGTGAAGGAGTCGGTGCCGCTGGCGCCGCGGGCGGGCGCGTACGAGACGGTGCCGTCGCGCTCGAGGCGCACCGCGCCTCCGGCCGTGCCCTGCGTCACGCCGGTGATCGTGAGGCCCCGACCGAGGTCGTTGCCGCGGAGGCCGTCGAGCACCAGGGTCTCGCCGGGCTGCGCCGTGGCGCTGTCGTCCTGCGCGCGGGGCGTCACGGTGACCGTGACGGTCGTGGTCGAGGTGCGGCCCGCGGCGTCCTTCTCCGTGTAGGTGAAGGTCTCGGTGCCCGAGAAGCCGTCGGCGCTCGTGTAGCTCACGGTGCCGTCGGCCCGCAGCGCGACGGTGCCGCCCGCGGAGCCCTGGCCGACCGCGGTGATCGTCAGCGAGCTGCCCCGGTCGTTGCCGGCGAGGTCGGTGAACGTGGTCGCCGTGCCCGCGGGCACGGTCTTCGCGTCGGGCATCGCCGTCGGCTCGACCGTGACGGTCAGGGTCGCGTCGCGCTCGGTGCCGCTGGAGTCGCGCACCGTGTAGCGGACCACGACGGTGCCCGAGGAGGCGCCGGTCGGCGTGACGACGACGTGGCCGTCACCGTCGACGGCGGCCTGGGCGTCGCCGGAGACGACGGTCGCGCCGACGATCGTGAGGCCGCTGCCGAGGTCGTTGCCGAGGAGGCCGGTGAAGGTGGTCGACTGGCCGGCGGGCACGGAGGCCGCGTCGTCGACGGGGGTCGGGGCGACGACGACCGTGACGGTCGCGGTCGACGACGAGCCGCTCGGGTCGGTCACGACGTACGTGATCGTGGCGGGGCCGGAGGTGCCGGGCTCGGGCGTGTAGACGAGGTCGCCGTCGGCGCCGACGCGGACGCTGCCGCCGCCGGAGACGACGGTCGCGCCGGTGATGCCGAGACCCGCGCCGGAGTCGTTGGCGAGGAGGTCGCGCGCCGGGATCGTCGTGGAGCCGCCGCTCGGCTGCGCCGACACGGTGACGTCGTCGTCGGCGGCGAGGGGAGCGACGACGACGGAGACGGTCGTGGTCGACGTGCCCCCGCTGCGGTCGGCGACCGTGTAGCGGAAGGTCTCGGTGCCCGAGAAGGCGCGGTCGGCGGTGTAGCGGACGGTGCCGTCGGCGGCGAGCACGACGCGGCCGCCGTGGTCGCCCTGCGTGACGCCGGTGATCGAGAGGCCGGTGCCGCCGTCGTTGGCGAGCAGGTCGGCGAACGTCGTCGCGACGCCCGACACGGCCGTCTCGGAGTCGGGCTGGGCGGAGGCGGCGAGCACGTTGGTGAACGCGCAGGTCACCTCGGACGAGGCCTCGGTCGACGAGGTCGGCTGGCGGTACGTCGCCGTGCTGCCGGTGCCCTTCGCGAGCGTCGTGCCGCCGTCCGTGCACTGCCAGGTGGTGGCGTAGTCGCCGGGCTCGGTGGTCGAGTTGCCGGGCTTCTGCTCGACCGTGTACTCGGTGCCGCCGACCGCGAGCACGGGGCCCGCGGTCGCCGTGGGCTGAGCCGTGGTGGTCGTCGCGGTGTTGCCCGTCGTCACGCCGCCCCCGGTGAGGACGATGCCGAACTGGTCGCTGGGCTTCTCGCGCTCGACGATGGTCGTGCTGGCCGAGGTCGTGTTGGGGTAGTTGCACGAGGCGAGGTCGACGGGCGTGAAGCCGCCCGACAGCGCCGTCGCCGAGCCCTGCGGTGCACCGGAGGCCGGGTCGACGCGCATGATCTGCGCGGCGCCCGTCGACAGGAAGAGGTAGCCGTCGCGCGAGAACGCGATGCCGTTGTTCGACGTGGCGGGGCTGAGGTCGGCCACCGTCGAGGTCGTGATCGTCGGGGTGCCGGCCGTCGTGGGCACGGTGCCCTCGGCGCGCTGCACGTACTGGCTCGCGACGACGAACATGGTGCCGGAGCGGCTGAAGGCGAGGTCGCCGTTGCCGCCGGCGGGCACGGAGACGGTGCCGACCTGGCCGACGACCTTCCCGGCGTCGGGGTCGTAGGCGCCGAGGCGGATCGACTGGGTGCCGCCGCCGTAGTAGTAGAGCCCGGTGGCGGGGTTCACGCCGCCCCGGGGCACGCCCGTCGTGGCGCCGGGGTCGGCTGCGGGCAGCGACGTCACCGTGCCCGCCGCTGCGTCGTAGGTCGAGAGGACGCCCGCGGTGCCGGAGCGGTTCTGCATCGCGTAGGCCTTGCGTCCGCCGGGGCTGATGCCGAGGGCGTTGTTCGCGGGCGACATCGTCGCGACCACCGTGGTGGCGCCGGTCGCGGTGTCGATCGAGCGCATCTCGCCGTCAGCGGCGATGCCGTAGAGCGTGGCCTGGTCGCACGAGAGGGCGGTGGCCGCCGAGGCGGTCTGGGCCGGGGCGACGGTGGTGAGCACGCCGGCGGCGAGCAGGGCGGTGAGCCCCACGGCGACGGTGCGGCGCCCGAGCGAGCGCGCGCGGGCAGGGAAGGCAGAGGGCATGGGCGGGGCCGTTCGGGTGTGCGGGGTCGAGTGTCGGGTGTCCCGGCGGAGGCTCGGGGGAGGCCTCGGGGACGAGCGGGGGCGTACGGGACCCTCGCGACGGCACTCAGGTTATTGACAGTCACGGGTCCCCCACATGCCCCACAACGGGCATCCCCCGGAGGGGTCACGTGGGAGGCGCGGGTCGGCTGTCCGCCTCGCGCGGCCCGGGTGCGCGGCGGCGCGGCGAGCGCGGCTGGCCTGCTGGGGGCAGCGCGGCGGCGCGGCGGCGCGACGGCGCGCGTCGGACGTCAGGCGGGCCAGGCCTCGGGCTCGGGGGTGCTGCGGGCGATCAGCGCCTGGATCTCGGTGTCGTGCTGCACGGCCCAGGCGACCGCGGCGTCGAGGCTGCCGGCGGTGTGCAGCCACGGACGCCCGCCCCCGTCGTCGCGGCAGTGCGCGTGCACGTCGAACGCGAACCCTCCCACCACCGGCCTCATGCGGACGTAGCCGAGCGGCTCCGCCTCGCCCCGCCGCACCAGCCAGAGCCCCTGCCCGCCCGGGATCGGCGGGATCGCGTACGGGTGCTCGAGCGGACGACGCCGCAGCACGGCCTCGGCGACGACGCCTCGCGATCGGACTCCCATGCGGCGACCGTAGGGGCGACCTCCGACGCTCGGCCGGCCCGCGCCTCCCCCGGGCCCGGCCCGCCCTGCCCGCCCGCGCCTCCCCCGGCCCGGCCCGCCCTGACCCCAGGAACCCGCGCGCACCCCAGGGCGCGCGCGGGGGTCGGCGCGGCTTCCTGGGGTCGGGGCGGCGCCAGGAGCCGAGGAGGCGCGGGTCACGCCGCCGACGGCACCCGCGCCGGCCGGCCCTCGCGGAGCGCGGGGCAGTGCTCGGGGGTGGGGTGCAGCGAGACCTCGATGACCTGGTCGAGCTGGGCCCGGGCGGCGGTGAGCTCGGCGATGCTCTCGGTGATGCGGTCGCGCTCGCGCTGCAGCAGGGCGAGGGCGTCGTCGCTGGCCTGGCCGCGGTCGACGCAGGGCAGCAGCTCGACGATGGTGCGGCTGGAGAGGCCGGCCGCGAAGAGCTGCTGGATCAGCTGCACCCGCTCGACCGCCGCCTCCTCGTAGAGGCGCTGGCCGCGGGCGCTGCGCCCGGCGGGCAGCAGCCCCTGCTCCTCGTAGTAGCGCAGGGCGCGGGTGCTGACCCCGGCTCGCTCGGCGACGTCTCCGATGCGCACGGCACCCCTCTCGGGCGGCCCCACGACCGCGTCTCGACCCGGTCGACGACGGGACTTGCCCTTGACGTCGACGTGAGGTCCTAGCGTAGCGCGAGCAGGCCGCGGCGCCCCGCCCCGACCGCAGGAGAAGGAAGAACGCACCCCATGGACATCACCGACCAGGTCGCCCTCGTCACCGGCGCCAACCGCGGCATCGGCCGCCGATTCGTCGACGAGCTGCTCGCCCGCGGCGCCCGCAAGGTCTACGCGACCGCGCGCCGCACGGACTCCCCCGAGGCCCTCGAGCTGGCCGCCCTCGACCGCGTCGAGGTGCTCGCCGTCGACATCACCGACCACGACTCGGTCGTCGCCGCCTCCCGCCGCGCGACCGACGTCACGCTGCTCGTCAACAACGCGGGCATCTCGACCGGGACGCCCCTCGTCACGGGCGAGCTGGCCGAGCTCCGTCGCGAGATGGACACGCACTACTGGGGCACGCTCGACATGATCCGCGAGTTCGCACCCGTGCTGGCCGCGAACGGGGGCGGGGCCGTGGTCGACGTGCTCAGCGCCCTCTCGTGGTTCGCGTTCCCCGGCAACGGCGGGTACGGCGCGGCCAAGGCCGCCGAGTGGAACATGACCAACGGCGTCCGCCAGGAGCTCGCCGCGCAGGGCACCCTCGTGCAGGGCGTCCACCTCGGCGCCGCCGACACCGACATCATGGCCGGCTACGACGGGCCGATGATCGACCCGGCCGACGTGCCCCGCGCCTCCCTCGACGGCCTCGCCGCCGGCGCGATCGAGGTCGTCGTCGACGAGTGGAGCGCCATGGTCAAGGCCTCCCTCGCCCACGACCCCGCCCTGCTCTACGCGCAGATCAGCCCCGCGAGCTGAGCCTCACGGGCAGGCGACGTTCCCGGCGCCGACGAGCGACAGGATGCGCACGCCGACTCCCGCGGTCGACGTGCCGGTCCAGGTGCCGCCGTAGTCCGCCCGCACCTTGAGGGTCTGCGACCCGAGCTGCAGCAGGCCCGTCGGGCGGTACACGACCGAGGTGGCGGTCGCCGACGCGGTCGCGACGACCGTGCTGGCGCTGGCGCCGGCCACGATGCTGAAGCCGTTCGGCGGCGTCGCGCCCGAGTGGGTCCAGCTGATCGTCACGGAGCCGCTGGCGGACCCCTCGTTGTTGACGCAGGTGACGCCCGTCGGCAGCGTGATGGTGCCCGCGGTCAGCGACGCCGACGTGGACGTGCGCGCCGAGAACGGCGCCGCCGCCGCCTCCGTCGGCATCGTGGCGAGCGGCGCCGTGACGACCATGGCGAGCGTGAGCGCGGCCGACGCGGTGCGCAGGCGGCGGAGGCGGCGGGCGCGGTGCCGCACGAGGCGCCGGCTCGGCCACGCGGGGAGGCCGGGGAGGGCGCCGACGGCGGACGCGGCGGCAGCGCCCGGCGACGGGACCCCCGGTCGGGCGCCGACCCGCGCCTCCTCGCCCTCGATCGCCACGCAGACGGCCTCGGCCCGCTCGAGCCGCAGCCGCCGGTCGGCCGTCGAGAGCGCGAGCAGCGCGACCACGGCCAGCGCGACGAGCGCGACGGGACCCCAGGCGCCCTCGCGCGCCCAGACGACCGGCAGGCCGACCGACGGCACGCGCAGGAACCCCACGCCGTGCACGGCGTCGGCCCCGATCGGCGTGGAGTCGGGGTCGGGGTTGGCGTCGCCCTTCGTCATCATGAGCCCGTCGGGCAGCGCCTCGGCGTAGCGGTGCAGCCGCAGGTGGCCCGGCTGGTCGGGGTCGTCGGCGAGCAGCACGTGCCCGGTCTCGACGCGGTCCATCGGCATCGGCCGCGAGACCACGACGTCGCCGACGCGGATGCGCGGCTCCATCGAGCCGGTCACGACCGTCGTCGGCTGCCAGCCCATGACCGCCGGCGCCGCCGCCCAGAACGCGAGCCCGAGCAGGGCGGCGAGCACGCCGCGGGCGACGGTCGCCACGACGATGCGCGACCAGTCCTCGACGCCGTTCCGCGACTCCGTCGGGGCCCCCGAGGAGGCGCGGGCCGACGCCCGCAGGGACGTCGCGACGTGCTGTGCCGTCGCCGACATGGCGGCCTCCCCTCTCGGTGGTGGGGTCCGTGACGCGGGGGCGGGCGACGGCGCGCCCGGCGCGCCGTCGCCCGGGGACGGCTAGTTGTTCTGCGCTTCCCAGGTGAAGCCCTGCGCGGTGCTGAGGCCCTGCGACGCGTTCAGCAGGTCGGCGCCGACCGTGTACGTGAACTTGTAGACGCGGGTCTCGGGCGTGGAGTCGGCCCCGGTCGGGTTGCCGGTGGTCACCCAGGCGTCGGCGCCGTTCGCGTAGCTGGAGCGCGTCGTCTGGAACGCGGCGAGCGTGCCGTCGTAGACCGTGCCGCCCGTGGCCGCGGCGGTGAACGACGCGCAGGTGCCGCTGCCCTGCTCGATCTTGAGGGTCGTCTTCGTGCCGAGGTCGTTGACGGGCGTGGTCGCGCCGGTGCCGTAGAGCTTCACGGTCGAGGGCAGGCTGCCGGTCGAGGTGACCGTGATGCAGTTGTTGCCGGTCGAGCCGGGCTTCAGGTTGACGGCCGTGAACAGCGCGGTGCCGCCGTCGTTGTCGGAGATCTTGACCGAGCCGGTGGTCCAGTTGCTCGTGGGGTTGCTCGTCTGCGAGCTGAAGGCGGAGTACGACGCCTGGGAGACGACGAGGCCCGAGGCCACGAGGGCGAGGGGGACGCCGATGACGGCGGCGAGGCGGGCGGCGCGGGGCGTGGCGGTGCGCATGGCGGGTGTCCTGATCCGTGGGTGGAGCGTGGCCGGGCGACGGGATGTCGCGGAGCGGCGCGGGAGGCGGCTGGTGAGACCGCGGGGCGCCGACCGCCCGGGCCTGGTGAGGACCCGACGTCGACCGGTTGTTACGGTCACCAAGATAAACCGGCGGGAACGGCCCTGCAAGGGGTACAGGCACCCCCCGTGGGAGGGGCGAGCCAGGTCGGCCTGGACGGCCCGCGGAGGCGCGTCGGTACGGTGGCGGGCATGCAGCCGAGCGAGCAGTCCTGGACCGAGCACGTCGTGTGGTGGCACGTCTACCCCCTGGGGTTCGTGGGTGCCGACACGACGGGGGCCGACCGCTCGCCGGCACCGCGCCTCCTCGACCTCGTGCCGTGGCTCGACCACCTCGTCGCGCTCGGCGCCAACGGGCTCGCCCTCGGGCCGGTGTTCGCGTCGTCGACGCACGGCTACGACACGATCGACTGGTTGCACGTCGATCCGCGCCTCGGCACCGACGACGACCTCGCGACGCTGATCGACGCCGCCCACGAGAAGGGCGTGCGGGTGATGCTCGACGGCGTCTTCAACCACGTGGGCCCGGAGTTCCCGGCGCTGCTCGAGGCGCAGGCCGACCCGTCGTCGCCCGCCGCGGGGCTGTTCCGCCGCGACGACCGGGGCGAGCTCGCGACCTTCGAGGGGCACGGCGGCCTGATCGCCCTCGACCACGCGTCGCCCGAGGTCGCCCGGCTCGTCTCGGAGGTGCTCGTGCACTGGGCCGACCGCGGCGCCGACGCCTGGCGGCTCGACGCGGCCTACTCGGTGCCGACCGACTTCTGGGCCCGGGTGCTGCCCGCCCTGCGCGAGCGCCACCCCGACGTGTGGGTGGTGGGCGAGGTGCTGCACGGCGACTACGCGGCGATCGTGCGCGAGGCCGGGCTCGACAGCGTGACCCAGTACGAGCTCTGGCAGGGCGTCTGGCACAGCCTGCAGGACGTCAACCTGCACGAGCTCGCCTGGGCCCTCACCCGGCACGACGAGTTCCTCGACGCGTTCGTGCCGCTGACCTTCGTCGGCAACCACGACGTCACCCGCATCGCCAGCCAGGTCGACGACGAGCGCCACCACGCGCACGCGACCGTGCTGCTGCTCACGCTCGGCGGGGTGCCCTCGATCTACTCCGGCGACGAGCTCGGCCTGCAGGGCGTGAAGGAGGAGCGGGTCGGCGGCGACGACGCGGTGCGCCCGGCCTTCCCCCGCTGGTCGGGCGACGACGTGGCGCAGCTCGTGCCCGGCGCCGACGCCTCCGTGCTGGCGCTGCACCAGCAGCTCGTCGGGCTGCGGCGGCGGCACCCGTGGCTGCACGCGGCACGGTCGCGCGCGGTCGCGGTGGCGAACGAGTCGCTCGTGCTGGAGCTGCGGCCGGGGACGGCGGGCGGCGAGGCAGGCGGCGGCGAGGCGCTCGTCGTGGCGCTCAACCTCGGCGACGAGCCGCTGCGCGTGGCCGACCCGGCGCCCGGCGAGTACCTCGCGGGCCGCGACGCGGGGCTCGACGGCGACGAGCTCGTCGTCGGCGCCCACGGCTGGGCGGTCGTCGTCCGCCGCTGACCGCTCAGCGCGAGAGCGCCGCCAGCGAGCGCCACGACGCGTCGGGCTCGGACGTCGTCCCGCACCGCGAGCACCCGGTCACGGGCACGACCTCCGACTCCACGAGCCGCAGGTGGCTCAGCCCCGACCTCACCAGCCGGGCGCCCGGAGTCCTGCCCGCGGCACGACCCGACGGGTCGTCCGCGGCGGCCAGCACGTGATCGACGAGCGCGACGGCCGTCTCGACGTGCAGGGGCAGGTGCCCGGAGGGCCCGAGCGTCGGGTCGTCGTCGAAGAGGCCGTGGAGCTCGGAGTCGACCGGCGTGAGCAGCCCGTGCTGGTGCTGGCGCGACAGGAAGCACTGGTAGCAGGCCGCCGTCGCGGGCGAGACGAGCGGCCCGACCCGCACGTGGCGCGGCTCGAGGACGACCGGCAGCCAGGCGCGGCCGGTCCGCCGACAGACGTCGTCGACGAAGGCGAACTCGCGCGGCTGCTCGCGCCAGCTCGCGACGACCGTGAGCGCAGCGGGGTCCCACTCGCTCGGCGACCACAGCTGGGGCGTCGTCAGCACGACGGCCCCGTGCCGCTCGGCTAGCTGGTCGGCCACCTCCTGTCCGAAGTCGCCGGAGGGGAACACCTGGATGGTCTGCACGGGGCTCCTCACGCGAAGGGCTGGGGGTCGTCGGTGACGGTCTCGAGCGACCGCCCGGGGTGGCCCATCGCCGCGGGGGCGGAGACGACCCGGGGCGAGCCGAGGAACCGCGCGGAGTGGACGAAGGAGAGCGGCACGAGCTGCGGCACGACGACCTTGACGACGTGCACGCCCGCCATCTCGGACTCCCGCGTCGAGATGTCGACGGCGACGACGTCGCAGCCCCTCGACGCGAGGCGCTCGACGAGGAAGTCGAGCTTGTCGTGGGGGGTGCGCAGCCCCGTCACGCCCATGTCGACCAGGCGCACCGGAGGCGTCGCCGAGTCGACGAGGAAGTCGAACGACGAGCTGCGCTCGGGGGCGCCCATGTAGATGGCGCCGTCGTAGACCGTGATGAACGAGCTGACGTCGTCGGGGATCTCCCCGAACGTCTCGAGGCCGAGCCTCGAGGCCGCGACCTCGCGCAGGATCTTCATCACCGACAGGGCCGGGTCGAGGTTGCAGTCGCACATGACGATCTGCCGCAGGGTGTCGTGGCGCTCGTCGATCTCGAGGCAGTAGACCGTCGGGATGCCGAGGTCGGTGGTCGCGTCGAAGAACCGGTAGCGCCGCCCGTCGCGCTCGGCCGCCTCCAGCCGCTCCAGCACCTCGGGCGGCGCACCGGTGAAGTCGATGGGCGGCAGGGCCAGCTTCTGCAGCCAGACGAGCGAGATGGCGTCGCGCTCGACGACCTCGCAGAGGCCCCCCACCACGGCCGCCGCGAGGTCGGTGTGGGCGGCGCAGCCCGTCGAGATGGGCAGGGTGAACCGCTCGCTGCGCGTCAGCGGAGGCATGTGGAGCCACGTCATGACCGCTGGCACCCAGGTCGGCTCGGAGGCGGTCAGGGACCAGCCCTGGACCCACCGCACCGTCTCGGCCGGGTCGAAGGTCGTGACGGGGCACCGGGGGTCGGCGAGCTCCTCCGGGCTGCAGACCGGCACCTGGGACATGTCGAGGGCCGGTCCGTCGAGGTCGTCGAGCGACGACCAGCGCACCTGCCTCGAGGGCACGCAGTTCGCGTGCCTCTCGATCGCCTCGACGATCGAGATGGCCCGTGCGAGGTCGGGCTCGACGTCGCCTCCCGTGCCGCTGATCTCGACCGCGGAGGCACGCGACGCCGACCGATCGATGTTGGCGTGCACCTTGCCGATGCCGCCGAGGACGGCGCCGAAAACGGCGAAGGCGGAGCCCTCGGCGGACACCCGCCCCACCGACTCGACGAGCCCGGCCTCGGCCGAGACCACGGCGTCGAGAGCGGCCAGCTCGGGCGAGAGGACGTAGCCGGTGCCCGCGGGCACCCTGTCGGTCGTCGTGCTCATCGCTCGCGGTCGTCCCAGAGGAAGAGCTTGGCGGCGAGCGCCGACACGACCACGGTCGCGCCGAGCATCATGGCCCAGAGGACGTAGACGCTCGCGAAGCCGTCGGTGCCGGTGAGGTCGCGGCCGGCCGCCTGCATGAACCACGTCGTCGGCAGCACGTCGAGGGCGACGAGCACGCCGTCGGGCAGGAAGTCCTTCGGGAAGACGTCGCCGGAGGCGAACAGCGCGAGCACCGGCACGAGCACGCTGACCTGGTTGATGATCTCGGCGTTCCGCGACCGCGAGGCGAGGAGGTACGCGAAGGCGAAGAACATCAGGAGGCCCAGCACGAACGTGACGACCAGGCGCAGGGTGCTGGCGAGGTCGAGGTAGCCCAGCGAGGCCGCGACCGCGACCACGACGGCGCCGACGGCGGCCCCGAGGCCGAAGCGCACCGGCGTCTGCGCCGCGATGAACGTGAGCTTGCGGACGGGCGTGGTGCCGAGCAGGCGGAGGGTGCCGCGCTGCCGGAGCGTCACGACGGGCACCGCGGTGCCCATGAAGGTGATGGCCATGAAGCCGATCGCCGCCACCCCGGCGAGGTTCGACCTGAGGAGGTCGAGCTGCGGGGAGCCCGTGTCGTCGACGACGACCACGTCGCCCGGCGCGTAGCCGGTGTCGGCGACGGCCGACGACAGGGCGATCCACCGCGGCGGGTCGTCCGAGCTGAGCGTGATGAGCGCACGGTCGTCGTCGACCACGACGACGGCGTCGGTGTCGGGTGAGGCGTCCGAGGCGGCCGACGCCGGGATCCCGGCCCGCTCGAGCGACGACATGACGTCGTCGACGGCGGACTGCTCCCCGCTCACGGCGATCACCGGGTCCGGGCGGTTGCCGTAGTTGACGACGAAGTTGAGCCCGATGATCAGGAGGAAGAAGAAGAAGAACATGAAGAGGATCGCGAACGAGCCCTTCCGGTCGCGGTAGAGCTCCTTCGCGTTCCACGTGCTGAGCTCGGTGAACGCCGAGCGGACGGCGACCGGCTCGGCCGCGCCGCTCCGTCGCGTGTCGGTCGCGGTCATGCGCGTCCCCCCTCGGTGCGGCCCGGAGAAGCGGGCTCCTGGCTCGACGTCGACACGACGTCGAGGAAGTAGTTCTCGAGCGTGCTGCGCTCGACCGAGAAGCTCCGGGCGCGGAGCCGCGAGCGGAAGGTCACCGCACGCATGACCGAGTCCGGGTCCTCGGTGGCGATCTCGATCTTCTTCCCGTCGGCGACCAGCGACTCCTCGAACGAGGTGACCGTGACGGCGGCGCGCAGGTCGGACAGGTCGGCGTCGGCGTCGACGACGAACGAGACCGTGCTCATCAGCCCGCTCAGCCGGACGAGCTCCGCCGGCGAGTCGAGGGCCCGGACGGCGCCGTCGACGAGGATCGCGACGCGGTCGCAGACCTGCGTGGCCTCCTGCATGTCGTGGGTGGAGAAGAGCACGGTGACCCCGGAGTCCCTCAGCTGCCGCACGACGGCGAGCAGGCCCTGCTTGGCCTTGGGGTCGAGGCCCGCCGAGGGCTCGTCGAGGACGACCACCTCGGGGTCGCCGATGAGGGCGACGCCCAGCAGGAGGCGTCGCAGCTGCCCGCCCGACAGGTCGCGCGACCAGGTGCTCGCCTTCTCGACGAGGCCGATCTCCTCCATCACCTCGGCCACCGGGCGCGGCGACTCGTGGAACGACGCGTAGAGGCGCAGCGTCTCGACGACCGAGAGGGTCTCGAAGAGGCTCGCCGACTGGGGCTGGACGGAGACGCGGGACGTGATGAACGCCCTCGACGACGTCGGCTCGTGCCCGAGCACGGAGATGGAGCCGGAGTCGATGCGCCGCAGGCCCACGATGCTCTCGAGGAGCGTCGACTTGCCCGCGCCGTTCGGGCCGAGGAGGCCGAAGATCTCGCCCGGGGCGACGCTGAGCGAGACGCCGCGCAGGACCTCCTTGTCGCCGTACGCCTTGACGACGTCCGTGACCTCGACCACGCCGGCGCCGGCACCTCCCCCCGAGGCCGCGACACGGCTTCCTGATGCCTCGATCATGGCTACCCCCAATTTGTAGTCATCATCTGTGTTGACAGCATCATCGCTGTTAACACATGTGGATGCCCGTCGCGAGGACGGACAGTGAGTTCTCGTCACCCTAACCCACCCGTCCGGGGGGACCGCAAGGCCTCGGGAGAAGTCTCCGTCGCTCGGGGGAGACAACTCGGTCTCCCGGCTCGGATCCACGGAAATCCGGGGCACTCGATACCCATGAGGTTTTTTCGTCAATGCTCGCGAACCTCCTTGACAGACCCTCACGACCGTGCCTACCGTCACCTTGAGCGTCGCGGTGGGGGGCACCCGCTCTCGCAGCATTTCTATATGCGGCGCCGTCATTACAAAGGGGAAATGATGAAGAAGATCAACGCAGTCGACCTGGTCTCCGTCGAGGAACTCTCGATCGAGGACCTGCCCGACTCGGTCTCGCCCGGCACGAGCAGCGCCGGCACCGGATCGACCTTCTCGAGCGCCACCGGCTCCATCGGCACGGGCAGCAGCCTGAGCACGTACAAGTCGTAAGCACCGAGAGATGCACCACACCTGCGGCCGGGCGGCCTCACTGTGACGGTTCGCCCGGCCGCAGGTCGCTCCCAGGCTCCGGACGACCTCGCGTGGCGAGACGTCCCGTTCATCCAGATCACCGCCCCGCTCGAGGTCCGCGAGGGCGCCGAGGGCCGCCCGCTGCTCGTCACCGGGTCGGGCCACCACTACTCCGTCTCCCGAGCGTCGTTGACCGTCGTCGACCTCCTCCGCGAGGGCTGCTCCGGCCAGGAGCTCTACCGCAGGGTCCCCGGGGCTGCGGCCGCCTCGGCCGCCCCCGAGCGCGACCCGCTCGGCCAGTTCCTCGTCGTCCTCCAGGACGGCGGCCTCCTCAACGTCCCTCCGCGCGAGGACCGCGCCCGCCGGAGCGCACGACTCCAGCGCTGGGCGGGGCTCGACCTCTTCCGGCGGTTCCCGCTCTCCGGCTCCGCGACGCGTCGCGTCGAGGCGTGGGGGGCGGCGGTCGCGAGGCTCCCCCGTGGGCTCGTCGTGGCGCTCCTCCTCGGCCTGCCGCTGGCCGCCGCTGCCTGGGGCGTCCCGTCGATCAGCGCGCCGACGGGGCTCCCGCCGGCCGGCGGGGTCGCCGTGATCATCGTCGTGCTGATCCTCCAGCTGGCCGTCCACGAGCTCCTGCACGCGCTGACGATGGGCTTCCTCCGCCTGCCCGTCCGGGACATGGGCGTCGGGCTCGTCTTCTCCGTGGTCCCCGCGGGCTACGTGGACCGCTCGTCCACCTACGGGCTCCGCTCCCGGGGCGGCCGCGCGATGGTCTCGCTCTCGGGCCCGCTGTGGGACCTCCTCTGCCTCGGGCTCGTGGCGGGCACCGCCACGCTCGTGGAGCAGCCCGAGATCCGGACGGTGATGACGTGGCTCAGCTACTTCCAGGTCTACAGCCTCGTCATCAACCTCAACCCGCTCTTCCGCACCGACGGCTACTACGTCGTCGAGTCGCTCCTCGGGTCGGTGAACATGCGCACCCGGGCGTTCCTCCACGTCGTCCTCACGCTCGGCCGCCGCGAGCTCCCGGCTCACCTCCGCGCGACGAGCGCACGCAC
>Ga0265780_10002493_pt1 | contig 24884 bp, 16 predicted proteins | sample P1T30metagenome_FD_192432 | JGI IMG/M metagenome (GOLD analysis project Ga0265780, IMG submission 192432) | Plant litter microbial communities from East Loma Ridge, Irvine, California - P1 T30 | ecosystem: Environmental > Terrestrial > Plant litter > Unclassified | place: USA: California... | reverse complement strand
AAACAGAAGCTGAGCGTGACCGCGCCAACAGTCGCAAGCAGACCCGTCCATCCGACCCTAAGCCCACTCGCTGCATCCTCATCGTCACCTCCTTGTGCACTTCCATCGCCTGTGCTCTCAGGGTTAGTATCACCCTTACCCTGCTGCTGATCCGAACTCGTCACACTGCCCGCTACGCAAGCGCTCTCATCCATGCCTCCATTATTGCCAAACGCCACATTCGCCGCCTTCTCCCACAGTCTCGTCACATTAAAGTAATGCTCCGGCTCATACCAGATCCGGCAACTCGCTGTGTCGTTCAAGAACTGTGTTGGCACGCCCGCCGACTCAAAGCCCGCGCGGATGTTGTCTTGGAAGTTGACGCTGGCGTCCATCACAGCGATAGGCGGGGCTGTGGGGAGGAACTGTGCCCAGTCGTTGGCTTCTGAGCGGGAAGAGGCGAATTCAGCGGTTACGTATGTGGTCAAGGCTTCCATGTAAAGAGTAGGGATCACTAAGGTTCCCTTTGTGCCGCCAACGGCTACCATGGGACCGAAGTTCGGACGGCCACCGATAGCGAGACTGCGTACGCCAGATTGCTGGACCATAAGTTCGACGAAGATGGAGCAGGTTGAGGCGCAGACGCCGTCGGTAAGCAAGATGATGTCTTCGGCGCGGAAGGGGTCTGTGGTGAAGTTGCTACGCTCGTTGTAGCCTGTCATGGTGATGCCGACGGCGGTGCGCTCGCTGCTTGTCGTCAAGGGGTCACTGAGGTTGTATTTCAGCAGAGCAGTAAACTTGTCGTTATTGAAACGCTCAGGTGGGTACATTGCGTTCCAGTCTGAAAATTCGTCGCCAGTGGAAGAGAGGTAGGCGTCGTTGCTGAATGGGCTTGTGAAGAGTTCGGCATTGAGAATATTGATCTGCTTGAAGCTCGAAATATTCTCACCGAAGACCTCGCTGGCTCGGTGTCCACGGTACCGGTTTTGGGTCTGTGGTTGTTGGGTCGGGAAGAATTGCAGATACATGTCGTAACCAGAAAGTACCTTGCCGCCGTTGTTGGCACGTAGATCGATGATGATCTTCTCTACGCCGCGGGACTTGGCTTCAGAAATGTACTCCTGGACTACGGCTTGGAACTCCTGGGCACCTGCGACATCTTCTGTGTTGAATGTCGTCACCACTAATACACCAATCTCGCCAACACCGGTGTTGACGAAGAATCCAGCCAAAGGCACCTGATCTGCCGAGTGAGCAACGACTGGTTCTGGGTAAAGCAACGGCACCGAAGCGTGTTGTTGCGCGAAAGTACCCCTAAACTCGTAGTCGCGCGGATTCTCCAGATGTAGAGGCATCTTGGTAGGATCCCTCTTCTTGATCCTCATCGAGCTTGTCTGGGGTACAATGTAGGTCTTGTACAACGATTCAGCATCGCTAACGTAGCCCCAAGACTCGGGTTGAAGGACAAGAGCACCGTTGCTGTACGTATTGATCGTGCCGTTCTCATAAGTTACGTTGGTAGTAGCACCGGGATAAAACCTTGGACTGGTGAAATACCCATAGTTCTCCGCTGCTTGCGAGAAAAACATTGCGTTGTAACGCGAATCAGGATCATGGTAGGCGTTCAAGTTTGCTTCGTCCTGCAGAAAGCTCTCGACATCTCTTCCGTCGATTTGCGTAACGGGCGAGGGATCATACCCAACTGTGCCGTTGAAGTCCTCCAAAGCCCAGACTTGGGGTACGTCGCTACCATCTCTTGATGCAGAAACAAGGGCAAAAGCGCTGCTTCGTCGCCACCTGAATATCCCTGCGTACGCCATTCCGTTCCAGCCCAAATGCCCGTCGTGCGCTTTTACCAACAAGGATGCAATGTCGGTCTCGAAATCAAATTCGTTATTGTACTGCCCAGATCCGACTTTGTTTTTGATATCATCCAGACCAGCGACGATGTCAACAGCGTCATTTGGCCATCCTTTTGGCGGGTCTTTGAGATAGCTGAGAGTCGATTGGAACTCTACTCCCTTCTTGATCTCGTCGATTGTTGCTGATGCGTCGTCTGCGTAGAATGGTAGTGATTTGAGACAAGCGTATGCGAGTTCAGCATCTACGGCCGGAAAGTCTGAGAAATCATCCGATACCAACTGCGCTATCTGTCCACAGGCTTCGCTGGTCTCTATTGGTCCAGAGACATCCTCTATAGTCGTGGGATTGACTTCGATGTCATCTATTGATGATGGCGTTGGTGTTGATGTAGGTACGATGTCGAAGGTTTGTGAGGAGTCGCTGAAGTCTATCGAACTTGTCTGTGCCGTGGCAACTACCAGGAGCGCTGATAGCGCAACGAATGGCCTCATGATGCCGGAATAATGCGGGGTGTATAGTGTGATGTCCAAAGGTTCGGGGATACGAATACGGAACGATCAGGTGTCTGATCATTCAACACGTAGGGCGTCGTGGATGTAACGTGGTCAAGTCTCGCGTCTAATCCGTCTCTTTTATCGTCTTGTTCTGGATATAACAATAGCTTGGGATGCCACCCCAACTCGTATATCGTGTCCGATTTTGTTCGTTGGTGTTTCGTGAACCGCCGTCAATATATATTCTCAGAAGCGGCCAAGATCTGTGCGGGTATGCCTCGATCTCCTGTGATACACGCTCCTCGACCCAGCTCTTTCTATCCAGCTTTGGAAAAAGTCGCGAGTAGCCTCAACACGCGGGCACCGTCGCCATCTTAATCACAAGGCAGATTGCATAGCCTTGTCACCTGTAAGGCCATAAACAGTAGCGGCCGCTGCCTAAACAGCGCCCCCATCTCGTGTACGTCTGCCGCGCTTTGTTTAGGTCTTGGCTGTAAGGGCCCTGCGCGTTGCCCGCCTTACGCGTGTCGCTCAAAGTAGGCTGGCGTTGTGACTTTTGGGTGTACTGAGCAAATCAGACGAAGAAACATGGGACGGAAGTGGATATCTGCGGGTAAGCGGAGTACTGTGAGTGGATTCTGTCGCAGCGGCTAAATCCTGTGGCGCTGCCTTCCTGCGGCGCTGCAATTCGATATGAAAACCCCGGTGTTTGTGTTTCATACTCGTCAAATTTGTGATTTCGTTGGTGTTGGTGCTCGTGAGGCTGAGCGCTTTTGTGATCGCTTGTATCTCTTGAGTGTTTTCGGTAGCGACTGCTTTCTCTGCTATGCGCACCTCGCATGCCAAGCATTAGGCACGCCCACTAAAAGCGCACGATCCGGCCACGATCCGAGAAGGCCTGGACGCCGCAACCCAGCCATTCGGCACAGTCTCAGCCGACTGGTGAGGTCATGTCTTGCGGTGGCACGCCGAATCGTGTATGAGCTGAGAATGCGCGCAATTGTGCCGTCGGCTTGGGGGCCTTGAATTGTGACGTCTAGTTTTTGTGGACGCCTGACACGCTCAAGGCACATTGCTCATAATGGCCCACCACGAGAAACGGTGCCAGAGGTGGCTATGCAGTGTTTCAGGGAAAGTCCTCACACAATTGCAAGGCTTGCAGTAACTTCACTGACGACTCATGTCGATCGAATCGTGCGATTTTGACCGAAGCGGCCATCTCATTGACTAGAGCTGTGCATGTCGCTCTGCTTCTTGATACCTACGACGACAAGGTTGCGCGGACTGTACTTGTATTCAAACACGGGTTCAACCCACGCATGTTCAACTTCTTCCTGCTCCTTGAGCCACAAGTATCGATCTGTCACGACGACAGCTTCGACTACGCCAGCGCTGAAGGCCATTAAGCTCCACATGACACTCAATTCCTTCTTTCTCTCAGCATAGCTGACTTCGTAATTCCTGATGTCTTCATCTGTCAAACCATCCATCTTTTCTCTTATGAACTCAGGATCAACCTGACAGAAAGAATTCTCTGTTGTGAGTTTCGCTAGCGCAGCTCGAACGTAGGAGACGAAATCGCTGTATGCAAATTTGCGCAATGTGCCTATAGTGAGGGGCGTGGTTGTACCGTCCGAAGATAGGCCAGGGCCACGACCGTTTGGTGGGGTCCAGTTCACTTGCGAGGTGTGACCATTAGCTGAGACTGCGCTGCCAACAAGGCCTTGCTCGTCTAAAGGTGCCGAAACGACGCCACGATCTAGGAAGATGCGCTGGAGTAGAGCTCGATAAAAGTGGCGAGTGAAGAAGAGTTCTGAGTCGGCTACGCCCCAGTTAAAAGGTGCCTGCACGGCCATCATGCGGGCTGTGATGTTGAGACGTATACCCTTTGGTCGTTCGGGCTTGCCAGTATCTGCTTCCGAGCTGTCATCTGACCGTTCCAGAGGTGTATGTGGCAATGGGTGATTTGCGAGTTTCTCTGACATGGGGAATCCGTTCGGGTCAAACGCTTTGGAGGTAGACTCGAGGCGTGGATGATTAGGACGGAGTGTAGGTAGCTTATAAGTAGGAGGTCCAAGACGTTCCGTGACCAGATTGTAACAACACCCTACCATGGCTACTGCGGAAATATGTGGGTTGAGAAGCATGGAGCGTAGTCCGAAATGAACGAGATTGCCGCATGAGTGCAGCGAAATGACCATTGCGTTTACATCCTTTGGTTTGGGTACAACGTTCAAGTCAGTAGCTTCGGCGACCACGGCTGTTTCTGAGGTCACCGCCTCTTCGGGTACGCTGGAGCTGTCCAGTACTTGATCGATGACAGGTGTCAGATCACCACCCTTGATGATGTGTTCAACGTACTGTACGCTGCCATGGCCTTCATTGTATATTTGTAGAGTAGAAGTCTTGGTAGTCGGAACGGGATCTGAGGCGGCTTCCGAGACGGGATGTAGTGCGCAGCCATCTTCATCGCAGTTCTCGCCGTTCTGGGATGGTGAAGCTGCTACAGGGTCTTGAGTAGCTGAAGCGGATGTTGCTTCCTGATCATGACCATTCGTAGCTGAGTCGTTCCCTTTGGTATTGGATGAGATGGATTCATCGAGCAAAGCTGTAGTCTCAGTATCTTCGGTCTTGTTGCCCTTCTTCGTTTTGCCCATTTTGGCGCGGTACTCCTTCTTGTTCCTCATGACGATGGGCTTGGCTACCAACTTGGCTAGGATGTCCATGTTTTTCGCGCCCTCTATATTGTGCTGTTTGCTTTCCACAGCAACGATGTGCTTTGAGTAAGGTGGAGCAGCAAGCGCGCGCCCAAGATAGTTCTGACCAGAGCCGAAGTCGACAAGGTGGGTAATGGGTTTCCTGTCAGACTGTGCTATCTCGGAGGTGAGTCTGTCAATGTAGCGCGCAAAGTTGTCAACCTCGTGCACCTTCTTCACCTTCATACCGGTTGCGATGTGACGTGATATAGTAGCTTTCTGAGGCTCAATGCCCGAGTTTGGCGGGGGAAAGTCGCGGGCTAGCAGATGCTTTCGCACGGTGCGAATATAGTCTAGCAGTTCCTCGGGAGGCGCAGATCCATCCCGCCAGGTGTTTCCGCTGGGGTCTCTCTTAATATCGAACTGACTTAGGTCTTCCCTCATCAGTAGGTCCAAGATGTCCATAATATCTCGCGTCTTGAACCAGTCTCTCCAGGACTGCGGCAGAATATGGGAGTAGAGATCAGGTGAGCGAGTGTAGAAATCCAGTATGTGAACGCCTCCGCAGAGCGTCTGAAGTAGCCATGAGGAAGTAGTCAAATTGAGCAGCGACTCGACGTATTCCTCAGTATTGGTGAATTCGGCAGGAAGCGGAAGACTCGTTTCTGGACCCATGATTTCATCCAGGGTCTCTTAGACAGATGGTGAGATTTTGTGAAATCGGCAGTCTTGGTGAGGGATGCGCCATCGGGAAGGCGTGGTGGAGTTGACTGTGCTGTGGGCGATATTTTTTGGGAAGGTGGGTCCGTGCCGAGGTGTTGTGGCGCGTCATCGCTCGTAGTGGACAGCTTCTCGACACGCTCCAACATCCTCACCCCCAGCTTCTACGCGCCCATCTTGCTTGCTGGCCACATTCTGGAGGTGCAATTCGCGTCGCATAGCCCAGGATGATGTCATCACAGACCGACGAGGATCCTTTCCTCCAGGTGCAGGCGTAAGACGTCCCCGTTCGCGTTTAGGCATCTTCATTGACACTTGGCCCAGAGACGTGCTTTCCGCCCTCAACACCGCGCGCCCGCTATTCAAGTCGTATCTGCGTATTCGATCCTCGGCATCGTCGGCAAACAGTCCTGAGCTCCGTGAAGCTCGCAGTGAGCTTGAACAGACACTCCAAGACCTCAGCCAGGATCTCGAGGATCTAGTGGAGAGCGTCAAGGCTGTGGAGCATGACCCCTATCGCTTCGGTCTTGACATTGACGAAGTCGAGCGCCGCAGAACACTAGTCAAGGATGTCGGCTCCGAGATTGAGCACATGCGCGAGGAACTGCAAGAGACGGTCCAACACGCGAAGAACAAAGGCAAGATCGCAGCCAATGGCGATGTTCTACCTGATCCAGATTCCTTCGAAGACGACGACAACTACGCGGCATTTGAGCAGGAAAGACAGATGGAGATGATGCATGAGCAGGACGAAGCCCTCGATGGCGTCTTCCGTACCGTCGGCAACCTCCGACAACAGGCCGACGACATGGGCCGAGAGCTTGAAGAGCAGGGTGAACTACTCACCGACGTCGACAATGTGGCAGACAGGGTGGGTGGCAAGCTGCAGACAGGCCTCAAGAAGGTTGGCTGGGTCATCAAGCAGAACGAAGGTAAGGTACTTGACCATCGCTGGACAGGCGTTGCTGACCTATCCCCCTAGACACATGGTCCAGTTGCTGCATCGGCGTTCTTATCTTCGTCCTCATTCTCCTCCTCGTGCTGCTCTTGTTCCTGTGAGCACGCAGAACTACCCGCGCCAACCTCAGGCACATACGGAAGCCGCGTTCCCGAGCCCTAGCGCCGAAACATCAGCGCCGTTCATCATACACCCTTTGGTGCTGAAGGGACTGGTCGATCGCCAGGGACCAACATACCCGCAGTTCGTGATATTGTTGAAGCGATGATCATCTTCGCCGCTGCATAGCTGACGGTACACGTGTAACGAAAGCACTAGCCTTCGTCGCAATCCTGCTGGAGCCCGGCTGTTGGCTTGCACTGCCGGTGCTACTGTGCGGCAACTTATCTGGGGTACCCATCCCTCATTAGCGCCCTTGCATGAATGCATTGCGTACGCAATGAGGGTGTTGCCCGACAACGAACACCCTACACCGCTTGCGCGATCGACTCGGACTTGTTCACAATGCGAAATGCAACAGAGCAAGCAAGCCTTGCGGGGATGCGACATACAGCGGGTTGTCCCAAGTGCGCCATGGACCCAGGGAGCCTCCATATTCCAATAACGACCTCCTCAGTGTCTGGTTGTGCACGAGGCTTTACTCATTATGATGAACACACTGAAACTGAGGATAGAACTGGAAAGCAGGAACAGGACAGCCGCTCAACGCACATAGCGCTGCCTCTGAGACGCTGCATGTTTGGGACGTACAGGCTCTATCCAAGAATCTTCCTGAGAACCATCGTCGACATTGCTTCTTATTAAGCCATTCCATACCTAGAAATTGCCTTGACTAGGCATTTTCAGCATTCAATAAATGTTTTCACGATAACAACTCTGCGTTCGCCTCGCTTGCAGATCGTCAATTTCCGGATGACTAAATCAGACAGCAGAAACAGTCGCCCTAAACAGCCGTCCGCCAAGCCCGAGTCCAAAACGATTCAAACCAACACCAGAACCTCGCGGCGAAAACCCACTCTCATTTTCATCACGCTCTTGCTTAACGCACTGTTCTGGAGTGCTCTTATCTGTTTGGTCACCTCACTGTATCAGATCGTGTCTGATCCGTGGGATGCAACGAACATCATACCAGTGGTCTTGAACTTGACTTCTGTATGTGCTTGGAACCCTGCAATCAAGGCCAACAGTGACTAAATCGCCCAGGCTCTCGCAACAATTGCGTACACCTGCGTCCACACAGTATTCTCTTTCAAGCAGAAGGTTTGGGAAGAACAACGGCGACACACGTCTGCTGTCAGGAAGACTTCCTATGTTGCCATCCGTCTAGTGATCTCGCTATGTGTTTTCTGGTTACTAACCTCTGGATGGAACATGGTTCTCGTCGCAAGGAGACCTATTTGTCTGCAACAGGCACCCGGTCTTCAAAGCTGGGAATCTGGCTCCACTTGCTTATGTGGACGTGTTGGGACCACTTTCGCCGCCATTTCGCTGTATGTTAAACTAGTCTGTGAATTTGACGCCAAAGCTGACTAGTTCACCAGGGTTGCGTCTTTTGTTCTGTTTGGCGTACTCGCCATCGTCAACCGTCCTTTCGAAGCTCATTTATTCAAGCACGGTTACCGAGAACCTGCAAACGCATGGCTTCCGCCACACTCTTTCAATGGGTCAACGATCACCGGAGATCGCAAATGTACGTGTGAGAAGCACACCTACTGCCGTCATGTCACGCCAACACGGAGGAGCAGCTCATCCAACCCGATGGAACAAAGCAGCAGAATCTCAGCAGGATCCAGAGTCTTTACTTCACATCATGCTCCGCCACCTATACCCTCTGCTTTTATGGCCTCGTATCGTAAATCCTCTTTCAATACTTTACCTTCTGCATCACAGTCCTCTGCCAACCGTGGAGCCTTGAATCGCCCGCCTCTTTCGTCGCGTTCGGCAAGCAAATACGACTCCGGACCTCTGTTCACGCAGGCCCGGTATTCGGCATCTACATGGCGCGCCGTTCATCCAGAGGGCTCGGATTTCACACTAAATGCATCGCGCCCGCGCCATTATTCACGCGATCTTGATCTTCGTCATAGCATCCGATACTCACATTCCTCGATGTCCCTCACTCGTCCAAGTCGTCTAAGCTCTCTGAGCACTGTTTCGCGAAGTGGCTGTAATGGTTTCAACAGCCGGGATCACACCTTTGGAGTTCCTGATCACAGCGAAATAGCCAGTCCCGATGAGATCGCGTATGCTATCACAAAGGGAACGCCCATACCTGGCACTGAACGTGTCAGAGGTCTTGGCAGACACCACATCCGCTCAGGCAGTGCCCCGGATTATACATCTCCTTTTCAGCAGAAGCCTGGCTTCGTTTTCGAGGCGATTGTCGTCACTCGAAAACCGGTGCCGGTTTGGCGATTGAGATCTGCGGACCGTGTACGGGCTTCAAGTACTTCCAATTCAGAAGCCGAAAGATACATGGTCAGCCAAAGGCTTGGAAATCTCCAGCATGCTAATAACCGATCGGAATATACTGAATCGGGCATGAGTAGACGGGTGACGTTTCAGGAGATGAAAAATAAGCCCTTGCCGAAGATTGCCGTCTTCTAGCACCGAATTTGAACCAACCTTCGACTGCAACTCAACTATACGAAAATGATCAAACTCAAGACCAATCGTAGTTCTACATAGGCTCCTCCACAACCCGTTTCATGGGTGTAAAATAAACACAGCGCTCGCCAGCAGCCAAAGCAAGCGAATGTTCGCTCGGAAAGCTTCTGGCGGAAAACAACCGGTGGAACGGGCCCTCTGCGCGTCTCCTTGTTCGCATCTCACACGCATCACTGATCACTGCTGATGGACTGCTGTTGGTCGTCTGTGGGATCAGCAGCGCCACCCGTCAGCTTACAGCGGATGGCGCGTCACTGACTCGCTACAAGGCGACCGAAGTACTCTCACTGGCTGTATGCGTAAACGGCAGTGATACATTTAAAATGCTGCTTGGGCGTGACTCGTCACCACCAACATTGACCGCCTACAATTGTTCTGGACTGGTGGATCCCGTCAGAAGACTCTGCTCTTGTTCACGGGACCAACTATCTGGCCTTCACGCGCTAGCCGACTGGGATGCCCCGCCTCTTGACACATATCGGAAGAAGGCATCATCTCAGCACTGAGGTGGCATGTTTGAAACCGTGTCACTCCTTCACAGAGATGTACGCTCACGAACGCGTACGATGTGGGGATTACCCAAAACGAGCCGGTGTTGACCTCTATTCAAGCATGCGAATCGACCACACCGTCAGCAAAGTAGGGAGAGAAAGAGCTCATCGTTGAATGCCAAGTCTCCTAGCACGGGCTCACATACGACTTATTGCACAATTTGCTATATAGGCATATGTCAGCACTCATGGCTCTTAGGTCTGCAAACTCGATACAGCCAGCTGCCGCCAACATCGGATTGTTAAGTCGACAAAACTCAGCACTTGGCAGCTTATCTTACATTTGCGAAGGCATCAGCGAGGTCTTCTGCCATGAACCATCTATGGCCGGAAAAGGCATGCGCCACCAACTCGGAAGGCTGGGATGATTCCGAGCCTAGAGCTTCTGTGACACCTGGTGGAAAGAAAGAGGCTTGTTATACGTAACGGGAGGCAAGTTCGAGACAGTGTGCTGAGGCTATCAGAATGTGTGGATGCATGGCTCCTATGCTATAAAGCAGAACTCGACTGCTGTCTAGAAAGATCACAACATTACAGTCGAACATCCATTCGATCAAACATACTATCTTGTTCCAGTACCCAAACGCCAAGATGCAACTTACAATCCTCACCTCCCTTCTTGCCACTGCGGCTATGACCGCCAGTGCCGCGCCTGCCACCGGCATCGAGGCTCGTCAGGGAGTTCCCCGTGTACGCGCCACCTGTAAGTGATAACACTACGCGACGCAGAACAAACCGGACACGTATTGACGCTATACCCATCTTAGTCTATCGCGACACTCAATGCGGCCGCGACGGCCAGCCTTATGGCGATGACTATGTCCCACTGCAAAACACCACCGCCACCGGCCTGAGCACGTGCATGAACTTTCCCCCTTCGTTCAACTTCCCCAGCACGTACTTCAACGAGACCATGCTTACAAGGACAAGTATGTTTTAGCCGCATCGTAATGAATTCCGGGTTCGCAGGAGCTAACAGATGACGTGTAGTCCGTTTTTACGACATTCCTTGCGAGCAACTTACTAGCGTTGACAGCGGACGCCACATTGACATCGCGCCGGGCTTCGTGGCTGGTTGCCAGACGCTGACGCTCAAGTCTTATGTCACCTTGTAGATGCTCTAGCTCACGAGGGGCCTGTTGGTGGACAGATCGAGGAAGGCTTTGTTATGTAGTAATGCGATGTAGTGTGAGTCGGGTCCAATACTCCGGCTCACACCACAACACATTCAGGACCTTTAAGGAATTTTCTACCCTCTTCTAGTCACTCATTTATAAGAATATAGAATATGGAGCGATCCAGTGTCTACCGCAATGATGGTATTTTTATATGCTGGTTGATGATTGCGTTCTCAGTGTCTTCGTCGTGAAGTCCCGATGAAGAGTTGGTAGGAGTGTAAGATTGCGTGGAATCACGGGTAGGCGGAACGTACCCACTCATGCAGCCACTCTGCACGTGAATGTGCATGCATGCACGCGACCGGCTTACCTGCAAGATCGCATCGAAGCACCAAATCGGGATGTTTGCAAAGCCACGTCATTTCACAAAATGTGAAGACCGCGAGAGACTCAGGAATCGGGAACACGGGGTCAGCAGCACCACTGACTTACAAACTTGGCATCAAAGGAAGCAAAAATACGTAGTATGTACCTGGAATTTGGCCTCATGTCGCAGTCTACGGATGGGGACCTTTGCATCACTTCCTCGTATACTCTCACTCGCCAACAGGCTCCAACGTAATATTGTTCGTGTTTTGTAGCCCCTAAGGCTATGGAGCAGGGTTATAATGCTCTAGCCACTCAATCAAAACCTCGTAACGGTGGTAGGTGTTCTACAGACGACCGATATCGACTGGGCGATGTCAGCCACCAACCGCACGATCCGTGTCGCTCTTCATACCAGAGTTGGTGGAGCGACACCACACGCAATAGCAGCTTGGCTTGCTTTTGTTGGATGATAGTACATTATGGAGACATATAAAGCAAGTATCATACACCGTTCTCCATTCCATCTCACTACGACATCTCGTCTCATCTCATCTCATCTCCCTCTTTCCACATCCATCTATCCATTCATACCCCCAGCGACCGCATATACAAACTTCAACATGCAGCTCACCACTCTCATCACTCTGTTCGCCACTGCCATCGCCGTAAGCGCGACACCCATCGAACTAGAGGAGAAGCGTCAGCTCGAAGGTGCTCCCCGCGTCTACGCCCGCTTCTTCCGCGACAACGGTTGCGGTCCCACCCCATGGGCTGAAGACACTGTTTTCTTGCAGTCCGAGACTGTGGGACTGGCTGGATGCCAGGATCTGACTGTTGGGCCTTTCGCAAGCACCAGCTTTGACATCAATAACTTCAGCAGGACTGGTATGTGACACTTGATGATAACTAGGAGGCTATAAGAGCTTCGCTAATGAGGTGAATAGTGAGGTTCTTTAATTTGCCCTGCTCTCAGCTCACGTCTGCCACGAGCGGAAACTTTGTCGATATCGCTCCCGGCCAGGCTCCTAGCTGCAAGAACTTGGCTATTCGGTCCTGGATCACCATCTAAATGGCATCCCGCCGTATGACACTGGCTCTATATCTGCTGAAAAGGTCAAAATATCACAGTAGGTCTAAAGTATCTGGTCTAGTCGCGAAGATGGAGAAGTTGAGTGGTGTAAGGAGAAATGTGAGATGAGTCGGGTCCAACACTCCGGTCTCGTCTTGCGGGTGTTCTTTCATAGCCTTCTTGTCGCTCCTTTAGTCAGAATATAAGATTTGTGGGACGCCCCCGTGTATACTTCACAATATCTACCGTTGCAGCTTACGTGCACGCGAAATCTGATGCCAGCCTTTAGATACATTTTCGTAGAAGACCTCGTGGGTTTGCTGGCACGACATATGCAGTTTCGCAGAAACGCTTCAAGCGCAGTCGCATTGGGAGGTCTTGTAAGCACGGGGTCAGAGTCTAGCAATTGGACTATGTAGGTACAGAGACGGCAGTCGCGCTAGTATACACGTAGCAGTGACGTAGCAGCAGGCTAAGGATGAATCATCAGGCCACGAGTTGACTAGAAACCAACGCAATTTCCCTCTTGAGCTCTCGCAACGCGTCAATGCTGCCATGCAAGACCTCGGGAATTTGCGCATCCCTGTCCTGACCGGAAACAGATCACGGCGTCAGCAACAACACACCGACGAGAAAGAGTTTTTGAAGCACGAGCTCATATCAAAACTCTACTATCATAACTTATGGCCCATTTAGTAACGATCCAGATCCATACAGAATCATTTTCATTACTGAAACGATCATCTTGGGCGATGGCTTACTATCATGCGTCTGACCTCACCAAACTCTTCACGACAACAGATTTGGACGTGACCAGGGCGAGTAGACTGTACTGTTGGAGAGTTGATTCAGTAGATATGGTAAGAGATGATCCATAGAGCATGCCGCGTATAGGCAGAGCGGAGAAAATCCTACCGCCAAATGGGTATAAAGGAGGCCTGCTCTGGCATTCATCATCCTTTACCACTACATCCATCGCAATCGCATTCAGACACTTTCAATACTACAAGACAAAAGAACCCAAAACATCATCGAAATGCAGCTCACCACTATCGTTGCCTTCCTTGCGGCCGCCGCTAGCGCCGCTCCTGGCACACTGTCTCCACGGCAGTCTGGAAGCGTGCGTGCACGTTTCTATAACGATGGCGGTTGCGGTAGCAACGGCAATGATATAGCGCAAGCTGAGTTGATCCTCACGCAAAACGATATTGTTGGCAAGGCAGGATGTCGGGACTTGACCATCGGGCCATACCCTGCTGTATTCTTCGATCAGAGCACTCTGAACAAGAGGAGTAAGTCAAAGCACAGCTTTATCCAGCCCGCCCCTCACTGGGAGATATCGCAATAGTTGTGCTAATTTTTCGTCATCCAGTTCGCGTCTTGAATGTGCCCTGCTCTCAAGTTGCGGACAACTTGGACCAGACCCCTGGAAACAGGATTGACATTGGGCCAGGGAACATCATGATCGGATGCAAGGCCTTCACTGTGCTTTCCTATCTGACTTTGCCGTAGAGAAGTCATTCTTCCGGCAAGTGCAAAAGTAGATGGTACGTGGTGAGGATGGAGATGTAGTAGATTGGGTCCAACACTCCAACTACGTACATGGCTGTTCGTGAGGTGTCTCTCTTTGTTTGTCTTTGTTCTCTTTCACCAACTTTCTAGTCACTCGTTTAGTCTAGAATTCCGGAAACATCAGGTCATATGTCACTATCTCCTATGGCTCTTGAATATAATGCGGTGATTCTACGGTATCTGCGCGCCACTTCCCTGCTGAGGCTAATCAGCACCCACCTGTATCCACATTCCGATTGGAGCAAGCCTTTCTTCAATCGCTCATTCCAAGCTCGGACAGTCACCTCGACCTGTGTCACAGTTAGCGCACTAACTCCCGCGCGCTCTTTTACCACGCCTGTTCCCAGGTAGTAAAGTCTTTCCCATACTCACCCCCCAGCTCCTTCCACTCATTGCGCAACAAAGTCATTCAAGGAAACAACTACCAAACATCCAAGATGCATCTCATGAATCTCCTGCTCGCGTGCGTCTTCGCCCTGTGCGTCATTGCCGCACCCGCGGACTTCAAGCTGCACTCTGCGCTCACCATTCCCGTCCCCGGCTCTGCAACCTACGACGCCGACCTCGCTGCTGCTGTCGCGTACGCCCGGTCCCACTCCACTTCCTCCGTCCAGACCGCCGCCGATGGCCCAAAGAACAAGCTCTGCGGCCAGTACACTACCACTCCCGACTCCAAACCCTTCTACACTGAGTTGCGCACAGACGGGACCAATGTGTGTACCAACATGAACCCGGGCTATACTATGGCGATTGTTGGCAACTATTTCTGCGGTTTTTGCATGTACTTTGACAGTAAGTGTATCCGTTCTCCACTTGCAGCATCTTCTGCGCTGCAAAGCTAGAAGCCAATTAGGAAGGAGGCAACTGACATGTATTGTAGAAGATGGATGCCAGGGCGCTCTCGTCTGGAACAAAGGACCGGAATACAATCAGTGGCAACTTGTTCCGCGTACCAAGAGCTACATCTGTTTCGATTGAGGTATGGCTAGCATATGTGGTGACGAGATATGATCAGCATTGAAGGTGTGCATTTCGATACCGAGGTCCTCCCTACTGCTTTCCGGCAGTGTGGTTATCGGTCACACTAGCATGTGTCTTCTCTCTTCTATTCCAAAGAAGTGTACTATGGTGCGTTTGGACAGTATATGGCAGGCAGTCTGTCAATATGAAGAATTGACAACAATTCAACAAAAGCGCGCTGGTGATTGTGATGTACACGTCACATACAACTCGAGTGACACGTTATTAGCTGTGACCTTCGTATCCCTTGAAGTCTCTCAAGACCCCTCTTCCTCTTTCCTTTTGAAGTCTTCTCCTTCTAAAACTATCGATGTTTCCCCGGCCACGACGCTACACAAACAGGAAAGTCGCGACAAACTGGTCAGACAAACCACTACACGTCAAACTTGATATTTCAGAAACGGAAATGAATGCGCATTTAGCTCTGCAAGCGCGTGTGCACGACTACGAGGAACGCGACAAGGATAAAGCAAACAAATTGGTGATGACAATTAGGCATGTGCAGGCCGCTGCGACCACTGTGGAAAGGGGTACATCCAATGGAGATGACAAACGAAATGAGGGTGGGCACACATCGGGCGAGGTATGGACAGAAAGTCCGCATTTTCTTTGGGGGCCTTGAAAGATCATAACTCTTGAATGGTATAGCAACAGTATCTCCTCATCCCATCCCACAATATCAAGCGCTATCCAACGACGCTTTGCCTCATAGTGACCGCTCTTCTTCTATTACTCCAGAACGCCTTGCTGGGTGGTGATGATACATGAAAGGTGACATGTGGGTGAAGATGCGTATAGTCGTCGGCCACTTCCATCATAGTACTCATTGGGGCCGAATGTGCACGAAGTCCGGAGGTGATGTGGTCAGGCCATTGGAGAGTCATTCTCTCCTTGCAGCGGGACCGTGCGATGACCATCGCGAGACCGTCACCCAGTCCAATGAAGCGTAAGCGTCATTTCGTAGCAGCTGCGACTGGAAGCTGATTTCGGATGCTATCTCACTTCAAGTTGCTTCTGTGCTCGCTTTCTCGGCCTCCACTTCTGTGCTCTGCTCCGTTTCTTCGCTCTTCTTCTCCTCGATTTCCTTTTGAGGCTCCACCTTGGGTTCCGCCTTGGGCTGCGCGACTGTTTTGCTGACCACGAGGCCGATGAGATGAGAACCAACGTTGCCAGCACCGTCGATAGGCCCGAGTTTCGCATCGAATAGCTTCGCCTCGCGTAGCAATCTGAGTGGTGTCAGCTATCATATATTCACCCAAATTGACTTTGTCACGTACCGTGCTTTACCACCGGGCGTCTTCACTGCCGCCTCCTTGATGACACCACCAACCTCCTCTCTGTAGCTCTCAAACACAGGTCCCATAATCATGCGGACCTGGATGTCGCTCAAGTACTTGTTAATCACCTTATGCATGGTCACAGTGTCCTTGGTCAAGCTCTCCATGCTGGGGCTGACATCTTTATTGACTTCAGCCTCAGTATCCCATTCCACTTTCTTGAGGCTGCGCATATGAACCTTCGCCCTCCCAGCTAAGATGCCTGTAAGCTTTTCGTGGATTTGGTTCTGTTGGTCGTACAACAGGCGCTTGACATTGTCAAACTCGCCGATTGAGGATTTGTTGGAAGCTGATGCAGTGCGACGCCGGAAGCACTCGCGGATATAAGGTAGGATGGCGACAAGGAAGGAAAGTGTCTGAGAAGCAATGGCGAGATGTTTGGTGTTGATATTCTTCAAGCCAGCTGACTGCATGGCGCCCGCGCCGAGAATCAGTTGACAAAGTCGGGAGTTGAAAAGCTTGATGTAGTCGCAAAGGGAGGAAGAGACTTCGGAAGTCATACTCGGCATGGAGGAAACCAGGATTTCGAAGCGCTCGATACCCCGAAGGACGACCGTTGATGATTCGGAGATAGTGTACTTCTCCTCGTCCACAACGGCGGGTATAGTGGTTTTGTTCTTTTCCTTGGGCTTCTCTTCGGATGCGCCATTTGTTTGTACTGAAGTGCCATTTGTGGTCGGCTTTTCGATCTCTCGAAGAACGTCACCAGTTTCGGCCCAGCTTGGTGGATCGCTCTCCATACCCTTCAACAACCGTGCCAGGACCTCGATATCGCTTGCGTCAAAGTCCTTCGGTTCCCAACGATCTGAGTCCATTGCTTTTATCAGTTCTTGCTTCTCAAAGTCTGCAAATTTGGAGACGAAGTCGTTGATGTGGGTGTTCACCACACCCTTCAGTGCAGCGCCAGAACGCCCTGAGACAGCTTCACACTCATCCGCAAAGAGCCTACACATGTTGAAGTACCGTAGGAAGCGTTCCAATGGGAGATTAGCTGTAGCTTCTGAGCGGACTTTGAGGAGCTTGGTGATCTGTGTCTGTGCTGCGTCGACAGCCTGGCCTAACAAACTTGACATATCCAGAGCTTGCATAAGTTCCATCTGCAGGTCGTTGGAGCTTGGCACTGGCACGTTATTGCCTACGTAATCATCGATACTGTGCATATACGGACTCCTTGGAGGAGACCGAAGCCCACCAGCAGAGGCGGGAGGGGTAGTCACGCCGCTTGTGACATCAAGAAGCACCTTGATCAGTGTGCTTAGACGGCGGAGCGCCTCTCCAATGTTGGTGAAAATATTAGCGAAAAAGACTTCGGCATCCTCAGGATCCATTGCGCGCAGATTTCGTGCAAGGATCGAATTCTTGTCCTGTTGACTGGTTCCCCGGCCGCCTCTTGTAGACACAGAAGCCATGGAACCAGTATCGTCTTCTGATGAGCTCGGTAAATGTTTCCGGATGAGGACTTTCATCTCTTTGATCATAGCCTCCCTGAACGTTGCGCTAGCTTGGTTGGTGAATTGCGCTCCACTCAGGCCGTACAGGCTAGCTCGTAACTCTGCTCGTAGCTTTTCGTCTGTTGTCATGTAGGCTGGTAAAGTCGTCTTCGGTTTCTGGTTGCCCCCGCGTGCCTTTTGCGACGCAGCTGTCCATCGTTCCAGGGTATCATGGGCCGGAACTCGCTTGACGTGCTCTCGCAGGTCTGTGAGCAGAGTGTCGACAAAGCGTACTTCAAAGCCTCTGCCCACACGGAACTTGAGCTCGGTAATGTTCTCGAAAACTCCGTCTAGTGCTCTCAAGTGACGCAAATCGATCAACTGCGGAGGTAATCGAGAGTCGAGCCACGAGGTACTCTGAGTATCAGTCGTGTCCAGCGCGCCTGTTATCAGTCGTTCAATAACTTCTATTCGAGCCATGGCGGTTTCAAGGTCACCGTCGACAACGGCTTCGTCGCAGTGCGAGAGTCCGACTATGACAGCCTGTAACTGGTCGACCGAGTCTGTCAGCCTCCTCAAATTCTCTCTCCGCCTCTTCATTTCGACAACCTTCAAGCCTCCTATTGCCATCTGCTCATCCAGCCTCTTCAAGTCTTCCCTGAGACCTTTTATCCTTGCGACCGAATCTGATGCTTCCGTCTGAAGCTCGCGGAGGGAGCCGAGCGCGGCGAAGAAGGATGTCGATGCGGTGGATATGGCCGAAATCAAGTGCACTTCCACCGTGTCCATGTACCACGACAGCTTCTCTTGTAGAATCGCATTCGTGGCCAGAGCTTTCCGCCCGGGAGGTTGTGGGACGTCCAGAGAGCCGTTTGCCCCAAAATCATCGTTGCTTGCTGTCCGCGCTGGCCTGACCACCTCGGATCGCTCGCTCACTACGTCAAAGGTTCGCGGGTTTTCTAGGTGGAAGTTCTCGTCGAAGTAGATGTTGGGTATTGTAGATAGCGGCGTGATGGCTGGGAGTGCGCGCTTGGATCCGCTCGTTCGACGCTTCGGTTTCGGTGGCCCGTTGGAAGAGAAGGGTGTACCTGCTAGATTAGGTGTCCCCGCTGGTGACTCAGTCGCGTCCTCCTTCTTCGACCCTCTCCTTACCGGCTGGGCGGCCTCTGCTTCGGCTTCGGCTTTTGCGCGTTGAAAAGCGTCGTACAAACCGCCGACTTGCGACAGATATGGATTGAAGGTGGAGGGCTCGACGTGGGGTACATTTGTCAGAGTCACGGGCGGGATGTCTTTGGTGGATGGAGGGCGGTGGCCTGCGGTTACCGTGGCAGTGGTATGCGGCACCATGCCAGTTCGCATAATGGGAGGAGTGAGTAACGTGGAGATGGCATTGTTGCTCTGCTCTCTCACCGCGCCCATGGTGCTCTTGAAGCCGCTGTCGAGTGCGCCCCCAACCGAGTGTATCGAAGACGCGGTTGAGCCACGTCGCGGCTTGTAGCGCCCGCCCGTGGAGCTGGGCCTGTTTGTCCAGTCATGGTTCGCTGATGGGAACGGGAAGGCGCCCTGCGGCGGGTTCGGCGACAGGAACTCGAAGCTCTCGGTCGATCTCCGTGGGGTATCGGGGGAAGACATGATGGCGGCGCAGGTCGGGGGTGGTGAATAGGCGGCGGCATGGGTGGGCAGGGGGGCACATCTATCGCATGCTGGAGGACGTGTGGACGGGTATCAAGCTCCGAGTCATCAATCAAAGACAGCAGGCAGAAGGCGCAATGGGGAGATTGGTTGTGTCAAGCGTCACTTGAATGTCGTGGCTAGCCAAAGTTCCACGCGCTCGGTGGTGACGGTGCATGGGCCCTGGAGCGGCTTCTGGAAGCTTGACAAGGATCATGCAGCCGAAACACAACCGCCGACGGCTCCACCTACTTCAGACCCTTATGTAAGCCACGCCTCTCTTCCCAACCCATCCGCGTCCCTTACGTCCTTGGGATACCGTTGTGCTTTACCCCAGCCTCTCATCCACAGCCGTTCTCAACATCGATAACATGCCACCAACTATGCTACCTCCTTCCCCTGCGTCTTGCCTGTCTTCAGCAGCCGCCTTGACAGCATCCCTACTGTCCTCTTCCAATCCATATTTGTTACGCACAGACTTCCAGTCAGTGGACATGATCAAATCTTGTCGACAGAAGTGACATCGCATCCGTTTTCTGTCGCTGCACGCAATCCTGCGCATCTGATCAAGGCACGGCTGGCATAAGATATGGCCGCACGGCACGATGATAGTAGGATTGGCCACAGTTTCGAAGCAGATCGGACATTGAAAAGGTTTGCTAGCTGCTGCAAGTCGCTCGAGTGCGCTCTCGTTGAGTTCGCTCTTTGTTGGGTCGAGGTCGAGATTTCGAAATAGTTCGTGCATGGCTTCCGAGCCTCTGAACCAATACCTTGGCTGAGCATAATCGACATCTCGCCTAGCGCTCTCAATAAATCGCCCATCCCCCACCGCGCCTGGATTGCGACTTGCGCGTTCTTGTCTGGTAGGACGCGTGCGGTCCTGTAAAGCATTCCATACTGGATGCCGATGGAGAGCGAGTATCACATCAGTCCTTCGTAAATCATCAGGACCAATCGGATCAGGAACCGGTGCATTGGGAAAGTGCGGCAAAGTTTCGTCAGTGTCGATTGTAAGACTTCGTATACGGGGAAGTGTTTGCGCCGAGGTTTGCAAAGGGCTCATAGACATGCTGGAGCTTTGCGTAGGCCGCATCATGTTTTGAATCTCAGCTTGCGCCGCAGGCGTAAGAGATATGGATACAGATCTATGTCTAAATGCCGAGTCCCTGACACGTCTTCTACCGGTGGAGTTGGGTCCCATGGTCGCGATGTGGTCGGTTCTTGGGGTGATGTAGTTGGTACTTGGGGTGATATAGTCGGTACTTGAGGTATTGGAAAGAAAGATGAATGAAATAGATAGCAAGATGGTGTGCGTGGATGTTATATGAGACCCGAATGGAGTAGCAAAATTCGTGGTTGCAGATACCTTGGTTGGCACTCTCGCTCCCCAAAGTTTTGACGAGACGTAATGTGTGGATTGGAATCACATCAACGTAGACAGATTCACGAACGCACTAGGTCTACCATTGCGGCTGTGACTCTGGAAGATCCTGTCTTTAGAACCGATCAAAGAAGAGCGAGAGACATCGACATGCGGGGATCAGTAATATCAAGCAGACCATCATATTCATCTTGATCCAGGCCCATTTCTATAAAATTGCGAAACTGCGCGACAACAACTAGCGATGATTACATGGAGCAGCGAATTCCAGACCATGCTTTCCTAGCTACCCTTCTCCTTGTCTCGGGATGCGGAATGTATCTGTACCCTGACTCCTTCTTTGGCGTATATGTGAACGACCCCCTCTTGAGAGTCATAATCGAACTGGCCTAAATGGCGGTTGTTCGCTGAACACTGTAAGGGAACCAGTGCTTTTCTCCGCTTTGCATTGGGTGGGCTGATCATGTCCATGAAGCTGCGCCTCTTGCTTGCCGTTGCAAGGTTAGACACCGTACTAGATATGAGTGGTAACGAGCTGGCCGCCCCAGATGCCTTCGACATTGGTGTAGGAGGACGTAAGGTATTCAGACGCTCTATTGTGTCCTCTCTCACAAGAATACGCATCTCGCGAGATGCCCGTGTTCCTTTACCTTGTGTGCTTCCACCTGCAGAACCTGGAGAACTTGAAACTGTGGTGCAAGTATGTTGCTGCGTTTCCTGAACTGTAGCGCTATAGGGCGTCGCTTCGCGAATGGCCTGTGTGGTCGTCGGGTGGGGCGTCACTGGCGACGAGCGAGGTGTAGTTCGCTGAGTCGTCTGCTGCGTAGTATCGTCGGTCGTTACAGTCGCTTGGGACCCGCCCATCTCTTTGGTGTACTTCTTGACCAGCAAAGCAACGTCACGAGCATGCCCATCGAGCTTGTCAGCATCAGGCACCTCCCACTTCTCCTCGGCCATACGTTCCAAATCTTCCAAAGATACAGCATCTTCCCAAGTTCTGTCATGATGTATCTTCTTGACTCTGGGGTGTCGCAACATTTCGAAGGATTCGTTTTGGAGCTTCTCAAAGCCGCCGCCAAGAATCTCTGCTACGAAAGGCTTCTTGAATGCTGCGGTCATCCGCCTGTCATAGCCTTTGGGATGCTGGATTTCGAACTCAAGGGTCGACCCATTGTCTCGTAGGGTAGACAGGCGGATGTAACCTTGAACGTTCATGTATTTCGCATCGCTCTTTGGTATGCACTTGTCGAGGCTGAGGCTCGCAACGATCTTGAACTTTGGCTTTGCACCCGTGCGTTGTACCGCATCTTTGTTCGTACAACACCCCAAATGGAAATGCGTCCAGTGTAAAGGCCTCAAGTCACTCTTTGCCGCGACTTGCGCATCAAAGCTAGCCCCGACCACAGCGAAGTCGCCCAAATCTCTCTCACCACCCATGTCACCGAGGTAATCTTTTTTCAATTTGATAAAGAAACTTGCTTGACGATGCCCTTGCTCTGACAGAAGTGGGAAGTACGGCGCATGCAACGGTTTGAGAACTAGTCCTTCTTGGTGTTCGGCTAGGTTCCGGGCAAATATCTGTTTAAGGTCTGTTATGCCATCCCCTGTCTTAAAGTCCAAAAGTGTCCACTCCGATCGCATTGACCGACCGGGGATTACATGGACAAGGTTCCTCAAGATCTTGCGACGGTCTTGAAGGCAGTGACGTAGAGTAGATTCGTCATCCAGCACAAGGATGTCGAAAAACACGAGCATGAGGTGCTCCCACTCGTGCGGCAATGAATCTTGGAGCGTGCCGATGAAGGAACCAGAGCGGGTGATGTGCTTCCTGATTTTTGAGAAACCCATTATTTTCTTTTCTTTGTCACTGTAGAGTACCATCTCGCCCAAGATGATGCACTTCTTCTTCAAGACGCAGTCTGGTCGACCGATACGGAGGGCTTCGCGAATCGTAGCATGCAAAGGCTTTCGGTCCGCCGTTGCGTCGTTTCCATTTTTAGAAAAAATGCGGATGTCATTAGGTGCATTGTCCAGGTCAACGTGTATCTCGCAATACTCGCCGTCGTACTTCACTTCGGCAGCCCAAGCGCGCTGACCCACAAGCTGCATGCAGTGCTTGAAAGACCAAGCTTTGTGGAACGTCGGTCGCCCCACCTTGATTCCAACAATAGCTCTCAGTTTCTGTGCCGCGTCGACACGCATAGGTCTTTGCTTTGAGTGCTCTGGTACTGCGGGATAGCAGCTCAGATCGCCTTTGAGCATCTTGAAGACGGCGTCGAAGTCATTTTGGAACATCAACAATTCTGGTAAGAGAAAGTGGTAGCGCTCCAGAACAAACTTCTCATCAAGCTCCACGGTACAATTATCTCGCAGGACGAGACGCACCAACCACTTTGCTTCCCACGACTCGAGTCTCACGAGTATCTCCTTCAGCTCGGTATCGGTCTGGAAATCCGAGTTACGCTTCTTCCTGATGACCTCGTCGGAGAACCGATAGCTCGCTGCTAATTGTTCGAGCAATCGATCGATTCGTTCGATCGGAAATGCACGTTTGCTGGCGTATGTGCCATCCCAAGGTTTCATTGCTCGTTCGACATACGCCCCAAGGTCACCGTAGTTCCCTGTATGCCAGCCCTCAAACAGAGCTAATTGACCGTGATTGAAGGCAAGTAGGCTCGCAAGTTTCTTTGCAAGTAATGGCGATTGCATTTCATAGACTCGATCTTTCCTTCGATGTGGAAAGAGAGCAGACAAGACGGCGCCCCCGTTTGTATCGGGATCATCTAGCGCTTCTCTCTGCTTGAGGAACCATTGCGAGATTGTCTCGCGTATACGGTATTTCTCTTGCTTGGCAAGTAACCGTGGTCGTTGTGTCGTGACGGTCTCGACGCTTTGTAGGAGACTGCAAATTGCGCCGAAGGTGACGGTCATTGTAGGCGTGCCGATGTACGTGAACCGGGGATTATCGTATCGTGCTGGGCCTGCTAGGGCTGTTTATGCTTGAAACGAGTATGCGACATGCCAAAGGCAGTAGCAAGTGCTGTGCCTGCTTCCAACAGCACCTGGTGGATATCGTGAACGGTGCCGCCAATCTATGATATAAAGGTATCAATGTTCGAGCGTGAAAAAGCTCGATAGAGTTGTGCGGAATACCGTCTGTGTACGCAGAGCAGGCGGACAATTGGTCGATGCGCACGTTTGAGGCCTCAATATCCTCGTCATAGTCGCAAGAACGTTGCCGAGCCTTTGACGTCGAAGGGGCACTTGGGGTTTGTAAATAGGAGCAAATCGAGGAATTCAACAATGGCGTATTTAGGTCTATAAGAAGAACATAAGTAAATTGATGATGCGGATCAATAGAAGGCTTGGTCGCGTCCCAACAAAGTCAGAATGAATGGAAAGAGGGGCTCTTGGACGCGCACGCGCTTCCTGACGCGCTAATGTAAATCATCACGGGAACACGCGCACACTAGCCTGTATTCGGACAGCGAGGGAACTCGACCCATCTGCTTCGAGCTGCCGACGGGCTATCTTCCGACTATATCTTCACTTCATATACCTATGGCGAGCATGCGTTCAACAGCAGAATTTTAGAATGTGAGGTCGAGCAGGTTCCCGTTTTCACAGACGGCATTCAATGGGCCCAAGCAAGCGGTTAGCGTATACGTCATGACCCGCCCGTCGTTTGATCCTCCACCAGATATTGATCAGCTCGCGCTTTCGAGTGACCGAGCGCGCTTCAACTGGCCGAGGAGACGACATATATATACTTAGCGGTGTTGGACTACAGAATTACCGCCAATTGCACTTCAAGTCTTCGAGCTGGACACAGCAGTAGCCAGGTAACCCCGCTCTACCTAGGTAGCCGGTCTTGCGACGACAGTACTAACGTTGACAGTACTACGTAGACAATTGGCACAATGGCGCCAGGCCAAGGCCAGAAAGGCAACCCGAACGATCCTCGATCAGAAGAATCGAAGAAGAAGGAT
>Ga0265780_10002492_pt1 | contig 24886 bp, 19 predicted proteins | sample P1T30metagenome_FD_192432 | JGI IMG/M metagenome (GOLD analysis project Ga0265780, IMG submission 192432) | Plant litter microbial communities from East Loma Ridge, Irvine, California - P1 T30 | ecosystem: Environmental > Terrestrial > Plant litter > Unclassified | place: USA: California... | reverse complement strand
ACGGCGGCGCGCCCTACTCGATGGACGCCAACCTGCTGCACATCTCCTTCGAAGGCCGCCACCTGGAAAACCCGAGCGCGGAAGCCGAGGAATCGATGTGGCGCTGGACCGTGTCGCCGGAACAGGCACCGGACCAGGCGGAATACCTGGACATCGAATACGAGCACGGCGACATCGTCGGCCTGAACGGCGTCAAGCTGACCCCGGCGCAAGTGCTGACCGAGCTGAATCGCCTGGGCGGCAAGCACGGCATCGGCCGCCTCGACCTGGTGGAGAATCGCTACGTCGGCATGAAGTCGCGCGGCTGCTACGAAACCCCGGGCGGCACCATCATGCTGCGCGCCCACCGTGCGATCGAATCGATCACGCTGGACCGCGAAGTGGCGCACCTGAAGGACGATTTGATGCCGCGCTACGCCAGCCTGATTTACAACGGCTACTGGTGGGCGCCGGAACGCGTCGCGCTGCAGACGCTGATCGACCACACCCAGAAGAACGTGAACGGCTGGGTACGTATCAAGCTGTACAAGGGCAATGTGATCGTGGTGTCGCGCGATTCGAAGACGGATTCGCTGTTCGACATGAACATCGCGACCTTCGATGAGGATGGCGGGGCGTATAACCAGGCGGATGCGGGTGGCTTCATCAAGTTGAATGCGCTGCGCATGCGGATTGCAGCCAAGGCGCGGGCCAAGCGCGGGCAGTAATTCCCCGCTGCCGACGTGCAAAAGCCGCTGAGCCCGATGGGCCAGCGGCTTTTTTGTGTCGGCGTCGTTCCCGCGAAGGCGGGAACCCATGCTGAATAACAGGATCCGGTATGTTCGCGCCACCTCAGTGCTGCAGATGATCTGACTGCGGCGCCTCGGCATGGGTCCGCGCCTGCGCGGGGAGTCGTTTCCGGCAATGCCGGGGGACGCCGGACGGTCAGAAGTGGAAATTCGCCGTCAGGCTACCCCAACGCGGCGCACCCGGCGTATACCGATACCCGCTCTTGTTGATCGCCGCAACATAGCGCTTGTCGCCCACGTTGTACACGTTCAGCTGCAGGTCCAGCCACGAAGTCACCTTGTACGCGGCCATCGCATCCACCACCCAGTAATCGTCCGCATACGCCGGGGTACCGACCGCGCCATCGGTACCGCGCAGCAGGCGGCCCGAATAGCGTGCGCCGCCGCCTACGCGCAGGCCGAACGGGAAGGTGTAGGTGGTCCAGCTGCTGAACGAGTTCTTCGGCGTGTAGGTCAGCGCATTTTCGCCGCCCGCCGTGATCACGCGGCCGGATTCGACCGTGGTGTCCATCCAGCTATAGCCGGCGCTCACCTGCCAGTCGCGCGTGAGCTGGCCGACCGCGCTCAGTTCCATGCCCTGCACGCGCTTGCGGCCGGTCTGGTAATAGGTGGTCGGGACCACCGGATCCTGTTCGACCTCGTTCTTGACCACGGTGCGGTAGACGGCTGCGTTCAGGCCCAGCTTGCGGTTCAGGACTTCCCACTTGGTGCCGACTTCGGTGGTGGTGCTCACCTGCGGATCGTAGCTCACGTTCGATGCGCTGTTGGCGCCGGTGCTCAGCGTCAGGTTCGAGCCCGGCGGCTGCTTGGAGTTGGCCCACAGCGCGTACACGCTGCTGGCCTCGGTCGGCTTGTACAGCAGCGATACCTTGCCGCTGGTGACGCTGTCGCTCAGCTCGAGGTGGGTGGCGGCGGTAGTGGCGCCGGTGGCCGGCAGCGCATCGTAATCGACGTCGAAGTGATCGACGCGGACCGAAGCGCCGACCAGCCACTTGTCGCCCAGCTTGATGGTGTCCAGCAGGTAGCCGGACGCGGTGCTCACCTCGCCCTGATTGCGGGCGCCGTTGCGCACCAGGTTCATCCCGGTGGGCATGACGTTCAGGTCGGGGTGGTAGAGGTTGGCCGGGGCCAGCGCGCCGAGCGAACCCAGGCTGGGGTTGGCGGTGTTGTTGAGATAGCTGTAGTTGACCTGTTTTTCATTTGTCAGGTCGAGGCCGCTGACCAGGGTGTGGCGCAGGGTACCGGTGTCGAACTCGCTCGTCAGCACGGTCTGGTTGGCCAGCACCGTGTTTTCCTGGTCCTTGATGGTGCGGGTGGTGCGCAGCAGCAGCCAGGTCGACGGATCGGTCGGCAGCACGCCCGGATAGCGCACGGTCGCCGGCGGAATCGGCGCGGCCTGGGTGATCAGGTTGGCGCCGCTGCCCATGAAGGCGCTCAGCAGGTAGAACTGCTTGGTCTTGCCGTAGCGGCTGGTATTGCGCAGACGCAAGCCCGAGTTGAATTCGTGATCGACGATGGCGGTGAACATGTCCGCCTTGACGCGGTCGAAGTCGGCGCGCGAACCATAGAAATTGTGCGGATCGACCGGTGCCACCGTGTCCAGCTCGTGGCGGATCGGCGGCGGGTTGACCGCGGTCGCGCTCGGAATGGTGGGGTTGGTGTAGCCGGGCAAGCCCACCGTCGGCACGCCGCCGTCCGGCAGGTTGTCCTGCTTCACGTGCAGGTAATCGAGGTAGAGCTTGGTTGAGCTGTTCAGGCCGAAGGCCACCGAGGGCGCCACCGCCCAGCGCTTGGCCTTGACCTCGTCGCGCCCGGCCGTGCCGTTGTCCTGGTCGAGGGCGTTCAGGCGCATGGCGATGCCGCGGCCATGGTCGAGCACCGCGTTCAGGTCGGCGGTGCCGCGGCGGCGGTCGGCGCTGCCGGCGGTGAGGCTGGCCTGGCCGAACTGGCGCAGCAGCGGCTGCTTGGTGTTCAGGTTGACCGAGCCGGTCGGCGTGCCGCGTCCGGTGTCGGTGCCGGCCGGGCCTTTCAACACGTCGATCTGTTCGATGTTGAAAATGTCGCGCGAGACCGAGCCGATGTCGCGGATGCCGTCGACGAAGATGCTGCCCGAGGCGTCGAAACCGCGCAGGTAGATGGCGTCGCCGGTGTTGGTGCTGCCGTTCTCGCCCAGGAAGAAAGTGCCAACGCCCGGGGTGTTTTGCAGCGCTTCCGTGAGCGTGGTGGCGCCCTGCTGCTGGAACAATTCCTTCTTGATTGCGATGACGGTTTGCGGCGTGTCGACCAGTGCCTCGGTGTATTTGGGCGAGCCGGCGCGTTCGGCCTTCAGTTCGCTTTCGCGCTCGCCGGCGACGTGGACTTTCGGGGTTTTGTCGTCGTCAACAAAAGCAGCAGCGGCCTTGTCGTCCGCGGCCTGGGCGGCGAGCGGCAACACTAGCATGGCGAGGGCGGCACCGGCACTGGCGCGGCGCGGGAAGCTGTGTTTGCGATGGGTGATGGGCTTGGTGTTTTTCATGTGGTCTGGTGGCGTCGTGTTGGAATAGTTATTGGAACGTCACGCACTCTAGCAAGCTTTTTCCTTTATGTAAACGCGAATCATTATCATTTGCGTTTTGCATACGGATTGCCATGGAAACCACATCGCGCCAGATGCCGATGCCGCGCACGGCTGGGCGCCACTTTATTAATACTGCATTTTTGTTGCGTCAATGCACCTTTCTCTCCCGTGCTGCCCGCCAAAATGTTACATTTGCGAAGATTCCCTGAAACACGGAGCACGCATGCTGTCCAATCTGAGCCTCAAGAGCAAACTGAGCATCGGCTTCGGTGCCGTTGTCGCCATCATTCTGTTGCTGCTGGGCTTTGCCTATAACAACTTTTCGCGCCTGTCCGAGGCCAGTGCCTGGGACCGCCACACGCTCCAGGTCTTGTTGGAAACAGATAAGGTAGCGACCTCGATGCTGCAGGTGCAGACCTCGGTGCGCGGCTACCTGCTGACCGGAAACGATGGCTTGCTGGCCTCGATCGACACCGAACACGCGGGCGCGCGCCGGCACCTGCAGCGCATCCTCGAACTCACGCGCGACAACAGCGCCCAGCAGCAGCGACTCTCACAGCTCACGCCGGCGCTGGACGCCTGGATGGCACATTCCGTTCAGCCTCAGATTGCAGCGCGGCGCCGTAGCGGCGCGGCCGGGCTGACGGCGGTCGCGGGCCAGGTCGAAGCCACGGTACTGGCCGGCAGCGCATCGATGGCCAAGGTACGGGGCCTGCTGGAACAGGTCGAGGCCGAGGAAAGCCGCCTGCTGGCCCAGCGCCAGCAGGAATCCAGGGACCTGCAGGAAGCCATGAACCGCCTGCTCGCCTTCGGCGGCCTGGCGTGTGTGCTGCTGGCAATCGTGATCGGCACCCTGCTGGTGCGCGCCGTGTCGCGCCCGCTCGCCAGCCTGAGCACGGCCGCGCGCCAGCTCGGCGGCGGCGTCAGCGGCGCACGCGCCGAGGTGATGTCCAAGGACGAACTGGGCCAGGTGGCCGTGGAATTCAACCGCATGGCGCAGGCCATCGAAGACAACCAGGCCAAGGAACTGGCGGCCAGCACCGACCTGCGCGCCAAGGTCGATGCGCTGCTGGACGTGGTGTCGCGCGCCGCGCGCGGCGACCTCACCGGCGACGTGACGATCCGCGGCGAGGATGCCATCGGCCGCCTGGGCGCGGGCCTTGCCACCATGCTCGGCAATCTGCGCAGCCTGATCAATAACGTGCAGCGCGCCGGCATCCAGGTCACCACCTCGGCGACCCAGATCGCCGCCTCCGCGCGCCAGCAGGAAGCGACCGGCGTCGAGCAGGCCCAGACCAGCGTCGAGGTGCTGTCGACCACGCGCGAAATCTCGGCCAACACCGCCCAGCTGCTGCGCACCATGGAAGAAGCCACCGAAGTGGCCGACTACACCACGAACGCCACGGTCGATGCCCAGGACAACCTGAAGCGCATGGACCAGACCATGCAGCAGATGGTGGCGGCCACCGATTCGATCGGCGCCAAACTGGCAGCCCTGTCGGAAAAGGCCAGCAACATCAACGGCGTGCTGACCACCATCACCAAGGTGGCGGACCAGACCAACATCCTGTCGCTGAACGCCGCGATCGAGGCCGAAAAGGCCGGCGAGGCGGGCCGCGGCTTCGCCGTGGTGGCCAGCGAAATCCGGCGCCTGGCCGACCAGACCGCTGTCTCGACCTGGGACATCGAGCAGATGCTCAAGGAGATGCAGTCGGCGGTGTCGGCCAGCGTCATGGGCATGGACAAATTCGCCGAAGAGATCCGCCGCAGCGTCAACGAAGCGCGACGCGTGGCCGAGCAGCTGTCCGGCATGACCGACCAGGTGCGCAAGCTGGCGCCGCGCTTCGACCTTGTACTGCAGGGGATGCAGTCGCAGGCGGTGGGCGCGTCCCAGATCACGGAAACCATGATGCAGCTGTCCGACGCCAGCCAGCAGACGGTGGACTCCCTGAAAGCCACCAGCGAAGCCGTGCACCAGCTGCAGTACGCCGCCGGCGACCTGCAGCAATCGGTGGCCAGCTTCGCGGTCAACCTGTGATCGCGCCACGGTAATCTCTCACGCAGTCGCCTCATGAAAGTGCTGGTCTTCCACATCGGTCCCGAACGCTACGCCCTGCCCCTGTCGGCGGTGGCGCGCGTGCTGCCGGCCGCGCGCCTGAAGGCGCTGCCGGGGGCGCCGGATTACGTGGCCGGCCTGCTCGACCTGCACGGTGAACCGGTGCCGGTGATCGACTTGTCGCGCCTGGCCGGCTGCCCGTCCGAGGCCGTGCGCTACGACACCCGCATCCTGCTGGTCGACCTGGAAGTGGCCGGTACGATCCGCCGTCTTGGCCTGCGGGCCGAGCGCGTGAGCGGCGTGCAGGCGCTGGCCGATGCGCCCGTCGACGCCGGCGTGGCGGCCGCGCCCTGGCTCGGCGCGGTGGCCCGTGCCGCCGCGGCGGGCCCTGACGCCGGCTTCGTGCAGCTGATCGAGCCCGCGCGCATGCTGGCGCCCGAGGTGGCGGCGCTACTGTTCGGCGCCGGCGGAGTGGCAGCATGAGCCAGGACATGCGCGGGCTGCGCGACACCCTGCACGCCAGCACCGGACTGGCGCCCTCGGAAGCCGACCTGGCGCGCGCGCTGCGCGAGCAGCTGCCGGCTGCACGGAGCGATTATGTACCGCAGCCCGGCACGCCGGAATTCGAAGCCCTGGTCGACCGCGTGGTGGTGCCGGAATCCTGGATGCTGCGCGACCCCGCCGTGTTCGCCGAAGCGCTGCGCTTCGTGCAGGCGCGCCTGGCGGCCCAGCCGCAGCGGACAGTCAGCATCCTGTCGCTGCCCTGCGCCGGCGGCGAGGAGCCCTACTCGATGGCGCTGGTGCTGGCCCAGGCCGGCGTCCCGGCCAGCCGCTGCCGCATCGACGCCATCGATTTGTCGCAGGCGGCGATCGCGCGCGCGCGTTCCGGACGCTTCAGCCGCAACGCCTTCCGCGGCGCCAACCTGGCCTTCCGCGAGCGCTGGTTCACCCGCACCGGCGACGAATACGTGATCGATGACGCCTTGCGCGCCTACGTCCGCTTCAGCCAGGGCAATCTGCTGGCGATGGGCGCACGCGCTGACCTGCCGCCCTACGACCTGGTGTTCTGCCGCAACCTGCTGATTTATTTCGACGCCGCCCACCGCGCCCGCGCCGCCCGGGCCATCGCCGCGCTGCTGGCGGACGACGGCCTGCTGCTGTCCGGCCACGCCGAAGCGCCCTCTTTCTGCAGCAACGGCTTCGCCACGGCGCATGCCGGCTACGTGCTGCGCAAACAGGTCGCGCCCGTATGTGCGTCCGTATCCGCAACGGCAGCGCCGGCGGCGGCTCGGCCACGCATGCGCAGGCCGGTGCGGACCTTGCCCGCTTCCGCGCCTGCGCCCGCATCGAAGCCCGCCGCGAAGTCCATCGCGAAAGCAGATCCGGCGCCGCCAGCGGCGCCGGATCTGCTGGCCGAGGCCCGGCGTCATGCCGACGCCGGCCAGCTGCAAGAGGCGGAAGCGGCCTGCCGCGCCTGCCTGGCGGCGGTGCCCGACAGCGCGGACGCCTGGTTCCTGCTCGGGACCGTCCAGGAATGCAGCGGCCAGGCGCGCGCCGCCGACGCCAGCTGGCGCCGCTGCGTCTACCTGGCCCCCGATCACTACGAAGCCATGTGCAGCCTGGCCCTGCTGCATGAGGGCCAGGGCGACGCCGCCGCCGGCGCCGGCTTCCGCCAGCGCGCCGCGCGCATCTTCGCGCGCCGCGGGAGCACTTCCGCATGACCGGCCCCACCGTCCGCAACAGCCTGACACGCCCCGTCGACGCCAGCTACGGCGAAGACTGGGCGCGCGAACTGGCCCGCCCAGCCGATGCCGCGGCCGGCAACGATGCCGCCGCCATGGTGTTCCGCGTCGGCGCCGAATGGCTGGCGGTGCCCTTGGCGCTGGCCGCCTCCGTGGCGCCGAGCGCGGCCATCCACCGCCTGCCGCACCGCGGTGGCGGCGGCGCCCTGCTCGGCATCGTCGCCGCGGGCGGCAGGCTGTTGCCGGCGGTGTCGCTGGCGCACCTGCTCGACATCGACGGCGCCGCCGCCGCACCGTCCGGGCGCCACGCCTTTGCGCGACTGCTGGTGCTGGCCGACACCACGACGCAGCGCAGCGCCCAGTCGGGTGCACCTGCGTTTGCGCTGCCGGTGGACGAGGTGCACGGCGTGCTGCGCTACCCCTCCGCCAGCCTGCTGCCGCCCGCCGCCACGGTCGGGCGCGCGCCGCCGCTGCTGGTAACCGGCGTGCTGGCCGCTGCGGCCAGTGACAGTCCCGCCGGCCTCCTGGACGCGCGCCTGTTGATCACGACCATGCGAGGATTACTGCGATGAGCCTGGATGGTGACCTGAGCGGCTTTTCGATGCTCGACCTGTTCCGCATGGAAGCCGGCGAGCAGGCGCGCGTGCTGACCGACGGCTTGCTGCAGCTGGAGCGCGGCGCCGCCGACCCGGTCCTGCTCGAAGCCATGATGCGCGCCGCCCACTCGATCAAGGGCGCGGCGGCGATTGTCGACCGCCAGGCGGTGGTCGGGCTCGCGCATGCAATGGAAGACGTGTTCGTGGCCGCCCAGCAGGGCCGCACGACGGTCGATGGCGGCGCTGCCGACACTCTGCTGGCCGCGGTCGATCTGATGCTGCGCCTGGCCGGCGAAGAAGCCGACGCCGGCACGGGCGCGGTGCAGTCGCAGATCGACGCGGTGACGGCGCTGCTGGCGCGCCCTGCTGCGCCTGCGCCCGTTCTTGCGCCCGCTCCTGCAACGATCGCGGCACCGGCACCGGCACCCGCTCCTGCCCCTGCCCCTGCTCCTGCCCCTGCCCCTTCCCAGTCCCTGCCCGAGAAAGCACCGGCCCAGCAGGAAGCCGCCATGTCGCCGGCCAGCGACGAACTGCTGACCCTGGCCATCCAGTCGCGCCTGCACGCCGGCCAGCTGCGTCCCTGGCTCGACTTCATGCAGCGCTATAAACGCCAGCAGCGCAGCGTGCTGGGCGCGATGGAGCAGTTGCACGAAGCGATCGTGGCCACCGGCGACCCGCGTCTGCTGGAACTGGCGCTGGCGGTGCGCGAGCGCGCCCAGCCGCTGCGCGAATTCCTCACACGCTCGATCGGCGACGCCGAGAGCTATGAGCGCCAGGCCGCGAACGTCTCGGCGCGCCTGGCCGACGAAGTGCTGGCGCTGCGCATGTGCCGCTTCGGCGATGGCGTGCACGGCTTGCCGCGCATGGTGCGCGACCTGGCGCGCAGCCTGGGCAAGGATGCGCAGCTTGTGATCGAAGGCAGCGCCACCCTGGTCGACCGCGCCGTGCTGGCACGGATGGAGGCGCCGCTGAACCAGTTGCTGCGGAATGCCGTCGACCATGGCCTGGAAACGCCGCCGGCGCGGCTGGCGGCGGGCAAGCCGGCCACCGGCACCATCCGCCTGAGCGCGCGCCACCGCGGCGGCATGCTGGTGATCGAGGTCGCCGACGACGGCCGCGGCGTCGATCCGGAACGCATCCGCCAGGCCGCCGCGCGGCGCATGGCCATGCCGGCCATCGCGGCGGAACTGAGCCAGGACGAGCTGATGGAATTCCTGTTCCTGCCCGGCTTTTCGCTGAAGGAGACGCCGAATGAAATCTCCGGGCGCGGCGTCGGCATGGACGTGGTGCACGAAGCGGTGCAGCGCCAGCACGGCACGGTGCGCGCCGAATCGACGCCGGGCGCGGGTTTCCGCACCCTGATCACGCTGCCACTGACCCAGTCGATCATGCGCGCGCTGGTGATCGACGTCGCTGGCGAAGCCTATGCGCTGCCGATCACGCGGGTGGAGCGCGTGCTGCGCCTGAACCGCGCCGATGCGCGCACCCTGTCCGGGCGAGAGTACGTGGAGCTGGACGGCGCCCACCTCGGCCTGGTGGCGGCGAGCCAGGTACTGGAACTCGACGATGCGGCAGCCACCCGCGACGACACCCTGTCGGTGATCGTGCTCGCTGCCGGCAATGGCAACAAGCAGGAGCGCTACGGCCTGGTGGTCGACGCCATCCGCGGCGAGCAGAGCCTGACCGTGCAGCCGCTGGAACCGGTGTTCGGCAAGCTGCGCGACATCTCGTCCGGCGCCATCCTCGACGACGGCGCGCCGGTGCTGATCGTCGACGTGCCCGACCTGCTGGTGTCGATCGGGCGCCTGCTGGAGGGAGGCGCCAGCCTGCAGCCGGCGCGCGCCGTAGAGGCCGGGACGCTGCGCCGCGTGCTGGTGGTCGACGATTCGCTGACGGTGCGCGAGATGCAGCGCAAGCTGCTGGCCGGACACGGTTACCAGGTCGACGTGGCGCTGGACGGCATCGACGGCTGGAACAGCCTGCGCGCCGGCAACTACGACCTGCTGGTCACCGACATCGACATGCCGCGGCTGGACGGCATCGGCCTGCTCGAACGCATCCGCCACGACCCGCGCCTGCAGCGCCTGCCGGTGATGATCGTGTCGTACAAGGACCGTCCCGAAGACCGCGCGCGCGGGATGGAGGCCGGCGCCGATTACTACCTGGCCAAGGGCAGCTTCCACGACGCCACCCTGCTGGAGGCCGTGCACGACCTGATCGGACCGGCCATGCAGAAGGGACGCGCATGAGGATCGGTATCGCCAACGACAACGCGATGGCGGCCGAGGCGCTGCGCCGCGTGGTGAGCGCGAGCGGCACCCACCGCGTGGCGTGGATCGCGCGCAACGGCCTGGACGCGGTGCGCCTGTGCGTCGACCTGCCGCCCGACCTGGTGCTGATGGACTTGAACATGCCGCAACTCGACGGCGTGGAAGCCACGCGCCAGATCATGCAGCGCGCCCCTTGCGCCATCCTGGTGGTGACGGCGGCGCCCCAGGACAATGTCAACGGCGTGTTCCGCGCGCTCGGCGCCGGCGCCCTCGACGTCACCGCGACCCCGGTGCTACTGGGCCAGCCCGGCGGCGAAGCGGCGCTGCTGGCCAAGATCCGCACGATGGGCAAGCTGATAGGAAACAGCAAGGCCATCCAGGGCGAAGGTGACGCGCCGGCGCGAACCCCGGGCGCGGCCGAGGCCGACCCCATCCACCACCTGGTCGCGATCGGCGCCTCGACCGGCGGACCGGTGGCGCTGTCCAGGATCCTGTCGCGCTGGCAGCCGCCGGCCGACACCGCAGTGGTGGTGGTGCAGCACATCGACGCCGCCTTCGCCGACCAGATGGCGAAATGGCTGGGCGACCAGATCCCGGTCCCGGTGCGCGCCATCGCCGACGGCGATGCGCCCGAGGGCGGCATGGTCCACCTGGCGCGCACCAACGACCACCTGTACCTGACGCCGGGTGGCCACTTCTGTTATGACAGCCACCCGCGCGACGAGATCTACCGTCCGTCGATCGACGTGTTCTTCCGTTCGGTCAGCCTGCACTGGGAAAAGCCCGCCACCGGCGTGCTACTGACCGGCATGGGCCGCGACGGCGCCCTCGGCCTGCTGGCGCTGCGCCGCGCAGGCAAAACCACCATCGCCCAGGACGAAGCCAGCAGTGCCGTGTACGGCATGCCCAAGGCCGCCGCCGAACTGGGTGCCGCCGAAAAGATTTTAGCGCTCGACAGCATCAGCCATGCGTTGTTGGGTAAAATGTCAGGTCTAGCGTGAATTTACGCAACGTTTCTTGTTTAGAATCAAAAATGTCAACAACCAGCCCGCACCCGATGGAGCAAAGCGCCGATTACAAGGTACGCGTATTGCTGGTCGACGACCAGCTCATCATTGTCGAAGCCGTCCGGCGCATGCTCGCCGGCCATGCCGACATCGACTACCACCACGTGACCGACCCGCGTGCGGCCATGGCCACCGCGCAGGCCGTGCGCCCGACCGTGATCCTGCAAGACCTGGTGATGCCCGGGGCCGACGGCTTCGACCTGATCCAGGACTACCGCCGCGACCCCGTGCTGCGCGACGTGCCGGTGATCGTGCTCACCACCAAGGATGAACCCAAGCTCAAGGCGCATGGCTTCGCGGTCGGCGCCAACGATTACCTGGTCAAACTGCCCGACCAGCTGGAACTGGTGGCACGTATCCGCCACCACTCCGGCGGCTACATCAAGGGCTTGAAATGCGAAGCCTGCCAGGGCGCGCTGAAGGCGTGCCAGGACGAGCTGGCGCAGGTGAAGGCCGAGCTGGCGGCGCTGCGCCGGGTTTAAACCCTTACCGGCTCCGGCTCCAGCTCCACCCCGAAACGCGCGCGCACGTCATCCTGGATCGCGCGCGCCAACGCCATTACTTCCCCGCCGGTCGCGCCGCCATTGTTCACCAGCACCAGCGCCTGCTTCGGATAGACCCCGACGCGGCCGAGGTTTTTTCCCTTCCAGCCGCACTGGTCGATCAGCCAGCCGGCCGCCAGTTTTTCGCTGCCGTCGGGCTGGCGGTGGTGCACCAGGTTCGGCCAGGCTTGCAGCAGCTGCGCGCACTGCCCGCCGGACACCACCGGGTTCTTGAAGAAGCTGCCGACGTTGCCGATCTCGGCCGGATTCGGCAGCTTGCGGCGCCGGATCGCGACCACGGCGTCGCTCACCTGCTGCGGCGTCGGCGCGGCGATGCCCTGGGCATCGACGGCTTGGGCCAGCTCGGCATAGCGCAGGTTCGGGGTCCAGGCGCGCGGCAGGGCGAAGGTGACGTCCAGCACCACCAGGTCGCGGCCCTCTGCATGCTTGAACACGCTGTCGCGGTAGCCGAAGCGGCACTCCAGGGCCGTCATGCTGCGCGTGCTGCCGGTCTTGAAATCGAACACGGTGAGCGCGTGGAACACATCCTTGATTTCGGCGCCGTAGGCCCCGATGTTCTGGATCGGCGATGCGCCCACGGTACCCGGGATCAGGGACAGGTTTTCCATGCCGCCCAGGCCTTGCGCCAGCGTCCACTGGACGAAGCCGTGCCAGTTTTCGCCGGCGCTGGCGCGCACCAGGATGGCGTCGCCGGTCTCGCCCACGATCGCCTTGCCCAGCAGGCCCATGTGCAATACCAGGGCGTCGACGTCGCGCGTCAGCAGCAGGTTGCTGCCGCCGCCCAGCACCAGCCGCGGCAGCGCCGCCAGCGCTGGATCGGCCGCGAGCTCGGCCAGTTGCCCGGGCTCGGTGACGCGCAGATAGCGGCGCGCATGCGCATCGAGGCCGAAGGTGTTGAAGGCTTGCAGGGAGACATCGGTGGACAGGAACATGGCTGGAGTAATGAGTTTGTGCTGATTATATAGGCTGCAGCCATGTCCCACAGGCAAATCCCAGACGCAACCGCCATTGGGACCGCAGGGCGATTCCGCTACAATACCGGCATTCATCCCCAAGCATAAAAAAAGGAAAACACGATGCCATCATTTGATGTGGTCTGCGAAGCAGACATGGTCGAGGTCAAGAACGCCGTCGAAAATTCGAGCAAGGAAATCGAAACCCGCTTCGACTTCAAGGGCACCTCGGCCAAGGTCGAGCAAAAGGACAAGGAAATCACCCTGTTCGGCGATTCCGATTTCCAGATCAGCCAGGTAAAGGATGTCTTGTTGAACAAGATGACCAAGCGCAAGGTCGACGTCCGCTTCCTGGACGAAGGCAAGATCGAGAAAATCGGCGGCGACAAGGTCAAGCAGGTGCTGAAGGTACGCAACGGTATCGAGAGCGAGGATGCCAAGAAGATCACCAAGCTGATCAAGGAAAGCAAGATGAAGGTGCAAGCCTCGATCCAGGGCGAGTCTGTGCGCGTGACCGGCAAGGACCGCGACATCCTGCAGGAAGCGATTGCCCTGCTGCGCAAGGATGTCCAGGATTTGCCGCTGGCGTTCAATAATTTCCGCGACTAAGGTCGCCCCGTGCAGGCGGGGGCCCATGCCGAGTGACAGAAATCGTTGCATCGGACATGCCGCGAAGTTTCCCCTGTCTTTGGTGCTGGTGCTGAGCATGGGTCCCCGCCTTCGCGGTGACGACGGTATGGCGCACGACCGTGCGGCAAATGGTGCTCTGACCCCTCCTCGCCTTGCGGTAAAATGGCGAGCGCGCAATACGTCAACCGTGACGTTGCTCTGCGATAAACACTGATTGGTAGTCTAAGGATAGCAATGAAACGAGTTGATGATTTCCGCCTGCGTCTGGGCAACAAGGAATATGTGCCCATCATGATCGGCGGAATGGGCGTGGACATCTCGACGTCCGAGCTGGCGCTGGAAGCGGCGCGCCTCGGCGGCATTGGCCATATTTCCGATGCGATGGTGCAGGATGTCTCGGACCGCAAGTTCGACACCAGCTTCGTCAAGGAAAAAACCAAGCTCTACAAGTTCAACATCAACAACTCGGACAAGTCCGTGGTCCAGTTCGACCTCGAACGACTGGCCGAAGCGACCCGCCTGCACGTCGGCGCCACCATGGCCGCGAAAAAAGGCGATGGCCTGATTTTCGTGAACTGCATGGAAAAGCTGACCATGAACGCGCCCAAGGAAACCCTGCGCACCCGTTTGTCGGCGGCGCTGGATGCGGGCATCGACGGCATCACCATGTCGGCCGGCCTGCACCTTGGTTCGTTCGAGCTGATCAAGGACCACCCGCGCTTCCGCGAAGCCAAGCTGGGCATCATCGTGTCGTCGGTGCGCGCGCTGCAGCTGTTCCTGCGCAAGGTGTCGCGCCTGAACCGCAACCCGGACTACATCATCGTCGAAGGCCCGCTGGCCGGCGGCCACCTCGGCTTCGGCATCGAGGACTGGAAAGAATACGACCTGCACACCATCATGGACGAGATCCACGCGTTCATGAAGGCGGAAAACCTCGACATCCCGCTGATCGCGGCCGGCGGCATCTTCACCGGTTCCGATGCGGTCAGCTTCCTGGAAAAAGGCGCCGGCGGCGTGCAGGTGGCGACCCGCTTCACCATGACCCACGAATGCGGGCTGCCGGACAGCGTCAAGCAGGAATACATCCGCGCCACCGAGGAAGACATCATCGTCAACGGCGTGTCGCCGACCGGCTACCCGATGCGCATGCTGAAGCAGACCCCGGCGATCGGCTCCGGCATCCGTCCCGGCTGCGAATCCTACGGCTACCTGCTCGACGCGACCGGTAACTGCGCCTACATCAATTCCTACAACCGCGAAGTCCAGGCCAACCCGGACACCAAGACGGTGCAAGTGTTCGACAAGACCTGCCTGTGCACTCACATGCGCAACTTCAATTGCTGGACTTGCGGCTCGACCACCTACCGCCTGAAGGACACGACCCACAAGCTGGGCGACGGTTCTTACCAGATCCTGTCCGCGGAGCATGTGTTCAAGGATTACCAGTTCAGCGTGGACAACCAGGTCGCCCTGCCGCCACGGCAGGAAGCGGCGGCCTGAGCCGGCGCGCGGCACCGATGACCAGGAACGGCGCGGCACTCCGCGCCGTTTTCTTTTTCATTTCCCCATTCCTGATAGAACAAATTTCCAAAGCCACTGTCCAACCCTGATCAATCTTGTCGGGAGACGCGGCATGTTCGAGGATGACGGCAAGCCCGGCGGCGGTGATTCGGAATCGGAACGCGTGGCGCGGACGCCGCTGGCGGCCGTGGTCGACCTGTTCCCCGGTACCTTCTTTGCAATCAACCGTCAGGGACGCTTCGTACTGTGGAACCACAATATGGAGCGCTTGCTCGAACTGAGCCCGGACGAACTGGCGGCCGCGCGCGCGTCCGACCTGCTTGACCTGCAGCAGCGCCCCATGTTTCTCGACGCCATCCGGCGCGCCTTCGAGCAGGGGGAAGAACTCCAGCTCGAGGTCGAGTACGTCGCCAAAAGCGGCAAGGAAATGCCCTTCCTGCTGCATGGCACCCGCATCCGCTGCAGCGGCGGCGATTACTTGTTCGGTCTGGGCGTGGACATCACCGAGCGCCGCGCGCGCGAGGAACACCTGCTTCTGCGCGATCGCGCCCTGCACGCGGCCAGCAATGGCATCGTGATCACCCGCTGCGCGGACAGCCGGCCCGGTGCCGACAACCTGATCGAATACGTCAATCCGGCCTTCGAGCGCATCACCGGCTACCCGGCGGACGAGGTGATGGGCCGCGATCCGCGCTTCATGGCGGCGCCCGGCATGGATGCCAACGAACGTGGCGCCCTGCGCGAGGCGATCGCGGCACGGCGCAACATCAACGTGGTGATGCGCAACCTGCGCAAGAACGGCGAGCTGTTCTGGAACGACCTGAACATCACGCCGGTGCAGGACGAGCATGGCGAGGTCAACCATTTCATCGGCATCCTCAACGACGTCACCGCGCTCAAGCAGCGCACCGCCCACCTCGAGCACGAGGTCAACCACGATGCGCTGACCGGCCTGGCGAACCGCAACCTGATGTGGGATCGCCTGGAACAGGCTCTGCACCTGGCCCAGCGCCAGAAGTCGCTGGTGGCCACCGTACTCATCGACCTCAACAACTTCAAGAGCATCAACGACACCTTCGGCCACGAGGCCGGCGACGTGATCCTGAAAGTGGTGGCGCGGCGCCTGCAAGCCTCGGTGCGCGACAGCGACACGGTGGCGCGCATGTCCGGCGACGAATTCGTGCTGGTGCTGGCCAACCAGCCTTCGCTGCGTTTCACCTTGCGCATGGTCGAGCGCCTGCGCAAGAGTTTCGAAATACCGGTCCGCTTCAGCGGCAACGAGATTCCGGTCGGCGCCAGTGTCGGCGTCTCGCTCTACCCGCACGACGGCAATACCGCGGCCGAGCTGGTGCGCGCCGCCGACCTCGCCATGTACCACGGCAAGGGCAATGGCCGCAACCACGTGAACTTCTTTTCCAACAATATGAAAGCCAGCTCCGAGGCCAAGCTCAAAATCGAAAGCGGCTTGCGCGAGGCCCTCGAGCGCGACGAATTGTTCCTGCTGTACCAGCCGCGGGTGGCGGCGCAATCCGGCTTCCTGACCGGCTTCGAAGCGCTTCTGCGCTGGCACCATCCAGAACATGGCGTGCTGCCGCCAGGGCACTTCCTGGCCGAAGCCGAAGAAAATGGCGTCATCGTCGAGATCGGCAGGCGCGTGCTCGACCAGGCCTGCGCCTTTGCCGCCCAGCTGGCCGCGATCGGGTTCGGGCATGTGCCGGTGACGGTCAACGTGTCTTACCGAGAATACAGCCAGCCCGGTTTCCTGGCCGGCGTGGCCGAGCGCGTGGCGCGGTACCGGCTGACGCCTGGCAGCCTGCAGCTGGACATGCGCTTCGACGGCTTGATCCGCAACCCGGCACTCGGGCGCGAACTGTCGGAACAACTACGCGAGCTGGGCGTCGGCTTGTCGGTGGACGGCTTCGGCACCGGCCTGTGCGACCTCGGCTACCTGCAGCAACTGGCGGCGACCCAGGTCAAGCTGGCGCGCAGCACGGCGCACTCGGCCGCCGATGGCGGGGCCAGTATCGCCAAGAGCCTGGTCGACATCGGGCACAACCTGAACATGCAGGTGGTCGGCGAAGCGGTCGAGACGCGGCCGCAGATGGAATTCCTAACCGCGCTCGGCTGCGACCAGTTGCAGGGCATCTGGTTCAGCGAGCCGCTGCCGGCCGAGGCGGCGCAGCAGCTGCTGAAGGAGCGGCAGCCGGCCTAGCCTTCGCTCGTGATCCTTTTGACGAGCGCCCCCAGCACGTCTTCCGCCATGTCGTTCGATACCTGGCAAGTCCCGGCATTCTCGTGCCCGCCACCGCCGTATTCCAGCATCAAGGTGCCGATGTTGGTCTTCGAGGTCCGGTTCAGGATCGATTTGCCGGTCGCGAACACGGTGTTCTGGTTTTTCAGCCCCCACAGCACGTGGATCGAGATATTCGTCTCCGGGAATAGCGCATAGATCAGGAAACGGTTGCCGGCATAGATGACTTTTTCCTCGCGCAAATCGAGCACCACCAGGTTGCCGTGGACCCTGGCGCAGCGCCGGATCTGCTGCTTGCACAAGGCGTTGTGCTCCTCGTACAGCGCGACCCGCTCGCGCACGTCCGGCAAGGCCATGATCTGCTCGATGCCGTGGTTGCGGCAGTAATCGATCAAGTCCATCATCAATTGGTAGTTCGAGATGCGGAACTCGTGGAAGCGGCCCAGGCCGGTACGGGCGTCCATCAGGAAGTTCAGCAAATTCCAGCCTTCCGGGTCGAGCACCTCTTCCTGGGTGAAACGGGCGGCGTCGCCCTTGTCCACGGCGGCCATCATGTCGCGCCAGGCCGTCGGGAACACGCGCGTGCCGCCGTAATGGTCGTACACCACCCGCGCCGCCGAGGGCGCTTTCGGGTCGATCACGTGGTTGTCGCGGCGGCCCGTGTTGCGGATGGTTTCCGACAAGTGGTGGTCGAAGGCAAGGTGCGCGCCCGCCACGTAAGGCAGGTTGGTCGTGATGTCGCGCGCACTGATCGCGATCTTCCCGTCTTGCATGTCCTTGGGGTGGACGAACAGGATGTCGTCGATCAGGTCCAGGTGCTTGAGCAGGACGGCGCAGACCAGGCCGTCGAAGTCGCTGCGGGTTACGAGGCGGTAGCGTTGCGGAACGGCAGACATCGGCACACCCTTTCAGTGAAGTGGAATGGAATCGAACTGGCGCAGATAAATCATACAGTGCAATTATTTCATGTTGGCAGTTTTTGCTGACAGATTGCAGTCCAGCTGCCTTTTCCTGCCGGCTGTCGCAAAGGGCTGGTACCCGGACGGCCCCGCAAGTAGAGTTGTAACATCCCAACATCGGGTGTGGATGCAAGCTACACTCGACCATTAACGCGCCATAAGAACAGTTTCATGCCGACACCGCGCCCGACCCAACAGGCTTTGTCCAATACCCTGTCCACGCTGTACCGCGCCTTCGATGCGGTCGCGACATGGGTGACGCAATTGTCGTGGTGGAAGTTCCTGCTGTTCGCGGCGCTGCTGCTGACGGCCGGTACCATCGTGCAGCAGGAACTGTTCTCCGGCGGCGAGGAAGACATCGTGCGCACCGAGCGCACGGCGCGCCGCGACGAGCCGACCATCACCATCGACGACAGCGGTATCCACCTCAACCCGCGCGGCCGTGGCCGTGCCGGCGCCACCATCAACATCGACCCGGCGGCGGAAGCTGCCAAGGCCGAGGCCGCTGCAAAAGCGGCGACCGAGAAAGCGACCGAGGCGGCCGAGAAAGCCGGCAAGGCGGCCGAGGCGGCGGCCCTGGCCGGCCAGGCGGCGCCGGTGCCGCCGGTCCCGCCCGAACCGCCGGCGCGCCCGGCCAAGGCGGGCCGTAACGGCGACGAAGTCCACATCGACTTGCCACCCCAGATCAGCGACGAATTGTCGGATGCGATCGAAGCCGCCGTCGACGATGCCGCCGAAGCCAAGGCGCGCAGCTACCACAAGCAGGCCTCGACCTGGTTCACCAGCTTCGTCTGGCTGCTGGTGCTCGCCCTGTTCGGCACCAAGGCCCTGGTCGGCGGCAAGAAGCGCGCCGAGGCCGAGATGCAGACCGCCACCGCCGCGGCCGAGCGCGAATCGATGCAGCGCCAGCTGTCCGAAGCCAAGATGCAGACCATGCAGGCGCAAGTCGAGCCGCACTTCCTGTTCAACACCCTGGCCTCGGTCGAGCACCTGATCGAAACCGATCCGCCGCGTGCCTCGGCCATGCAGCGCACCCTGATCCAGTACCTGCGCGCCGTGCTGCCGCAGATGCGCGACAACACCCTGGTCACCAACCTGGGACGCGAGGTCGATATGGTCAAGGCCTACCTCGACCTGCTGAAGATGCGCATGGAAGAGCGTCTGACGGTGAGCATTCAGGTGCCGGCCGGGCTGCGCAGCGCGGCCTTTCCGCCGATGATGCTGCAATCGATGGTCGAGAACGCCATCAAGCACGGCCTCGAATGCAAGGCCGAGGGCGGTCACCTGGACGTGACGGCGGAAGTGGTCGACAGCCGGCTGCGGGTGACGGTGAGCGATGACGGCGTCGGCTTCGGCGTGGTGCCCAGCAAGGGAACCGGACTCGGCCTGTCGAACATCCGCGACCGCCTTGCGCTCTTGCACGGCAAGGCCGCCCATCTGCACATCGGCGCCAACAGCCCCAGCGGCGTGATCGCGACGATCGAAGTGCCTTATCAGTTGTCTCCGCGATAAGCGCAACACACAGCTGCCTATTGCCTGGCGCGACGTTTCATTGAATAATCGACACTCCCTTATCCAGCCCTTGCGAGCCTTGCCATCATGCCCACTGCGATCATTGCCGATGACGAAAGACTGATGCGCGACCTGCTGCGCACTCGCCTGTCCCAGGCGTGGCCGGAATTGCAGATCGTCGGCGAAGCCAAGAATGGCGACGAAGCCGTCCAGCTCGTGGCCGAGCTGCAGCCCGACCTGACTTTCCTCGATATCCGCATGCCTGGCAAGACCGGGATCGAAGCGGCGCGCGACATCGGAGACGCCAGCCAGGTCGTGTTCGTGACGGCCTACGACGAATACGCGGTCGAAGCCTTCGAGCGCGGCGCCATCGACTACGTGCTGAAACCGCCTGAGCCGGAGCGCCTCGCGATCACGGTCGAGCGCCTGAAAGAGCGGCTGAAGGAACATGCGAACGGGCCGGCCGCGGCGGGCGCGAAGGCGACTCCTGCAGCAAGCACCGCCGCCAACATGAGCGACACCGTCAGCGCCATGCTGTCGCAGCTGGCCGAAAAGATCGCCGCTCCCAAGCCGAAATACCTGCAATGGATCCAGGCCAGCATCGGCCAGGATTTGCGCATGATTCCGGTCGAGGACATCTTGTTTTTCCGTTCGGACGAGAAATATACCTGCGTCCAGACCGACAAGCTGGAAGCCCTGATCCGCAAGCCGGTGCGCGACCTGGCCGAAGAACTCGACCCCTCGCTGTTCTGGCAGATCCACCGCGCCACCCTGGTCAATGTCAACGCGATCGAAGGCGTGACGCGCGACATCCGCGGGCGCCACCTGGTGCTGATCAAGGGCCGTCCCGACAAGCTCGAAGTCAGCCGCAGCTTCCTGCACCTGTTCAAACAGATGTGAAGCGGCAGATGTGATGCGACAGATGTAAGCGGCACTGTCGGGCCTCAAGCCGGCCATGGCGGGCGGCGCGTATGGTAGATGCCGGGCCCGCGAGCGGGCCGTTTTACAAGGGCATTCCATGAACCCCTCGCGCCGCCCGCGTTTCCCCGGCTGGCCCGCAGCCTCGCAGTTGGCGATCTGTCTGCTCGGGCTCGCAACCGGCTACAAGCTGGGCCGGCGCGCATCGCAGGAGCCAGACACCGTGCCGGCCAGCCGCCAGATCGTCCACCACGCCAGCGAAGCCATCATCTCGGCCGACCTCGGCAACACCATCGTCATGGCCAACCCGGCCGCCGCCAGCCTGTTCGGTACCAGCGTCGAGCAGATGCTCGGCAGTCCGCTCGAACACTACATCGAGACCCCGGCCCGGGCCGGGGACGGGCCGCTCGAGTTGCTGGGCGCCGGCACCGGGCGCGCTGGCCGCCGCGCCACCGACTATGCCGTCACCGGCCTGCGCGCCAACGGACACCGCTTCCCGATGGAAGGGTCGATTTCGCGCGCCACCAGCGGGGCGCCCTACTACACCGTCATCATGCGCGACGTCTCGGACCGCCAGCGCGTGCAGGAAAAGCTGTCGCGCTCGCACGACCAGTTGCGCCAGCTGTCGGCCGCGCTGCAGACCATCCGCGAAGAGGAACGCACCCACATCGCGCGCGAGCTGCATGACGACCTCGGCCAGATCCTGGCCTCGCTGCGCATGGACCTGAACCTGCTCCAGCAGGCCGACGGCACGTCCTTCGAGAGCCTGCGCCTGATGCAAGGCATGGAGGCGAACCTGGTGACGGCGATCACCTCGCTGCGCCGCATCGCCAGCAACCTGCGTCCGCGCGCGCTGGACGAAGGCGGCCTGTTTTTCGCACTGCAAGGCTTGCGCGACGATTTCATCGAACGCTACGGCATTCCCTGCATGCTGCTGGCCGACGAGGCCGAACTGCGCCTGGACGACGCCGCCAGCACGGCCATCTTCCGCATCGTGCAGGAGGCGCTTACCAATATCGCGCGCCATGCCGAAGCCGGCAACGTCACCATGAATTTGTTCCGGCTGAATGGCGAATTGCTGGTGACGATCCGCGACAATGGCCGCGGCATCCGCCCGGAAGACATGGAAAAGGCGGAATCGCTGGGCCTGATCGGCATGCGCGAGCGGGTCTGGGCCATGCAGGGCGAAATTTCGATCAGCGCCGAGGAACCCTCCGGCACCCGCATCGATATCGTGCTGCCGGTGACAAACCATCTAGCCTGATATTGTTGTTTTTCGGCAACGTGGAAAGTGCGCAACATTTCGCTATGTCATCAAACGGACATACAGCGCCGATAAGATGCCAAACGATCAAGAGGCCCAAAGGTCTCTGGACCGAACCGACATCTTATTGGAGAAATCTGCATGCAAGTCAAACGCCTGGCCATCGCCCTGGTTGCCGCCACCCCGCTGTTCGCCGCCGCCCAGTCCAACGTCCAGATCTACGGTATCCTGGACGCCGCCATTTCGTCGCAAGACCTCGGCGGCCCGGAAGGCCGTCAAACCGTGGTCAACTCGGGTAACCAGTCGAGCAGCCGCTTCGGTTTCCGTGGCAGCGAAGACCTCGGCAACGGCCTGAAAGCCATCTTCAACCTGGAAGCCGGCACCTCGATCGACACCGGCGCGAATGACTCGGCGCTGTTCCAGCGCCGCGCCGTGGTCGGCCTGGAAGGCGATTTCGGTGCCGTGACCGTCGGCCGCGAATACTCGCCGATCGCCAGCGTCGCCGCCGCCTCGGACGCATTCGGCCAGGGCTTCTACGGCTCGAACCTGTCGGCATTCGGCGCGGCATCCCCGAACACCGCCGTCGCTGCCGCCCCTGCCGCGTCGACCAACCGCCTGACCCGCCGCCTTGCCAACTCGATCAACTACAAGAGTGCTTCGTTCGCGGGCTTCAAGGTGCTGGCTACCTTTGCCGCCGGCGAACAGACCCCGGCCACCACCACCAACGTGAACACCACGACCGACAAGGGCAACCTGTTCGGCGGCGGCGTGGAATACACCCTGGGCGGCCTGTACGTCGGCGCTGCCTACCAGCAGACCAAGCGCCTGGCATCCGACGAAGACAAGGAAACCGCAGTCGGCGGCAGCTACAAGTTCGACCAGTTCGGCGGCTTCGAAATCAAGGCCAACTGGATGAAAGCCGAGCGCCCTGCCGTGGCCGACTACAAGCAAGCCAACATCGGCGGCTCGATCCCCTTCGGCGCCCACCGCGTCTACGTGAATTTCCAGCAGCAGAAGCAAGCGAATGCCGAAGGCAAGACTTGGGCACTGGCCTACACCTACTCGCTGTCGAAGCGCACCAACCTGTACGCCAGCTACGCCAGCCTGGACAACAACAACACCAGCCTGTTCGGTGTTGCCTCGTCGTCGGTCACCCTGACCCCGACCGTCGCCGGTCGCGACGTGGACGTGCTCTCGCTGGGCCTGCGTCACTCGTTCTAAGGGAGCGCAGCGCCTGAAATGACAACGGCCGGGGATCCCCGGCCGTTTTTTTATTGCTTGTCGGTTTATTTCAGGCGGCAGGTCAGCAGCCAGTAGTGCTCCATGCGCACGATCTTGATCTCGCGCACGGCATCGGCCAGGCGCTTGCGCAGTGTGCTGTCGGTCGGATAGCTCTTGGGCAGTTCGACCCGCTCGCCGTCCGGCGTGGTCACCAGCTGGAAGGTATTGCCCTGGGCATCGGTGCGCGCGATGGTCGTGCTGCTGCCTTCGACGTAGGCGTCGTCCAGTACGATCAGCAAGACGTCCTTGCCGACGCGCGCGCGCAGCTGCTTCATGAAGGCATCCTGCTCTTCGCGCAGCAGGTGCGACCACCAGAAGCCGATGAAAACCGCAGTGAAGTCACCCAGATCGGCCGGCAGGTTCAGGCCGTCGGCTTCGCGGAAAGCGACTTTATCGGCCGCCAGGCGGCGCTTGGCGGCCAGGGCCAGCATTTCGGCGCTGGTGTCGGTGGCGAGGATGCGCTCGGCAGTGGCGGCCATGACCTCGGTCCAGTAGCCGGTGCCACAGGCCAGTTCCAGGATCGTGTGGCCGTGCGCCAGGTGGGCCACCATTTCGCGCAGCTGACCGAGGTCGTTGGCGCGCTCATGGCGTTCGCTGGCGGCGGCGTCGTAGCCGGCGGCGGTCTTCGCGTAGAAGGCCGCGACTTGGTTCTTGTGTTCCATTGTTGTTCTCTAAAACGCTTGTTCTCTAAACTCTTATAACTCGTAATTATCGCTTGTGCCGCGCATGGCCGATTCCACCATCTTGCGGTTCAGCGTCGGCGCCAGCAGCTCGATGAAAGTATATATATAGCTGCGCAGATAGGCGCCCTGCTTGACCGCCACCCGCGACACGTTCATGCCGAACAGCTGGCCGACCGGGATCGCGCGCAGGTTACGGTCGCGCTCCGCATCGAAGGCCATGCCGGCGATGATGCCGATGCCCATGCCCAGTTCCACATAGGTCTTGATGACATCGGCGTCGATCGCTTCCAGCAGCACGTCCGGTTTCAGCTGGCGCAAGTCGAAGGCATGATCGATCTTGCTGCGGCCGGCAAAAGCGGAATCGTAGGTAATCAAAGGGTAGCCGGCAATCTCTTCCAGCGAAATCGCCTTGGAACGCGTCAGCGGGTGCTCGTGCGGCACCACCACCACGTGTTCCCACTGGTAGCAGGGCAGCGTGATCAGGCCATCGACGGCGGCGATCGATTCGGTCGCAATCGCCAGGTCGGCCTGGTCGGTCTTGACCATCTCGGCGATCTGGCGCGGATTGCCCTGCAATAAGGACAAGCGCACTTTCGGGAAGCGCTGCATGAAGGCCTGCACTACCTTGGGCAGCATGTAGCGCGCCTGGGTGTGGGTGGTGGCGATCGTGAAGCTGCCGCTGTCCTGGGCCGCGTATTCCTTGCCGATGCGCTTGAGGCTGTCGATCTCCTGCATGATCAGTTCGACGGACTGCAGCACCAGGCGGCCGGGCTCGGTCAGGCCGCGGATGCGCTTGCCGTGGCGGGTGAAGATGTCGACGCCGAGTTCTTCCTCGAGCTCGATGATGGCCTTCGACACGCCCGGCTGCGACGTGAACAGCGCCTTGGCGGCATCGGTCAAATTGAAATTCTGGCGGACCGCCTCACGTACGAAGCGTAGTTGATGAAGGTTCATTGCATGTTCTATTTATCAATCCCTACCGGCATTTTACGCGCTTGCTTATACCTCAGGCTCATATAAGCAAATAAAATCTCAGTAGTTTGGAATAAAGCGCCATTTTATTAATATTCAGATAGTTTGGGTCAGGACTGGCCCATTGCATCCTCCACAGGACCTTGACCATGTACCGCTACGACCAATACGACCATCTCATCGTGCGCGAACGCATCGCGCAGTACCGCGACCAGGTACAGCGCCGCCTCAACGATGAGCTGACCGAAGAAGAATTCCTGCCGCTGCGCCTGCAGAACGGCCTGTACATGCAGCGCCATGCCT
>Ga0265780_10002489_pt1 | contig 24898 bp, 25 predicted proteins | sample P1T30metagenome_FD_192432 | JGI IMG/M metagenome (GOLD analysis project Ga0265780, IMG submission 192432) | Plant litter microbial communities from East Loma Ridge, Irvine, California - P1 T30 | ecosystem: Environmental > Terrestrial > Plant litter > Unclassified | place: USA: California... | reverse complement strand
GCAGTCTGCCCAGTCGGATCTTGCCTTACATGTACCTCGGCAACCTTGGACACGCTAACAACCCGGAGCTCCTCCGCGCTATGGGCATTAACCGCATCCTGAGTGTTGGAGAACCGCTTTCTTGGCCGGAAGACGTCAAGAAGAAGCTCGACTGGCCTGCCGAGAACTTCCTGATGGTCGACCGAGTTCAGGACAATGGCGTAGACCCGCTCTGGGGCGAGTTTGAGCGCTGCCTGAAATTCATTGGTGAGTGGCATGACTCCACGCTGAGACTCGCATAGCTGACCTTTTGTAGAAGCAGGCAAGAAAGAAGGAGGCGCTACTTTAGTGCATTGTCGTGTTGGCGTGTCGCGTTCTGCAACGATTTGTATTGCTGAAGTTATGAACGAGATGGGCCTATCCTTCCCTCGTGCCTAGTAAGTAACGAGCTGTCTTCCATTTGACTTAGACTAACCTAATTCCAGCTGCTTTGTTCGGGCACGACGACTTAATGTTATAATTCAACCACACCTTCGATTCACTTACGAACTTCTTAAGTGGGAAGAGTACCAGCGTCAACGACGTAATGAGCCTCTTCGCCGCGACCTGGAGTGGGCAACAGTTGCGCGCGAAATCGCGCTGATGAACAAGCCCTACTCCAGATAACGACTTCTATGACCTCTCCGACCTCTCTGCTCGATATGACTCACGACGATACGACTCGTACATGTACGATTACAGGCCCTCCCACCTCTGAGCTGCCTATTCTGTTCAGGATGATCCATCATCCCTTGTGTGCGATATGGGCGTTTGCAATTCCTTCGTCTTGCTCTGTCATGATCTTTCCTTCTACTTCCGATGTTTGCGTTGATTCTGTCCTGCGACCCTGCTGTTTTGCACTACGGATCTGAGCCTGGTTTCGCGTTGTCTGGTCTACTTTTGCGAAACTGTGGTCGCAGGATTTTGCTGTACTGGATGTCTGTCATTCTGGGTCTGCGGTCTGGATGTCAATGGGTTATGGGATCAAAGGGCTGTGGGCATCTTTCATCACTGACTTTCTCCATCCATGTATTACTGTCTCGATCCACTGCAGCGCACCTAGCGCTGCTGCATCGATTGTCGATTTGTGGGCTGATGTTCGGACGAATCATGGAGTACTGGGTCTCAAGTCACTTTATGGCGTATACACTTCTAGTCGTAACAACACGGTCTCTTCTTTCTCTGTGTCTCGACATGCGTTGCAGTGCTGTTCCCGTCTTCTTCTCACTTTGACCAGAGCTTTCCCCTCTTCCTACTACTGCATGGCACACGTTTCACAGGCAAGGACGACGAAGCTCCTGTTCGCTCTCCCAGGGTCTTCACGATAGACACGACTGTGCAATTCATCAGATGTGCATCACGAGGATAGGAGATCATGTGTGAAGCGGTTATTGATGTCGATCAAAGTCATATTGTCTACTCCTTGCCCCCAAGATACCTGTAGACTACTGAAAAGTCTTTGCCCTTGCAGTTTTCGGCTTTCTCGCAAGCATCATAGAGCGCTCTTGCTGGTTCTCCCAGCGCAAGCTTGACACCAGCTTCATCAGCAGCCTTCAGTGCAAGCTTAAGATCTTTGCTGGCGAGGCCTATGCCAAATCCTCCCTCGTAGCCTCTGCTTGCGGGAGCGCCCTCAATGACACCGGGAACAGGGTTGTTGACCTCACTAGGCCAGCACTTGCCGGTCGCTGTGTTGATCATACCGGCTAGTGCTTTGGGGTCAAGACCCCACTTCACACCCATACTCATCGCTTCTGCAGTCGCGATGTTGTTCAGTGCGAGCAGATAGTTGTTTGCAAGCTTGCCCTTGAGACCAGCACCTGGTCCGCCAAGGTGAACCACTCTCCGACCCATCAATGACAAGACTTTGGTGGCACCTTCGACTGCCTCAGGCGGCGCCCCGATCATGAAGGTGAGCGTACCAGCCTGTGCACCAACGACACCACCAGACATCGGCGCATCAATGAATTTTCCTTGACCAGTGGAGTGAGCAGCTTCCGCCACCTCACCAGAGGTCATGGGATCGATGGTTGAGCAATCGATGAAGAAGCGTTCTTTGTTGATGGAGCTGTCTGAAAGAAGAGTAGCTGGTTCCAGCATCTCCTTGAAGACTGCCTTGACATGCTTGGGTTCTGGCAAGGATGTAACGATAGTTTCCTGCAACACTGTCAGTGGACTGCACTCGAAGTTTTTGACGAGAAGATGTGTTGTGTATAAAGCATCAGAGGATTGGCTATAATTTTTGTGTAATCAGGAGAAGGGCCACGAATGGCCCCCAACTTAGATCATTGATAGAACAATTAATTCATCACGAGAGTGCTGGAAGTAGTGGTAGAGGTATACGTACGGCTTTTAAAGCGACTTCTCGTACATTCTCAGCCACTCGCACGCCTTGTGGATGCTCCTCGAGGAATTGCTTTGTAGCTGCGGTATTGACATCGTGCACGAAGAGTGTGTCTTCAGCCGGTATCTTCGCTCTGAGGTTCTTCGCCATGGGATAACCTGTATTGGATGTCAGTAAATGATAGTCATGTGAGCTGCCATAGTACTAACCCATGCGTCCCAGTCCTATGAACCCCCATGTAGCCTGCAGGTTGTGGGAGCTTGAGAAGCATCTCCGCGCGCTCTGGCGGGCCGTTGTAGGTGTTGATCTCCGCAGAGGCGAAGCTAGCGCCGAGACTGTCCGCATCTTGTGATATGGTATGAGGAAGGGTATCTGGGTAGTTGAGTTTGGCAACGTGTTGCGGAGAGCGGTTGGAATCGGTCTCCGCACTCATGGATCGCGTTCAGCCGAGGTCACAGTCCAATGCAGCAGCACCCGTACGTGGGGCTAGCAGCATGCGTGTATGCATCGTGAATAATGCGACCCTGGCCCCAAGGCTGCTGGAGCTGGTCTTCCGTGAGGTGCCCGTGAAGCTTGGGACTAAAGATGAAGGGGTGGGTGGGAGCTCAGAGAAAATTACAGGCTGGCGGAAAAGTAATTCCGGCCGAAGCGCGCTATGTCCAATTCGTCGGGGCCCGGGCGTTCGCCTTGAGCGGTGCTCACTACAGCACGACAGCAGACCCTATATGTGTTTGAAGACTCGAACATTCCGATGCTCTGCCTGATGGCTATGAATTCTAGTCGTAATAAGGTGTACATATGAAGCCCAGATCCTCTTCCTATCGAGACATACCTACCTAGGTAGGTATACAAGGCCTTCAAGCTTTCACTCATGCCCTCTCGATTTCGGGATTGGGTCCTCCCAATAACTCCGTATCCGGCAGGTATTCTGGATCTACAATACGAATAGCACTCTTCTCATCTATCAAACCGTCTGACCATCGAAATGATATCTGCTCGTAATCGCTGATACGACAAGTCGCAAGTCCGCCGGTCTCGTTTCTTGCGCTGTCCCTGTCCCTGTCGCTATCGCTGTGGTTTTGTTTCTTACGCCTATCCATGATCGCTGTCCAATCTTCCCATTGGTTGTATATGGGTGGGATGCCTGGATCAGCTGGATCGACATGCTCACACTTTGCAGACGACCCCTCTTCGATTACCAACTCTGCTTCGTGGTCCAGCAGCTTACGAAGCTGCTCTGTAGCCTGTGGAAGGACCGCCACACGTACCACTTCCTTGTTCCGCCCAAGCTGATAATGATACACGCTGTCGAGTTTGCCTACGCCTCTGATCTCCATGCGTTTCATGTGCGGCCATGGAGCGCCTAACAAGACAGGCAGCACCTGTTCCGCAAAAAGCCAGTCCATCGGACGGGTTCCATGTGTCTGCCTTCTCTCACGGCCCCTACGAGGGCCGGCCGACTCCTTGATACCTTCACATTGTTCGAAGAAGAGATTACATAGAGTATTGCGTGTCGATGCTAGGAAACGTGCCCATGAGTGATACAGTGATGTATCCTGGGTAGTGTAATAGTAACCCGTATCAGGCCCTGCTATGGTGATATGAAGAGATTTAAGAACAGACTGGCGGGCTGCGAGCGTGTCAAGGGTGTCTGCCAGCACTCGCTCGTTTGGTCGCATCTGCAGTCTGGCACGATTTACGTCGAGATACCTGCGTAGCTCTTGGAGTTGGTTCGAAGCTGGCGGTTCCAGCTCAGACTCCGCTGTATCTGTGGTAAGGCTTGCGAGACCCGATCCAGATGGCTTTGGGTTGGAGTTGGAAGCTGGTTCGAGCTCGGCCCATAGCTTTAGGTCGTTCAGATCTATGCTTTCGAGACGCGGCCCTCCGAGAACACAGGTGACAAATTCGCGCGTCATACGTCCGCCTAGTCGAATAGATCGAGCATCATGGAAGAGCTTCTTCGGCAGAGTAGCTTCCCGCCACGGTCTTTGGTTTCCGTGATTAGCCCAGTAATGTATATGTACTCGCAAGTCTTACCTGAGCCAACAGAGATCGACGTCCACCACATGCACGAAGCTATGGAACGTTCGCCAAAGAGTGTCTGGTAGTGTTAAGATCTGTTCTGATTCGCCATAACCATAGCCTACCATCTTCTGGTGGAAACTCCTCACGCTCTTTGCTGAGAGTCCTCTCGTATTTCTCATAGTGGGTCCTTCTGTTGTCATTGTCGTAAAACATTCTCCACAGCAGATGTAGCTTCTCGTCTGCGGTGAGTGGAGACCCTGGTTCGTATACTCTCACCATGGCTTGAGTATCTCGATCTCGCCCCTGTTTAGACCAGCTTGTCTCAGCGTAAATGGCGCGCCAGTAACGAGGTCGCGCGTCGAACAGCTCTCGATGATGGGTGATGTTCTGATAGCTGTCGAGAACTGTCCAGTGTAGTTCGCGCACATACTTTGCGTAGGTAGGTTTCTCGGCAATGGTCCTTATCAACAGCTCCTGCTTTCTAGCAGTGCTTTGGTCGATACTATGCCATTCCCGAGCGGAGAACCTAGGAGGTACGACGGCCTTTCGGCCTGTGGCAGCTCGCACGACTCGACCTTCGCGGTAAATATCGAAGGAGCATTCGATAGTGGCATTATGGGTGCTTAAATCAAGGTTGCGAAAAAGCTCAGGTAGCTGGGAACCCGGTTAGAAGAGCATGTGGAGTTGTTAGCGGAAGTAAGCTGTACCAGTTTGTTGTGGAGAAGGCGGCAGGTCTCGCTGAGGTGCTTGATGTCTGTGTGTGAACACGAATGCACGATGTCTATGAGCAGTTCAGCTGGCAGTTCCGCGAGATTCGCCATGACAGGGAAACCAAATTGTTCACGGTGCAGTGAACTTAAGTCTTCGAGTGAATGACAGACAGTCTGAGGCAGCACAAAATGCGGGGTGCGGCGTAAGCTTCGGTATCCTGAAACCTGCAGCTGTGCGGCGAAGCTGAACAGTAACGTCACGTGCAAACTCACTATTGACAACCTTGGAACCCAAGATTTGATTCTATCCCTCTCTTCATCATCTAGCGATCTCGACTTCCCTTTCTTGCAGCTCGTTTTCTCAATTCAGCTAAGAGCGCGCCTTCTACAATCCCGGATCAATTAGGCTCCGGCCAGGATGTTCGCAGTTCCTGTCGTACATAAGGAGGAAGACTGATGGAAGTAAGACCAAATGGCAACGTGAACCCCTTCTGCGCCTGTGTAAGTCCTCGAGAGTGGAGAATATGCAGTAACAGCCATCGGAACAGACCATTTCACGTCCACATCGAGCAACCCGGCAAAGACAAACTGAGCTTTCGCTCGAGCGTGGAGGATGAAGTCGCAGCTATGGGAACAAAATGCGATGAGTAAAAGGTAGCAAACAAGAGAGTCTCTCCGAATCTGTGCACAGTCGCTATCGTCATGGAGACAATACTAATCATGCCTCATAGAGAGGAATCTCCGGGTGTCGGCAAGTGGAGGCTATATCCATCTCACGGTATAGACACCCATTTGAATCACCATCGCATTACTCACAAAAAAGCAGTAGTCATGCGCTGAGCCAAGCCGGACATGTAGTGTTTGGTGTACGGAGGACCGCGGACTCACAGGAGACCGCGGGTCGCGGTGGACCCAAACGTTCGCTTCCCGCTTCCAGCTTCCAGGCCGTCTACCGAGGCAGGAACCAAGCACCGACCTCCTGCGACATGCTTGCCATACCCCTGGGTACCCACAGCTTCGATCGCATCGTGAATGCGCTTTTGTTTTTTACATGATATTTTGATGCGTTAGGAAGACTATCGGTGTTGCGAAGCTTTGCGAGCCATTTCTTCAACAAGATGTGCCACCGACAGTCCTTCCCACGTCTCGGTCAAGCCGCAAACCACCAACTCTATCAAAACCATCAGCGCGCGCATCACCACTTCAGGATATGAGTTCACCCATCGCCCAAACATACCCTGCCGTTTACCCGCCTCTGCCTTCCCAAGCCTAAGCGCCACGCCTGGTAAGGCACTTGAGGTTTCCAAACGACCATGATGCAACTCGGCACTCCTCTCCCCACTTATCTTCAAACGGCACACAACCGCCTCACCCATGCGCTTTTCCCATGCCTTGTCTTGGCAAACAAGGCTGTCAAACATCGTTTAGGCTACGTGCAACAATGCGACAGCTTGGCCGCCCTGGTCTTACAGCTCGGGTATCCACATGGCTGTGCGCCATAGGTTGGCCTGTGGCTGCCCTAAGATTCCTCAGGCCATTTTCAACGTTTGAGGTGTTATGGGCAGGAGGTAAGCTACGTAGGCAAGATTCATGGTGTGGATAGAGGAGGCAAAGGGTTGATTCGGGCGTGTGGAGGATGTGATAGTGGAGGATACAAGCGTATATGAGCTAAAGTACTTGTAGGTGGGTTTTTGCTCAGTTGGTGTCTTTCTATCCTTCATTCTCTTCGCATCGCTCTTTTGACTACGCAAACCGTAGAACGGTCTTTACATAATCTCTACTTTCGATTCTTCAGTCCACCGTTGAACGGTAGTCTAGTTCCTATTTCTATACCCTCGATACCTTTTTGTAACTCAAGCTATTCGCTATTACACAATGAAGTCAACCATCTTCTCTGTTGCTTTGATCGCTACGGCGAGTGCGCTTCCAGGCCCGGCCTTCAGGACTGTCAACAGACTGCCTAGCATCAAATGTATGTCATACACACATGTTTTCATCTATTCTCTGCTAACCAAACACGAGCCAACCCACTTCGCCGCGCCAGCCAAATCATCCCCGTAATCGTCGGCGGTCCCCAGGATACTTTCATCCCCAACACTATCACCGCAGCAGTCGGCGACATTGTCCAATTCCAGTTCTCCAACGGCAACCACACCGTCACGCAATCGACCGCCGACACAGCATGCACTCCTATGGAAGGCGGTATTCACAGCGGTCACATCCCCTTCGAGGACGGCCAGACAGATGTCGGAACGTTCAACATGCCCATCACGAGCGCGGACCCCATGTTCCTGTACTGTGCTACTGGACCACATTGCCAGGAGGGTCAGGTTATGATGGTCAACCCTGCCAGTACGCAACAGTTGGCCGACTATGTCAAGTTGAGCCAGCAGAGCGAATCGAGCACTGATGGAACCGACGTCGTCGGCGGAACTGCGGGCAAACTTGCTCTGGATGCTGCTGCGTAAGTCTTGATGCCTCCCAGCCTTTTGGTCATGCTTCCGATCATACAAATACTGACTCTCTTACAGCTTCGTACCTGCACCTCCAGAGGATCCCGCTGCTGCCCCTCCCGCCCCTCCCGCTGAGGCTCCGGCTGAGGAGGCGCCAGCTGAGGCACCACCCGCTGAAGAGGCACCTGCTGAGGCACCACCCGCTGAAGAAGCGCCCGCAACAACATCTGCCGCAGAAGCCCCAGCAGAGACGACAGCCGCTGCCGAAGCACCCGCCGAGGCACCTCCTGCTGAGATGCCTATGACTACCGCAGAAGCAGCTCCCGCCGAGACTCCCGCTGCTGCTGCTGCAATGGATCATGCTTGAAGTGAACGAGGGGCTATGGGAGGAGGAAGTTTTCAATGTAGATCTTGCGAGAAATTGATGAAGTGTATACATCCAAGCCAAGTAGCAGGGCTTTTCGATCATGATGCCGTTTATCCTCTTTGTTGGTGCAATGAGTTGATATGTATGGAGTCTTGTGCCGTACTGTTAAAGATTTCAATCTACCTAACTGCGAGGTACCCATGTTGACCATCTCGACGAGTAAGCGATGCGAGCCTCTGACACCAATGAGACCACGAAGCAGCGAAGGGGAAATCATGCTCTGTATGATGTCATGTAATTCTCTTCATTACCTCTCACACCATCTATGCTGCAATGTGATAACAATGCTAAAATCACATACCAATAACCCCTCTCATCTGGTGCCATAGTGATACAGAAGATGCTAGCCTTCCTTCTCAGCCACCTTATCCTTCTCCTCCTCGCCGTCCTCACTATCATCCGCAGTTTCGCCACTACTGCTACCTCCCTTCTTCCTCTCAGCGACGTCCATTTCTCTGCCATCGATCACCGGCTCAGCCTTCGCCGCTCGCTCATCCTTACTCGGTCGCGGTCTCGCAGGCTTTCCAGCTTCTTCCGGGAACAGCTCAGAGAAGAGGTTGGGTTGGAAGCGGTTGATGCGCTTCCAAGTCTCGTGCCAAAGTTCCTCTCGCTTGGGGTTTTCGTCGGGCGGTGCAAGGTATCCACCATTGCTGAGCACCAAAAGCATGTTTTTGAGGTTCTCGGCAACGGCTTCGTCCATGTCGCCTTGTCCGCTATTGCCCAAGCGATCCATGAGGCCAACTATTGTAATCCACAAGTCTTCGAAAGACAGGCTCTTTTCCCCTTCTTCATTCTCTTCGCCTGAGAGGCCGTCAAGTAGCACTAGGTAGTGCAGGAAGACCTTGCTCAGAAGTGTGGCGGCCCTGATCCTAGTCTCGCTCATGCCCAATGGATCAGATTGGTAGACTTCTGGTTTGAGCAGCTGGGTGATGAGGGGTATAAGGACTTCGCTGAAGATCGCGGTCCATTCTCGGTGCTCGGGGGAGGCGAGGTCGTTGGAAAGAAGGGTTCGTTGGAGTGAGGAGAAGGCTTGCTGGCGTAGGGAGCGGCAAGGGTTGAGACATTGATGCGCGAGAGTCTTGAGAATAGGAGACCAGTATGCGGTCCATGCTGAAGTTGTGTTAGCGTCTCGATGCTTGACGAAGAGAGAAATGTTCATACCTTCAGTAGTCTCAAGATGAGACTGCTCGATAAAGTTTGGCACCCTGCTGGAAAGTTGGAAGACAATGCTCATAGCAGTGCTGCCGCGTACGACAACTTCGTTACTCTCAAGCTTCTTAGGCTTCTGGCCCTTGTTGCGTCGTGCAGCCTGATCATGCAACTGCTCTTCTCGAGCTCCAACTTGAGCTGCAGTTGCGAACTCATTGAGAAGCGCAATCGCAGCCTCGTAGTTATCAGCAGTAATGCCAGGTTGAGGCGAAGTGGTAAGGTCTTCGACGAGCTGGAATACATCCCCAGCAGCATTGGGCACTCCTGAAAGTCTGCTGAGAATGGTCCAGAAGTCTGGTGATCCTGCAAGCTCACTGCGAAGAGCGTTCGGACCCTTGCAGCAGTCTGTCAGACCCTTCAGAATCGGTTGTGCGCACTCGTGTAGCAGAGCATCATTGAAGCTGGAGAACGTGTGCATAAGGACTGGCGCACGGATGAAGTCATAGTCCTGGATCGATTAGTACTGTATTTTCTTGAGAGTGCATCGAGACTTACATTGCTGGCTTTGAGCAGACTCAGAAGATAGTATACCGATCGTGCAATGACCACGTAGTGATGCTTAGGCGCGTCGCGGATGACAGACGCCAAAGCATCCGTTACATCCTTTGCAAGCTCCTTAACAGTCTCTTCATCCCTAAGCGCTAGGACAGTCGCCAGCTCAAGGACGAAGACAAGACTTGGGTCGTAAAGTGGGCCTTTACCCTTCTGTCTAGGACCGGTCGTTCGCGGACTTGCGCCGGGTATCTCCGGCTTCACAACGATGACTCTAGGTGAGCCATCTTCCGGTAGATGCTCAAGTAGAGATGATAGAAGCGATCGCAGAGACTCCACTGGTAGCTGGCTGATGTTCGCAAGGATATCTTCAAAGTGACATTCCTTGACAGTATCCACAGTACAAAGTGTGTACTCAATCTCTTGGTCTGATGGCTCCGGAGGCTCGTCATTGGCAAAGCTCGACACATATGATGTCAGGGCCGAGAAGATGCCAGTGTCTGCTGGACGCTCTGCACGGTCGATGACTTGTGCTGGGTTCTGAAGTGGTATGGGTGCTAGAGCAAGCGTCTTCTGGAAAGAAAGGAAGTAGGGTGGTATCAGCGAGTTGACGAACAAGTTCACCATGATGCGAATAAGCTACTATTGTTAGCACTGTATAGAAAAACAACAAAATCGTAGACCTTACATGTTGCCACCCATCTCTTATTGATGCTTCGTTACCCTTGATGACCTGGAACAAAACTACGGTCGCTAGCTGCGCCCTACCGTCACGACCGAATCGCACAGCAGTCTCGCTGACCATGACGCTCTTCTTGTCGGCTTGCACCTCGGTGTTGAGCGATGTGCTTGGTGGCACATCGGGCGCCAATGTGCTGATGTACGACAAGCACGAGATGATACGGTCGAGAGCCTCAGTAAGGTCGTACTTGGCAGCGATTTGAGCGCATTGGTCAAAGCCCTGCACAACGCGGGAAAAGACGGCATCGTCAGTAGCAGACATGAACACGTAGGATAGGGTTGCTATGATCGGCTTCCATGTGGCAGCGAACATGTCCGCATCGAAGATGTTGGTGTCGCAGATGACGATGTCGGACGTCGACTGGCACTTGACTAGCAGCTCTTTCCACGCGTGGTCGTATGCGTTTCGATCGCTGTGCTCCTCGGGTAAGATAATCTCGCGATTCTTGATGGAATCATAAATTCCTTGCAAGAACTCAGGTTCAAAATCCTTGCCATTGTTAACACCTCGAACGTTCTTGGTGAAATCTTCCAACTGCATTCGTTTCGTCTTCAAGTTGGGGTTGTGTTGATCGGTGTTCAGCATAATGACAGCGTATGTGAGGATATAGATGGCATCGCCGTTGGCAATTCCCTCAGGCTTGACCATGTTGAAATACGTCTCAGAGAATTCTGTCAGAATCCGCTCGATCAGGGCCGATTCACCAGGGAGACGGAAGGCGTGCAGGAGCTGTCGAAGCGCTTCATCTATCCGCTGTCCTTTGAAGTCGAACAAGTTGATGAACTCGCTCAAGATCGCCTCGTTTCCCTTCTTCGAGATGAACTCGCCCAATACTTTTTTATCGACTCTCGTAGTACCTTTGACGAACTCGGCGATGCATTTAGGATCATCTGGGTCTCGGATGATTCCCTGTTGTGCCAGGTAGGCGATACCAGCCTTGGGCTTTTCGTTGAATTTAGTGGCACCACGGATGATGATCGCCTTGCGCGCCCGCTGCTCGCGGAGTGACTCAACGCTTGGATAGCCTTCAGTCACAGGCTCGTCGTCGAGGCGATCTGCCATAGATTGCACGAAGCCAAGCAGTGCGTCCAAACACAGTGGAGGTACATTGACAGTACTCCATGTTGCAGAGTCTGGGAACGCGTTTCTGGAGAGAAGTCCAACAATGTCCATGCAGACATCTCCACGGTCAATCTCACAGTCGTAGTTGACGAAAAGCTCTGCCATGTAGGAAGGTATCCGAACCAAGCCACCCAAGTTCTCCACCATGGCCTCTCGAGCATCCGGCTTTCGGGCGCCTCCTTCCAGCCCCAGCTTTTGCCGATCCTTGACAGGCACTGGAGTTGAACGACCGCTTGAGTTGCTCTTTTGTTGCGGCGGCTGCTTGATTAGACTGGGCGCACTTGGAACTCCTTCGTATAATGAAGGTTCGATGCCCGGCTCAATGGGTATCTCAACCCGTGGGAAAAGGCATGCGACCAGATACGAGAGGTAGAGCTCTTGTTGCAGCTTGAGCACATTCCTGCATGTCGCCAGCAACGTACCAGCAACTCGCAATGACTCGTTCAAGATGGCCATATTGTCTGATCTGACGAGCTGGAAGATGTGCCTGCACAAGGTGTCCTTGGCCAGATTGGCCAGACTGGGATGGCTCGCTATCGACGGCCCGGCGACTTCAAGAGCAACGTCTACGATGCGCAAGGCCATGACGCGCATGGTGTCGGTGTGTTGGCGGTCGTGAGGGTCCAGCAGATCAACCAATACTCTGAACAGCTCTCTTATGGACGGCAATGAGTACGGCTTGATCTCGAGAGGGGCTTGTGGCTGCCCATCCGCCGCGGTTGCTGGTAGATCTAGAGTACTACTCGCAGGGTTCGCGGTACTGTCGTTGTCTTCATGTCCCTTCTCAGGATCGATTGGCTGCTGCAGCGCCTCGACCTTGTGCTGTGCAGAGTCTCCCTCGCCATTTGCGGTTGGGTCCATCCTCAGACCATCTTGCTCGTCCTTTCCTTCCAACTCTTCGTCCATGGCGTCCAGCTCCTCTGGCGATTCAATCTCCAGCGTCTTCAGCCTGCGGAATATGACCTGACACATGGAAACCATGGCAATCTCTGCCGAGCGTCGGAGCAGCTCTGACAGTCTCGCCTGGCAGCACATGCTCAAGCCTGTCTCCATCATCTCGCATACGCTCTCGTCGCCCAGTACCTCTCCTCCGCGACCTGAGATCATGACTTCCATAAGCCTGAGGATACGAAGGAGAACGATCTCGTCGGCAGCCGAGTCGCTGGCTTCGAATCGGCAGTGTGTAATGGCGGAGGAGAGCTGCTGCATAGCTTCTGGTAGACGTGGAGAGTCATGGCCAATGATGCCGTACGACAGGAATTTGGTTATAGCGATGAGGGCGAGCGAGGTGATGGGCGCGGAGGTGGAGGAGGAGCGGATGACTTGTAGGAAGGGGTGGAGCATGGAGGGGGTATCGAAGGTCCGGATGTCTGGTGCAGCGTTAGCATCGCCCATGTATCGTCCCAACTGCAGCATTCACCTTTGCAGCCCTTCAGGTCGTTCCGCAGGCGCGCAAAGGCAGACATGAGGGGGTTGTCCTGCATGCTCTTGCCCTTCTTCCCCCGCAGGCCCCATCTGCTCGGTACAGCCTCCTCTTGCTCTCCCGCGCTTATGATGCCCTGTCCCGTGCGGTCGCGTCGTTGCACAGCCGGTGTCTTGTTGGAAGAGCTCCCCAGTATGGCCGCGACTGAGGAGTGTGCCCAGCGGGCATGCTTTCGCATTGCCGACGTAACGGTAATGCATTCTGTCACCACCAGAGCTACTGGATTGACTGCGACGGTGATAGGTCGGGGGTCCAGGTCGACGATTGTTTCCTGGAGTGTCGACGCGACATGGTCGTCGCCGTCGGTGCTCGACATGGCGCGGGAAGGTTGTGGTGTACGTGTGTGTATGCGACAAAAGTGTGGTGCGCGGCGTCGTGTCTTTATGGTGGAGGGCTCATGGACAGCTGTATGTCTGGTTCAGTCGACTTGAAAGATGACACGCATCCTCCCAATTGCTGCTGCCTGGTGATAATCTAAATATTGAGGTATCTGGGGCGTGAAATAGTCTTCGCCCTCGACAATCTGTCCTCAAGTCGTACGCAATCGATTCCAGGCGTCGAGTTGCACCGTCCGAACATTTGGCGGCTTAGCTCTAGCGGAGTTTCGGAGGTGCTGAGGCCAGGGGTCCGACCAGCGTCAGATGCCAGCCATGACGAAACACAGAAGCATGGCGAGTTGCGCTAATCTTTTCCGCTTGCATTTCATAATGTTTCTTGATATTGTTACAAACAAACCTAGTGCTCATCTACTGCTGAACCTACAACGCCCGTGATGCAAAGGCTGCTGTCTAATGTATACATTCCTCCGCATCGTCTCCAAACACCCCCCGAGGGGAAATGCCACCATTCAAGGCCGATTCCGCCAAATGTTGTTGCCTTGAAAATCTGTAGGCTACAATGAAAGCATGCAGTATATCGAAAGAAACAAAGTCAGATCTGCGCCCAATCTGCCTAAATCGTTACTGTCGTCGCTGTGGTGGTTCGACCCACTATGGTCCAATATTGCGAACATGGATGCAGACCGAGGTCCCGTACCCTTGAGATTATGCGGGTGCTGTAACGACTACGATTGCTCGCCCTCCTTCTTTTCGACTGGCTTGTCCTCTTTGGTGTCTGCCTGGTTTGACTCCTGTTTCGCTGCTGCTTCTTGTTGCCTGGCCTTCTCGGCTGCCGCCTTCTCCTCGTTCTTTGCTTGCTGGACCATGTCTTGAACCGCCGCCTTCTCCTTCTCCCAGTCGCTTTTCTTCTCGTCAAAGTTCTCCTTGATCTTGTTCTCCTTTGCCTTCTTGGCCTCTTCTTCGGCCTCCTTTGCCTTGCGTTCCTTCTCCATCTCTTCCATGTGTCGGATATCGTCAACACTGGGTTCGTAAAGATGCCAAATTGTATAGTGGGGAAGGCCGACGACGGAGAATTTCATGCGCTTTGCCATCTGCTATGTGTTAGCTCTGTTGTAAGAGGTGTAATGACATAGCTCACCTTGCCGAATCCCTCCGTCTCAGCGTGCTTCTCGAAACTGAACGCAGGGAAGTGGACACCGGAACGGAAGACCTTGGCTTTCGCAAGAATACTGACACCACCAACACCATCGATCTCCATTTCCATGTCCGGGTCGCCATAGGGGTCGCGAAGGTAGGCCAAATGCGGGCGCCAAGTAGCGTACTCTGCGTATCCCTCTACAATGACTGCATCCTCGTCGAGGGTGTCGGCGAGAGCGAGAGCGGTCTCGGATTCTTGCCAGGAGTTCAGATCGTATGGTTGTTCTCCGCCGAGCCAGTCCGGAAGCGGTCGCCAGACGTCTACGTAGGATGTTAGCATGCAAACTTGTACTATGCGTGGCCGTACATACTCGGTACAATGACATCCTTGTTGTGTCGCATCAGATCTTCCAAGATTGTGAAGGGAGCAGTCTCCACATCGACATCTCTCCAGTAGACCCAGCTGTGCGTTGGTCGCAGAGCAGCGCTTAGCAGCCAGTTTCGCGCTTGCGCCATTGACTTTCGGCGCCCAGCCTGTGCCGCAAAACCGTGACGGCTCTCAACATCTTGGTTGACCTTTTGCCCGAAATCCTTCTCCATGATGGAGATCTCGCCAAATTGCTGCTTGGGATCGGGATTGGCCTGTAGCTCCTCCAACTTCTCCGTCAAGAGTGAAATGGTGTTGTCCTTGGAATCTCCGACGAGGAAAGCCAGGTCAATGAGGTTGTGCGGGTAGGTGAGGTTCTTCAGATGGCCAAAGAACATGGGCAAATGCGGAGCCGCGTCTCGCAACGGAGCGCATAGCAGGATGCGCTCTTCCCTCTCCCATCCCCTTGCCGTGCCCTGGACATTGTTCAGATCGTAGTATCGCACCGTCTCGAGTTGCGCGTCATCGCTCGTGGTGAGTAAGCTGAGGGGCCCGGAGCCCAGGTTCGGTCGCAAGTCGGGGAAGAAGAAGAATAGGGCGGTAAAGAACAGCGATCCTACGATCAGCAAGCGCTGGATCAGTGTTCTCCGCCGCCGGAGCGCAGGCTGTGACCGTGGCTGGAATCTGAAGGTGCACCGAGTGTTAGAACCGTGTTCATTTGGGGGTTGAGCGTAAAGGAGGCGCGGCGCAGGGTGCCGGCGGGTGTTGGACGTACTTGTGAGGTTGGATTGAAAAGGTGCCCCCTCCTTGTGAGGGATATGCCCCGTTGGAAAAGGCATGGCGGTGCATCTTCCCTTTCGTAGAGGAATGTAATGGCAACATCCAGAGAGATGGGCGCCAGATGTCGAATGCTCCCTTGGAGAACCCCGGTCACCGAAGACCCGCCAGATCACCAAGTTGCTGATCGAAGCACCACCTTGCACTCCTTGTTGATCTCCACCAGGGGAATGGCCGCTGCTCAGTGTATTCGCGAGGTTGCACACTTCGGTAGCCGTCTTCAGATTGGTGTTGTCGTGCGCTTGGGGTGTTGCGCGTCTTTGATAACCTCCGTTGTAGGGCCAAGGATTTGTTCGCTAAGGCCACGGTGACGTCCAGATAGGTTGCCGATAACTCGCGCGCGTCTCAGCGGATGTTGCCGAATCAATCGACTCGACGCGCAGGGCTGACGAGATGCACGGTGGTGGTCGTTCGAGTGCTGCCACTTTGTCAGATCCCCGAGGTGGGAGGCTAAGCCAAGCCACCTAGCATGGCCGTTTCAGACTTGTAGAGCAATGATGTGCAGGAGTGGCTGTCCACGTCCAAGCAGCGAATAGTAACGGTACACGAGCGAGGGTGAGTTTAGACCCTCGTATTCTCGACATTGCGTCGTATGTCTCACAGGGGTCATGCAGTGGTGAAAGGGAAGCAGCACATTGCGACAACCAACTTGTCACTTGTACAAAGAATCACGAGCAAACATCAAGGAACAGGGACAGGAACAATTATGAGTTGAATGAATGCATTCGAAGTACGAGTATCTACTACAGCCCACGATTCCGGGTTCCACTGTATCATTCTATGGTTGCTTTCAACAATCTGAACGTCGTTAGCGATGCTCAAACAGCGATCTCGTAATAGTATCGACGTGTGTTGTGTGCTCAGAAAGCCGTGTTAAATCATCCCCCATCGCCTGGCCTCGGGTCGCGGCAGCCCAAGACGGATTGCCGCGACTTTTGGCTCAAAGACCACAATAACGCGGCGTTGGACGAACCAACAGTGCAACTCCACAACCCGTCATCCCAGCCGAGACTGGTAGGGTGCGGGAGGGTGACCCGGCGACAGATGTCGTTGAATGGATAGACTAGTTTTCCTCCTTGAACGGAACGGAAGAGGGATCGGGGTGCTTACCATGGACAGTAGGCTTGTGGTGATAAGATCTGGAATGCGTGTCTGGTTACAATGTCAGCGAGATCCTTCAATTTGTGAAGTAATGAGCTGGAAGTGTAAAGTGATATCAGACAAAGGTAAGCGGTATAAATTTTCTTCAAAGAGATTCAGTAGCAGAACTGAAATAATACGATCATCATATAAAGCGAAGTGAGAAGGGATGATGAAGACTTACCACTAATCAGTATGTACTGGGAAGTGCTGTAGGTTAGCAGTAGACGTGCTGGCGCATCAATTGTATGCCCAAGAACATAGACTCGTGTCACAGCCGTGAGCTATGACTGCATGCTTGCGAGTCGCGTCGTCGCGCGCTCTGTTACAACGCTGGCCTATATCTGAGCTGAGTTAGCTAGGGTCGCAAAGTCTGATGCGAAAGCGGAAGCTCCAAAGTTGGAATCAGAGGGTGGTGCATGTTCAAAGCTCATCTAAGATCGCAAGAACTATTTCAAGGTATCAATCATGAAATGGGGGAGGATAGAGGGGTGTGCGTGAACGTACCGTGAGCGCGGATGTGAGGTAAGGAAAGAAAGTTGAACCAGACGCGCAAGAAAATTGAACTTGAGGGTCCCGAAATCTTGGCAGATCTGCGCTTAGTCATCCACTTTTCTGAACACCATGAAATCATCTGCAAGTACAGCAAACGCTGCAGCACAACACAATCACAGACACGATGAACACGGACAGGAGAAGAAATAATGCGCCCAGTGGCGGTACCAGTGCGCCAGTGTTTGCGCGTACAATCAGAGATCCGCAGTACCTGGAAAAGTTGAGGCCGACAAGGTCAAGAGGCGCGAATGAGCTTCGCAGGATCTGTAAGTGCCCGAATGACCCCATGTGTCTTCCTACGCGCGGGTGTGGAGCTCACCTGAATCGATGTGGCTTCCAGTAGCTGTCAGCGAGCTGCATGTTGTCTGCAATGCGTACCCTACACATGTTCTGCTTCTAACACGTCCACAGTCCTCCAAACATCCATCATACCCTCAGCGTCGGGCTCCGCGTACCTCGAAATACCCTGCTCCTCCCCCGCGATCAAGTCGACCCTCATTCCGCCGACTTCATCTCTCAAGATCACGGCTTCTATACAAGGCCCCAAGCCTCTTCCCCGTAGCGCGCCCTTCAGTCCTTCGCTCCTCCTTACCACCACAGTTAAGTTTGCGCCGTTCGCAACACGACAACGGCGAGGCTACATACGCGATTCGGCAGAGCGCGATCTGGGGGTTCATCTAGAGACCGCGCTACGAGGTGTCATCATCGGAGAGAGATGGCCCAAGAGTGGGGTCGAAGTAGTAGTCACCATACTGGAAGGAGATGAAGATGGCTGGTGGGGAGACTCTGCTAGCGGGGGCAGCGCGGCCGGGAGTGGATGGGGTCTCTTGAACGTGCTAGCAGGCTGCATCACGGTCGCCAGCGCTGCCATAACGGACGCCGGCATAGACTGCGTCGATGTGGTGTGTGGAGGTGTCGCCGCAATCACGCGAAATCCCGAGTCAAAACAAGAGCAGGAGCTGGCTAGAATACTCGATCCCTGTCCAGCAGAGCACAAGGACGTTGTTGCCGCCTGTGTAGTCGGATACCTGGCTTCAAGAGACGAGATCACAGAGATATGGATGAAGGGGGACGTCGGCTCAGATCCAGATGCTTTGATCGAGGGCGCCACGCATGCCGCTGTCGGCAGTCTCGCGGTGGTCAAAGAGGTCCTGCTCGAAGCGCTGCAAGCCAAGTTTCGGGGTCAGATCGAGGCGAGCGAGAGCGGTATGAAGAGGAAGGCACAAGACGTCGACATGACAGGATGAGGCAGAGTGCCATAAAGCTTGTTACACTGTTTTCAGTTTGCAGCTTTGCACACACCAGGTAGCCAAACGTCAGGCTGGCGCCTCAACCGCCGACGCAAGATCGTTGCCGATAACGTCGACCCTCGCCTGGTGGGTAAGCGTCGGACCGATCTACAAATTGTGGCCTTGTTCGTATGGCGTTCTCAAAATGCATAGCTTCGGCGTTCAAAACCGCCTGAGTAGGATAAGCTCATGCGTGTGGACCTCAAGGCCTAAACTTCACGGCTAAGAGGGCCCACTTGTATCCACCTGGAGTAGACGTTGAGCCCAAGTGCAGAAACTACCTTAGCCGACGACATGTATAGAATACGATTTTGTCCGCCTGTTTCCGCGGTCGAGCTGGCGCTATCAGTGAAGACGGACGCGATGATACATTGACCTCAACCACAAACAATCCAGCCCAGCAGCGATCTGACAGCAGAGACATGTCCTCAAGTCTCAGGCGCGCCATATCTCCCGCATGTGCAGTAAACATTGCCAAGGTGCATGTCGGAGCTTTGACCGCGATGATTGGTGCGCAATTGCAGGAAGTGGCTGGGGTGCAGCAATCCTTGCCACTTGTTTTGACAATGGCGTCACGATCCTACACCTCCAGCGTCCGACACGGCTCACAGATTGGACATATTCCTGATACTTTGGGAATAAGCTTGGAACGGCAAAGAACAAGCGTGTCGGTAAAGCCAGGACGAGTTCACGGCCCACCCGGAGTACGCTAGAGTCGACACTTTCAGAGCTTTCCGGGCGGGTCGCATTGGCAATGGCAGCGGCGTGGGTCCAGAGGTCATCCCGCTCCTGCTATCGTCGAAGTCATCCTTGCCGAGATGGGATGAGGCAGTAAGCACAGCTTCCCACAGCGCTGTCTTGGGGAGCCACTACCTGCTTGCGGCTGGCGAGGAACAGACACATATCTGTGTTCGCTGTGCCACTGTCTCTCTTATCCTCTTTCCCCAGCCAATTTTGTCACTTTTGGTTTTTATCATTCCCAGCGGGCGACATATGCACGCCGTTCGTTTTTCTCGCTCGAATCACAGCACAGTAGCCGGCAAGCAATTCCGTCTTAGCTGCTCCTCCGCGGCCAAGATCCACTGCAACTAGTCTTGGTGCATAACATTGCGATACCAACCCAAGCGGCAATCTGGAGGATTATAAGGCGAGACAGTAGTCGCTGCAATCGCCCAAGGATTTCTACGTCTTTCGCTCTACGGTCGTCGTTGTAAAATTGTCCTTCGCTACCATGCCTTCTGTACGTTCCATGCCTACAGCATCCAACCCATGTTCCTTGCATCGTGAGCCACGCTAACGTTTCTCTTAGTTCAGTCGCGTAGCCGCGCTGCTCCCCGCGCTCTTCTCATCCATCGCCTATGCCGTCCAGCCAGTCGAGATCCGTGGCCAGGACTTCATCAACACCGCCACCGACAAGCGGGTAATGATCATTGGTGTCGATTACCAACCCGGAGGTCAGGGAGCATACAATCCCACAAACAGCGAAGATCCTCTCACAGATGGCGACAAATGTCTGCGAGATGCAACCCTCATGCAAAAGCTGGGTGTAAACACGATTCGTGTCTACAATCTCGACCCTACGCTTGACCACTCCAAGTGTGCCTCCATCTTCAACGCGGCCGGCATCTACATGATCCTTGATGTCAACTCGCCCTTACCCGGAGAAAGCATCAACCGCGCGGAACCATGGACATCCTACAACAGCGACTACCTCACTCGCGCGTTCGGCATCATCGAGAACTTCAAGGGTTTCCCCAACACCATGGCTTTCTTCTCTGCGAACGAGGTCATGAATGATCTGAGCACTGCTGAGTACAACCCCCAGTACATCCGGGTACGTTCAATCACCCTAGGCAATTTCTCACAATGATACGAGCTAACAAAACCACAGGCTGTCCAGCGTGACATGAAGAACTACATCAAGAACCATGCCGATCGCACCATCCCGGTTGGCTATTCCGCTGCAGATGTCCGCGAGATCTTGCACGACACCTGGGCTTACATGCAGTGTATCCATGACGAAGATGAATCTTCTTCCGACTTCTTTGGACTCAACTCCTACAGCTGGTGCAATGGCGACAACTATCAGACTTCCACATACGATGGTCTGGCCACCATGTTCGCCGACTCTGCTGTCCCTGTCTTTTTCAGCGAGTACGGCTGCAACCGTATCATGCCTCGTGACTTCGACGAAGTTCAGGCCCTTTACGGCGACCAGATGAGGGCGCTCTCTGGTGGTCTCGTCTATGAGTACTCCCATGAGGAAGCAAACTACGGCTTAGTCGAGATTGACCAAGACGGCTCTGTCGCACTCATGAAGGACTACGACAACCTCCAGAGCCAATTCAACAAGCTCGATCTTAGCGCCCTTGAGGCGACCAACCCTCAGTCCACCGAGCTCAAAGCCCCCGAATGCGACGGCAGCCTCATAACCGCGGAGCAATTTAGCAAAAACTTCACGATTCCAGCTGTCTGCCCTGGATGCCAGGATCTCATCGACAACGGTATCGAGAACCCAACAAATGGCGCGCTGGTGGATATCGGTGACACCAACGTCAAACAGAAGGTCACTGGTAGCAACGGCCAGCAAATCAACGACTTGTCGCTCAATGTTGTGTCCAACGATGGGTCTAACACTCCCGGCGGCGAAAACACGAGCCCTAGTGGCACCGACTCGAGCAACGGTGACAACCCCAGTCAGACGGGCGACGCGGCGCAGCCTTCGGAGACTGAAGGAGCAGCTTCGCACATGTCCTTCAACTTCGGACTAGCTATGATGGGCGTGTTCGTATATATGCTCACTTTGTAGTTCTATTGTCCGCGTTTTACAGAGCGACCAAGCTTTTGGTTCAGTCTACTATGCATAATAATTGCGACATTCTGGAGGACGAGGAGGGATGAATTGGACATGCGCATGAACTAATGAAGTCAAATCGGAAGAGGAACTAATGGCGTTGCTATTCTTGTACATAGTTGGGATGTGTATACCCTTATCGTTTTTGAGACGCAACTGTTTCCGGCGTCTACACGCAATATTACTTCCTTGCACATAAGAGTATTTCTCCACACCTTCACTTTGATATGCTTTGTTTGAGTATATAGGCTGACTTTGTCTTGCTGCATTATTCACGGCTAGTAAATCCCAAACTATGTATGGGTCACTTGAAAGTTTGGTAAGCCCACGTATAGACCAAGCTTGGTCGCTCGATCAGCCCTCGTAACAGCAATGATCATGGTCAGGACTGTTGGTTTCATGTGTTTATTAATCAATGGTACTTTTCCGTAGTCTGGAGGCCGTGGCCATCCACTATACTGCATAGCCTGCATCGCATCGTGATGCTGACCCCGTATGCTGCGTATCCCTCATAGCCTCATATCAAGGGAAAAGACATCCCACAACCAGGTTTAGATGCTCAGGCCCATAGCCTCCTTCATCAGCTCCTCCTTCGCTTTGAGCACCACCTCATCCTGTTCGCCCTCACCCTCTCCCTCGTGCACGCAATCACACTTATACTTCTTCCTGAACTCATAAGGCGGAAGCCCATCTAGTTTCTCCAACGCTCCATGACTGGCCCTCACACGCGCATACCTGCCGCTCTGGCCCAGGGAATGGAACCACACCTTTCCATGAATCATGACCATAGCCACGACAGCCTTGCCTTTGCCGGGGATGAGCGTCTCTGTCTCCATGGCACCCATCCGCCACTCGCTGCAGCCGAAGGTGATACCGAGGAGGCGACTGAGACGTGTGGTAGGGTGATTGGAGGCAAAGTTCTCGTACGAATCGAGAGTCATGTTCTCAAAGAAGGGCTTGAGATGCCGGTCGAAGAAGTCCTGTACGACGCTGAAGTCAAACTCTGCATCAACGAAGATAGCGGCTGTGTATGCTTCGATCACGTCGGCCAAGCACTTTGGTGGTTCACTGATGGTGACCCAATAGTCAACGGCGCCATCCGCTTCTCTCTCTGCTTCTTCGGCTTCCAGGACGTAGTCGCGGATTTGGGAGCTCAGAATAGCAGTGTTCTGCTTGATGTGGACATGCCAGCCGAGCTTTACGCACACGGCGCCTAGAAATTTGTTGGACACCATGGGTGTTTTGTGTTCCGTGAGCCACTGAGGGTCCTTGTCTGGGTACTTGTAGTAGAGGTGCATGATGAACGCCATATCGAGAAGAGAGTCACCTGTGCATTAGGTCAGCGTAATTGCATGCACAAGATCTGCATGAGGACTTACCCAAGAACTCGAGTCGCTGGTAGTTGGGTATATTCTCATACATGTACGGGTATGAGGGGTGGGCGAAGGCTGATCGAAGGAGACGTGGGTACTTGAAGTGATATGGGTGTACCAGCTCAATCTTGCAAGCGGTATTGACCATTGCTGCGGTGGCGTCGGCAACTTGGTACTTGGGCTTTTGATAAGCGTCGTAGTAGTCTGACCACCTCGACATCATATGGTCTTGACTGTTGGCGAAAAGCTTGACAGCTTTGACAGTTTCGTCCCAGTCTTCGGGGTTCCATCGCCCGCCTTGGTAGTGTTGCTGGAAAGCAGCACCAATGAAGGCTTCACAGACGTCTGCGATGCTCTTGTCGCCAAGATTATGCGTGAGCTTCAGCCAGTCGTCTTCAGTCTTCTTCAAACCCTTACCCCTCATGAGCTTCACTCCTTCGGGGTACCATGTGCGCCTACGCAGATTAGATTGTGTATACCAACAAGTAAATATACTGTACATACCTTGAAAAGGCTTCTGTGCGGATGAAGCGGTACAGCTGAATATCGCGTTCATTTCCATCTGCGGAGACCACCAGCTTCTTTCCCACTGCAGTCTCCATCAGGTTCTTGTTGCAGAGCATTTCCATGCGGCGGACGTGGAACTCGAACTCGCTTTCATCGGGCTGCTGGACAAAGACAGAAAGTGAGGTAGCCATCTTCAGGAAGCAATCCCCTAGGAACTCAAGACTGTACCATGTTAGCAGGTGAGATCATGAACGATATCAGTACCTACCGTTCATAGTTCGGACCCATTCCGCTCTTGAAGTTGATCTTTTCTTCGCCGTGCTCCTCGGAGTTATCGGAGTCTTTGGTAAGAGCTTCCAAAGCAAGCGCAGGGCTGACGTTGAGACCGAGAACTTTGCAGGCGTCCAGAGCAATGAGATAACTCTCAAAGCGATGGATGAGAGCCGGTAATATGTAGCACATGACTACAAACCGTATCGCAAGCTGTGCTGTTAGCAATGTTTTCATACGCCCAGGCCGACGGGATTCTTACATTGGAGACGTGAAGAGGCTCTGGACAGATGTAAGTCTTCAAGTCATCGAACTCACCCTTCTCTTTATCCTCGACGCACGCAAGGTGGTTCCGGCGGAAAGGAATCTTTTCCACCTCAAGAACGGGCTGCGAGGCGTGCCACTTTGATATGTCTCTACTCTTTGCCCACCGGCTGTCGCTGTAGTCCAGAATAGTGGCCATGAACTTTTGTCCACTGCGAGGTAGACCTTTAGGAGGCGGATCTTGTGGCTTGAGATGAGTTGCGAGGCAGTTGGAGTAGTAGCGTCGACCTCCATTCATTGGATCTACGAAGTAACGATCTAGCAAATCCTCAGACTTGGTCTCAGGTGTCCACTTCCAAGTGGGCTCTTTGCAGACTTTGCGAATTTGCTCCAGGTCTAGGATTTGATCGAGAGAGGTAACAGATGAAACAGAAGACACCTGGCTCGGAGTTACTGGAACGACCCAATAAGATATCTTCTGGACATCTTCCTCATACACCTTGTTGTAGATGTCCTCGTATATGCGTAGAGTAAAGATCGTGAGGGCTTCTATCATCTCGGGCGATACAGGTAGCGGATTCGAGACGGATTTGGATACGACATTGGAGGGCCTTCCATCCGTGAGGTATATGGGGAAATGCGGCATCTGCGGGAATGGAATGCGAGTGAGGAGACCCATAGGCTGATGAGGTCGGTCTAAGCCAGCGTCGAGGTCGATGACGGTCAGATATAGACGCGTAGGAATGACTCCGCGGTCCACCTTCCAGAAATCTGGCTTGATCAACATAGAGTACATACCCTTCTTCTTTTCGCTAAGAGCTAGCAGTGCATTTCTCCCGGCTGGCAAGCTTTTGCATGTTGTTGGGAGGAGGTTGTCATCCATATAGCCTTTGTTGTGAAGCATGAGGCATGCCTTGTAAGCGGCAGAGCATTTTGCGATAGTTT
>Ga0265780_10002488_pt1 | contig 24901 bp, 34 predicted proteins | sample P1T30metagenome_FD_192432 | JGI IMG/M metagenome (GOLD analysis project Ga0265780, IMG submission 192432) | Plant litter microbial communities from East Loma Ridge, Irvine, California - P1 T30 | ecosystem: Environmental > Terrestrial > Plant litter > Unclassified | place: USA: California... | reverse complement strand
ATTCTCCATGGGAGAGAGGCTGATATCAGGTATCGGACTGGCTATGGCATGTGCCCTTAAAGGATACGCGTGTATAATAACATTACCTGCCAAGATGAGTTTGGAGAAGGAAGTAATGTTACGCGCATTGGGAGCCGAGATCGTCAGGACACCGTGAGCTACCACAAATTCGTTTCATTCGATAGCTAACAGGTCAGTACTGAAGCTGCGTAAGCCATCTCTACGAGATGGACGATGCGAGATTAACATCCAGGTGGGACAGCCCAGAAAGTCACATTGGCGTAGCCAAATCTTTACGCGATTCTATTCCAAACGCAGTAATCCTAGACCAGTATGCCAATCCCAATAACCCACTGGCACATTATAACAGCACCTATGGAGAGATCATGGTAAGTCCCGTTATAGAAGGAAACTGACGATGTAGCATGCTCTCAAGACTTCAAGTCTAAGACGGAAAGATATCGCAGCCCTGTTCGCAGGAGCTGGGACGGGCGGTACTATTACTGGATTATCGAGGGCGATGCGAGATGCCGAGAAGGACGGAGCGAGAAGAGCACAGGTGGTAGCGATTGATCCTATTGGGTCGATTCTTGGAGGTGGTGAACCAGGGAACTACGAGGTTGAAGGTATCGGATATGTCAGCAGCTTCCGTCCCACTTTTTTGTCAATGACTGATAAGTAGGATTTCTTCCCGGAGGTTCTAGATCCCAACCCACCATCGATAGATCACTGGATCAAGACGAATGACGAAGAATCATTTAAAGCGATGAAACGCTTAATGTAAGTCACTTTAAGGCTCAGAACTAACCTCAGTCGCACAGAAGGAATGTTTGTAGGCGGATCATGTGGTTCAGCATTATCAGGTGCACTTCGTCACCTCCACTCTGCCGAAGGTCAATCTATCGCCCAAGACCAAAATGCGAATGTAGTCATCCTTTTTCCAGATGGAGTACGAAATTACATGTCGAAGCCATGGTTTGTCGAGAACGCGTCTAGCAAGGAGGGAGAAGGATTGAGGGGTCAGATCCGGGATATCATTGGTCGGGATTTAGGAGATGTCAAGCGAGTGCTCAAAGAGGCGAAAGCCAATGGCAAAGTCCTTGAAAATGGGGATAGTGTTAGCGTGAACGGTGATTGAAGTGCCGCGGCTCAACTAGTGAGATCTTGCTAGATGTCGATCTGATCGGGTCGCAGATCGGGATGTATCAGTAGTAGTCTCGTTATGGCTTGCTGCTCCACGCCATTCCCGTCTCTCATAGCTGCCGGCATATCATGGTCATGTTTTGATGGTAAGCTAAGGGTTCAACACCCTAGTTTGAGCTGTGACCCGCGGGGGTGACGTCAGTGCCACATTGTATATCGTCAGTTTACAGATTCCAGTGTAAATTAGAGTTTGTGATCTTCTTGAATTCCTTCTGGGACGACTCGTCATTTTTGAGCCATTTAACGATATGATGTACTCAATAACTCAATGATTGCATTCCCACCTTACCATCATTGCAATCAATCAGTCTGCAGTCAACTCCGCTGTTAGAGTCACACAGAACACGGCTCAAAACATCCAGACAATCCAGACCAATACGCCACCAATACCTTCGGGCATCGCTTCCATCCCCGGAGAATCTCCTTTGGTCCCACCTACCACTAGTCTGGTTCCTCGATCCTGCGCATTATCAATCAATCGACTTTCTACCTATTATGCGGATTTCTAGTGATTCTCCTTCATCTTCAGTCCAAGCAACTCATCAAATGGACGGACCTCCCCAGTGGGCACCTCACACGACATATAACCCTGGGAACGCTGTTTGGTGTGCAGGGACATTCTGGCGTTGTGAAACATCACACACGAGTGGACAGGGATTGAGTGGAGCTGTGCGTCTTTGTTTCTTCTGTTCCTGATTACCTTGGGAACGGTCTAGGAAGTTTACTGATAATATCTAGCCTACAAACACATTACATCTTTGGACACCTCTTTCCTCAAACGGTTACCATCCTCAACAAGCTCAATCGTCATCAAGCGCACAGTATCCCATAAGGCAGGACCCCAAGATACTTTCACCAACACCTAGGCCTATGCCTTCCAAACCACCCCAGACTGGACTCGAGGATTTGCAACGATCAAAGTCGAACGATTCGGCATCTTCAGACGAGACGGTCACTGGTAAGGGCAGGATGAACTTCTTCAGCGAGAGAGCAGAGGAATCGCTGAGATATCACATTATGAAGGAGGATGGAGAGAAGAGTGTGAATGTGGAAGAGCTAGAGATGGAGGTTAGGGGAAAGAAGACTTGGCGAGTGGGTGGCGTGGGAATGTGGGCTTATTCAATGGATCCGGCTGAAGAGAGGGTAAAGAGTGGACTCTGGAAGAAGTTGAGTCAGTCTCATGGGAGAGAGGATTGGCTGGCTGCTGCGAGGGCTCGAACTGCCTTCTACTCTGGAAGTATGTTATCTCTGCGACTTATAACATGCGGTTCGCTGATATGTCAGATTCACGTACGAAGCCGTTGATTCAATGGAAGCTCGTCGAGAGAGGACAAGATTCTCCCCCGGATGCGCTTGCGATAGGGCACGAGACCGACGGTCAGCTCCTCTATGCTGCTCGAGCATGGTTTAATGGCGGTGTGCATCTTGGGAAGTGAGTCCTTCTTGCCACATTCCAAACCAGGGCTGATGAGATAGGGCTGCATCGAGAGGTAATCAGAACGCGTCGTTGTCGTGGGGAGGGGTCGAGCATTTGATCGATACATATGAGATCTTATGCGGAGCGCCTGATCCCAACCTGCTCAAGTGGATGACTTTCCGTCACGGCGAAAAGTGCTCGGTACAGGGCTGGATCCCAGTTGAGGGAGGCAGGGAATCGGCCGGTGAAGCGCTGCTAATAGCTAAAGGCTCATATGAGAGGTAAGCCCTTCACCTCTGTAATGAAACAAGCTGATATCACAGTGGTCAACACCCAGGCAGTGAGCTACCAAGCCCGCAAATATTTATGATAGCTGACAATCAGAATGCCTAATTGGTGACGACCACGCATGTGTCGGATGGGGAGGTGGTGAAGTTTGGGTTCGACCTTTCGAAATACTCGCCTATTCGAACCCAAACCGACGATGATCGACCTGAATATAACATCGCTTCCGAGATACGCTACGATACTATTATGCTCATCGATACACATCTACGCATATTCCAATATAGACTCCGACTCGACTCGAATGCCCCACATTCAATATACTGTATCCATAACCTACGGAAACACGGAGAGGGAAAAGTAGCATACATGTCTTTCTAGAGATTCACTCCCTTTGGAGGAGTACTGTACATGATTGTACTCGTAAGTTACGACATAATACCATATGCAGTCCATACTGGCTGCAGGCTGCTGGGAATAGTGGAAATGATAACTCAGTCTCAGTGCCATCTGGGTCCTTTCTCTCCCAACTATCGACGGATTAAGCGACTTTCTTCTCACAAGTGCCGATCCTCGAAGGAAAGCAGATCCCAGAAATAAGACCGAAAGCCCCCTCAAAGGGTCCTTCACTAACCCCTAAACCTCCTGCTTGCACCAAAAATCCATCCTTTCTCTCCTTTGTGAATAAGGGGACGAAAGTGAGATTGCTGATAATCGCCATTTCGACGGGATGACAAGGTCCTCCTTTTGCTACGCTGAATCATCTCTTTCTACTTTCCTCCTCATCCTCTCGTCTTACTCATCTCTCCATCATACCTTAGACTCGGTTGATTGAAGCAGTTCATCATCTCATGTCTGATCATCGATTGGTTTGAGCTTCTTTTACTCTTCACCATCGAGTCAACGAGGTCCTGGTGACTCTCAGTAAACATCTCGACGATCAACCTCACTGGTCTCGCTCATAGACGAGATGTGTGAGATCCGACCACCGGTAACTCTGTGGGGAACAACCCAAATCAAAACCGTCACTACCATCTTATCGACCGGCGTATCCACTCAAGTATCTACAATCACCAAAGAGACAATCGTGACGAATGTGATTCCTGTTCAAACTCGTTCGTACCCTTGTACTAGTACTAGCACTAGTACCACCCCTCCTCCTTCATCAAGTCCTACTCCTACTCCATCTCCGGCTTCGGAACGCGAAACACAACCTCAATCATCGCCGGAGCCAGAGATTACTACCAGTCGAGCACCCAGAACTTCGTCTTCGCCATCCACCGAAAGTTCGGGATTGTCTGGTGGGGAGACGGACTCGTTGACTGTCGAGCTTTCGCCTAGTCAGACCATCTCTACGACAACCACGACCAAGGGCACATCCTCATCTATCATCCTGCAAACTGTCGAGCCTTCTCCCACACCCACCGATGAACCTCTACCAAGCGACACCGAACCTATCACATACGCTTCTTCCCTCTTGACCGATACCGGACATCCAGATTCTACCGCTGGTGCTGCCCTCGCCTCTTCTTCCGATACTCGCACCACACTCCCAATTGGAGCTATTGTCGGTATCATACTCGCCGTATTACTGGTACTTTCCTTACTTGGGTTCTGCATGTGGACAAGGAAGAATAAACAGAACCGAGATGGCGAGGGTGATGGTGATCCATATTGGGAGAGAAGGTTCCAAGCATTGGAGAGTGTTCAATCGCAGTCGAAGCCTGGCCTCGATACTGTCCAGAGTCCCGATGATGAAGAAGGAACATGGCGAAGACACGTAAGACTTCCCCATCCTAATATGAGTGTACTGATAATTAGTTGACACTAAACTTGGGTTCCTATCATCCTGTCATTGCTCGCCCCGCATCGCGCCTATCACAGATCTCTTCATTCTTCGGTCAGAGCCAACAAAGTCAAGCTCATACTTCACCCCAGAATCGTCGACTCAGCCTCATCAACGAGAGTCAATCCCAGGAAGAGATCGACTTCTCACAACCAATAGCTGATAAGTGGAGTCTCAATACCCCCACCAACGCCAGCCATGGTCAACGTCAGAACAGACCAATATCTTCGAAGAGTGATAGATCAAGAATCGGATCGCGGAAATCGAATTCTGATTCAGAGAAACTTACAGAGAGGAGAAATTCAGCTTGGCCATTCAGCGCTATAGCTGCTGCTCTTTCTGGGAATAAAGCTCGGGTGGAGGGTGGTGCAAGGATTGAGTCGATTGAGGCAAGGAGAGGGATGGAGTGGATCAGGACGATCGTTAGTTCCGATAGTGGATTTGGGTTCAATCACGATACTCAGCGAGATCCTTCGAGTTCAAATAGAGGATTACCCCCACCTCCAAGAAGGGGTGTATCGCCAATGGCACTCAATAATCTTGAAACGACCACTCGAGGCCCCCAGCCCCAGCACCATCAACATCAACATCAACACGATATTCAATCCCCAAACCCAATATCACCAGATATAGTATCCCCAAATCCACCTCCTTCCTACGTTACTCAATCCCAGTCAGAATCGGATGGAGGGACTCTATCTCCTCGAACCGAGGGCTCTAGTCCAAGACAATTAGTTCCTTCTCATGCCCTTCGTCGAAAACGAGTAAATAAAGGTCTAGCAGTACCAGACTTAGCTTTGGCGAGGGATGCGATATCACCTTCATTATGGGTTGATGAAGATACTTTAGATCGACTTGAAGATTGGAATCAGTTCCCCCCTCTCCCAACGACATCAGTAGCGCCATCAGCTATCTTCAAACGAAATCAGAGTCAACCCCCTCTTCCTGCTTTACCAAAAACAGGTCCTTCGGCATTCGGATACAACCCGGACCTCGTCTCGAGGTTCTCGCCAGACTCGTCCCGCGCATCCTTCGCGACAAGCCACGGTGGACGTCAATCAGTGCCAGCCCCTCCTATCCCTGAACGAGATGTACACAAGGTAGACGATATACCACCCAGTCGCCGAGAGACAGATGGAGATAGTATTGCCACTAGGCGATATGATCGATCAGCAGTGACTCCTCAATTACCCACATTATCCACTTCTAATGCGGATGCATTCAGGCAGGAAATGGCGGAGATCTCAGCGTCGACGGGGGAGGATAGGGAAGAGAGAGTCATCTCGTTCCATGGTGGGAGGAAGTAAGGATTAGCCGGAAAGGAGTACCTGGCGTACCCTCTTGATATAGTGAAAAGAATAGTTATACATACAATACATAAAGCGTAATATGTCGTTTCATTTGTCCATCCAAGAGGTTATCTCTTGAATAAATCCTCCCTATTCCTTGGATTATCGAGGTAGTCGAGTGGACGAGTCTTGCAAGCCAGTTGATCCCGCTTATCAGACGAGACGAGCAATTTTGAGAATGCTTTTCCAACTGCGTCCTCGTCCTTCATGATTAGCTGCTTGTAAACCATATGATCGAGAAGCAAGCGACGTACATCTCCATACTTCCAGGCATAGGTTACCCATGGATCCTCCTCCTCTTCTCGAGCCATTGACCACATCTTTTCCCTGAACTGTTTCAAAGATCCACTACCATCGTTCTCCTCCTCGCCCTGCTTGTTAGCTCGTTCCACTGTCACAGAAGCGAGCTTACCTTCTTGGCTCGGTTGGGCATTCCCAATTGATTGATACCGCCTGGTTTCGCTTTCTTGTCTTCTGCCTCGTCTCCCTTTTTCCTCATTCGATTTCTCTGTTTCTCGTCGAAATCGTCCAGGTAGCCTAGAGATGCCCTGAATTGCTGGACTTTTGTGACTGGGTGAAGGTATAGCGCACCTAGTCGTCAGATATAGATTCTGGATTAGAAAGGGATATACATACCATCCTGGATGATACCAGAGTAATAGCCAGTCTCGTTGGGTATAGGTTCAGACTTTAACCTCATTTTCTCTCCCCAATGTTTCTCCTTCTTCTTCCCTTTACTCTTGTCTTTCTCCTTATCACTTCTCCCGCCGAAGCCATATCCCCCGACGACTCCGGAATCATCGTCATTGATATCCCTCACAAAGCCCAATTCCTCAGCACGTTCCCTTCTCCAATAATTCAAATCCTCATCAACGGGCATTTCCACTTCAACCCTTCCAACTCCTTCTTTCACTCTGGTGGTGATGAACTTGTTCCTAGCCTGAGCGTATTTGGGCGGAACGAGCGTCTCGGTCCGTAGTGGGTATTGAAATAGATTGAGAGTTGGGAAAAGGTGGGGAGAGAGGTAGACTGGTAATTTCGCGATCACCTCGTCGTCTTCATCATCACTATCTTCTGGTGGAAAGTTTCGACTCCGTAGCGAAGGCATAGGTGGTGATGCTGCTCGTGGTTCTTCCTGAGGAGCCATGTAGGTGGTAGATGGTCCTGGGACATCATCATTCTGAGCCTGATCAGCCATTAAATGGTCGCCCAGCCCATCTGTTCCATCGGGTTTCGGGTCGATGGAATCCGCCTCAATTGCGATTCCAGGGGAACCGGGTGCAGCATCAGGCTCTGGGTTCCCAGCTGCTGTCGCTGCGGGCGTTGACATTCCGGTATATTAATGAAGTAAGATGTGCGGGTCCCACCAAAATTCAGTTGACCCGCGGGTAGGCGCCAAGCGAGTCACTTTGTCAACTCGCGCCTACATGATGATCACATCCTTACATCTAGTCTCCTATCTTGTTTTGTATTTTACTTACCACATTAGAACCCCGGACAGCAGATATGTCAGGGGAGAATCGCTTGATTCCACGTCCGGGACCAGCGCCTCGAGTTTCTGAGGGTCCAAAGATCGGTTCGAGGTCATTGTACAGACAACAAGTCTTGGATGTAAGTTCTACTCGCCGCCCAACTACAATACCTGCTGACCGAGAATAGGAAGATACATATACAGAAGCGCTCTCACATATCATTACTCGTGACTTCTTTCCAAATCTACCACAAATACACGCTACCAACGATTACCTTACCGCTTTAACGAATAACGACCCCGAACTCCTCTCTGCCTCAATTAGGAAGTTGTCAGCTCTAGCACAGAAGAAAGGACCGGGGAGTAAAGAAGATGATGGAAGATCAGCCAGACGAGCGGAATTGGAGAATTTCGGGACGCCATATATCTCTAAACCAGGCGGACCAAGCCGACCAGCAAGGACACCACTAGGAGCAAGGGGGTGGGACACACCGGCCGACATCGAGCGTGATCGTGATGAATACGATGAATTGGATGGAGAATACGGAGAATTGGCAGGAGCAGGTCCATCGCGTCCAAAGGGCAAGAAGAGGAAAATACTGAGACCGGTTGTGAGGGATGATCTGAGCTTGGATACATTTCAACGGAATTACACTTCAGAGGATAACGCTTCGTTCGTACAAATCGTTCAGGAGGATAATGAACATCGACGAGGAGAGGTTGCATGGGCTTGGGAAGCTGAGCAGAAAGCTGAACAGAGGAAATTAGAGGGTGAAGAAAGGAGAAAGATGATACTGGATGCAGCGACGAGTGGGCGGTGGCGAGTGGATGCGAATGGGAAGAGATTGATAGGAGGTCTAGCTGAGGGAGGGAGGGATAGATCCGAGGGAGAAGTATGGAAAGATGAGATGAAGTTGATTGCTGGTCCCACATCCGTGGGTGGGATTGAAAGTTCAGGCGAAACGTCATCTTCGGCTTTGGTCCAGCATTCCTCGAGTACGACTTCAGGAGCGCTCATCCTCGCTAGCGATAAACGACCCGCAGATTCTGTAGTCGAACAAGCACTACCGGAAGAACATCCCCTCAACAAAGCACTCGTAGCAGCTGGATTACCTGGAACCGCTTTAGTCTCTGTGGAAGATGGTCAAATCGTACCCCGCCGTGAAGTCGTTAGCGGGGAAGGCGAGGGTAGGGGTAGAGGGCAACTTGAAAAGGCTAAGCGGGATGAGATCGAGAAAGCAGTCCTTGGAAATGAAAGAGAAGAATATCTCCCTCTTTCTGGGAGTGGTGGTGATCAATGGGGTTACAAGGTATGCCCTATAACCATTTTGCTCTTTCCTCAGACGAGAATGCTAACGGTTAGACCCGAAACAACTTCTTCTTCCCTGCCGATGCCAACACTGCGCCTTATCCGACCGGTGCCGCCCCAAAACCAATTGGCAGATCAGCCCCTCCAACCATCTCACACGCCGCGACCCGCTTACCGGACGAGGATGAAGTCCGCCCCTCAGGTTTACGAGCGGGTACTACATCCTCACGTCGCGGGTCATCCCCTGCCCGAAGTCTGATAGACGCGGCGGTAAAAGGTACACCCTACCGACCCAATACAGATGAAGGACCATCCATAGGAAATTACTCTTTGGTACCCAATGACCCATCACCATCACCACAGGAATTACCATCACTCCTCACTTGGGGTACACTCGCTTCTACCCCCCGAGCATTAGATGGCGGGGACGACCCACTTGATACCTCTCGACCATCCTTCAAATTACCAGAAAACAAACGAAGAGACGAACTTGGTCGGAAATTGGGTAATAAAGCTAGTAAAGCCATCAATGAGCGTGCGAGGGCATATACTCCACAACGAGCTTCTGGATCCTCTGCCCTATCCGCCGCACTGAGGACAGCGGCTGATCGAACGACAAGAAACAGAGGCGACAAGACGCCAGGAAAGATGTTACCGCCCTCTACACCGAGGGCTGATACCCTCACACCAGCTGCCAGGCAATTGTTGCAGCGCAGTATGGGTCTGAGTGGTCGTGCAGGCTTAGGAACAGCTGGAAGGAATAGAGGCGCAGTCATGGAAAAGGGGCAGGGGTGGTCTGGTGGAAGTGGGAAAGCAGACTTGAGCAAGATGCACTGGACACCTAGTCCGGCGCATAGGAAGTGAAGATGAAGTTGTATCTTGAGTATTGTACATCATTCATACCAATTGTATCTACAATATCCACCCATGTATCTTACATCCCGCGCCTGCGCTTTGGCACTAGACCCTACCCTCCCTCATCCTACCCCTGTGTCCGTGCGAAATTCGGTAATCCGTCTCAACAGGCTCACCATTCTGCCAAGGTGTCCAGCTCGTCGACATACCTCTCCCCTCGACTCGGGGATAAGGCGTATCGGTATCAGCCTGGACGTGTCCTCCTCCAGGTCCTATCATCAGTCCTCTTCAGTACAATGAGGTGCGACTTACTACCATCATACCTAGCTCGAGGTACGTTGCTCGAATCACCCCACATTGATCCAGTGCCAGTCTGGGCATATTGGCCCGAACCACTCACAGAGCCAGAAGGCATGTAAGCTTGATTCTGACCTTTGGGGCTGGCATGGACCGAGGTCGGAGAGATATTGCTTCGAGCAGCTTGAGATGGTGAGGTGACGGTAGGTTGCATACCGGCAGGTAGGTATCCGACCGGTGGTCCCGCAAGTTCTGGTCGTCAGCGTAGACACATCGAGGCACATCGAGCTCACCTCTTCCTTCGAGATAACCATAATGACCCATTCGACCTCTCTTCATTTGAATGCTATCGAACGGTTTTAGCTCGTTACCTTGAGCGTCAAGTTGTCCGAAGCCGCCACCCATCGAAGCGGGTCCTTGTCCTTGAAAATGGTTCGGCATCATCTGCTGTTGTTGCATCATATATGGGTTCATTCCCATTTGTCCCACTGCGCCCATCTGGCCCATTCCACCCATTCCCATACCGCCATTACCCATAGGATAACCCATCTGTTGAGGATAGCCCATCATCGATTGACTGTTTGTACAAGGCGGCGGGACGGAAGAAGGTATACAAGCGATTGAAGGAGGGGCGAAAGGCATGATCCGAGTAGGAGCACGAGATCGAGGAGATAGAGGAGAAGGAGGCGGAGGAGTGCGAGGGTGAGATGAAGATTTGACGGAAGGGGATCGAGGAGCATGTTGGTGTGTCAGCGAAGTGGATCGAGCAGGCGAGTGAGAAGGGTGTCGATGATGAAGATGATCGGGAGTATTGTATGATTGGGATCGAGGTGGATTAGGTGGTCGTCGAGTTGATCGCGAATGGGGTTGTGAGTGCGATTGAGAAGGCGAGTGGTGCGGGGATTTGGGCGACATAGAGTGGTGTTGATGTACATGATGGTGATGCCCAGTGGGATGAGATTGAGTAGGGGAGTTGACGTGTGTCATAGAGAGCAACAGAAAGCGTCAGCGATATGCTCTCAGTGATAGGACATGGATAGGGTATGGAGAGGTAAGAGACTCGTCGGTGGGCGGGAATCTGGATATATTGTATCTCGATGTGATCCATTGATCACAGTGCACAGGGTAGAGGTGGTGTTGAACGGATGTTTTGGAAGTGAAAGGATAGGAAGTTACAAGGGGCTCAATGGATGTCTCAACGAACCCGGGATGCCCCATGGTGCCCATGCCCATACCCATGCCGTTCTTTCCCATGGCGCCCATTCCACCAGCAGACATACCAGCCATCAGATGACTAGTCTGCTGAGGACTCCCGAACGCCATACCTCGACCCATAGACCCCATTCCACCCATACCACCACCAGGACCCATGAAACCTCCACCCATCATACTGGCACCCCCGCCTATACCCATCCCTCCCATCTGTCCACCCATCATAGACATCTGTCCCATACCATGACCACCTGCGCCCATATCATTTCCACCGCCACCTAGGCCAAAGCCAATCCCACCAAAGGTGTAGGCTGTTGATATGGGCCACCGCCAGCCTCATATCCTTGAGGCATAGAATGTTGGTTCATTGGAGAGTGATTGTACATGGTGACCATGTGTTTTGGATGATGGTGTAGAGAATGGATAGAACAAAGACGAGATGGGATTATACGATTCTCGAGACCATCACCCCTCAGGTACTCGAAAAGGGTCAAGGCTCATGATGGTCACAAAGGAACCCGGATCCGGAGCTGATCCTTTCACTCAACTGAAAGGAGTCACTTACGGATCGCACTGATCTTCCGTAAATGGTTCCATGCCTTTGACCGCCTTATCCCCATTCGCCCCGCCAGGGGCATCTTCGAGATGGACCTTCCTGCACAGGTCAGCCATGGATCTATCTGAACGGAAATCACTCACGAAACACGTTCCGCTTGAGATTCACCGCCTTCATCATTTGACGATGGGTCGTATGAAGCGCCATACCATGTGTTGCTTGGATTCCAATATTGGTACATTGCTGGATCCATGTGATAGCTGTAAGACGGATTGTAAGGGTACGGATACTGGTACTGCCAAGCTGTCATCGGATCCATTCCAGGTGGCAAGGCGTATGGGCCCATCTGGGAAGAATCATGACCATGCATGTACTGAGCATGCACGTTTTCCATACTCGGCTGGGATGACAGATTTCCAGGTCGATGATGTTGTGGCTGGCCGAGATAAGCTGGGTCATGCAAGCCCTCCGCAATCGCACCTTCACCAGGCGGGACCATGCGGCTAGGCGTGACCAGTACTGATTCGCGCACAGGTTGTTGGGCGTCGGGATCGGCATGGACGAGAGTAGGGTTTGGGGCCGGAGCGTGGATGGGTTGGGGGATCGATACCGGAGCTTTGATTGCTTGTGATACTTGTCGCGGAATCCGCGTTGGTAATGACATTGCCATGGTAGAACTCCCTCCCATGGTATCAAGAGTAGCTGGTCGGGCAGGTATTCTCCCCTTTGCAACCCAGTCTTTCGTGCTGTAATCATGGGGATGCCCAACTCCTGATTCCCTCTCTTCCTTCTTAGCCAACCATTCCTCATATTCCGCTTGAGCCTTCTGCAGTCTCTCATCGGTGAATTTGGTCTTGCCGCTTCCAGTAGCGAGATTTTGAGCTTGCGAATCACTAAGTGGAGAACCGAGGGGAAATGGTAATGTTTCATCGGATCGATTGTGGATCATTGACATGTCTGCTCGGGAAGGGTGAAGGCGAGGCCGGACACCTATATGGACAGAAGTGACGCCGTTGGAGCCCGCTCGGATCGGAGCTCGTGGTCGCTCAGGGGGGAAAGCTATCATCAGTATCGCACATGGTCCAGGGAGATAACCTACCTCGTTCACCTTTCACATCTCTCCTTGATCTATCTTCAGCCTCCCTGATTGGATCGTCCTCCTGCCAAGTCCCAGCTCGTTCCCACTCCATATCATTCCCCTTTGCCTTGCCTTTTCCAGCAGCCTGCTGCTGAGGCATGGTGATATGTAGCTTCCGGGCGCTATGGATCAATTCACGTTCCCACTCGTCTGCCATTGACTCTTTTTTGGGATTGACATCGATCGGGTTAGGCCTCTTTGGCTGGGCGATAGCTTGTACTGGTTTAATCTGAGTGATAAATGTGTTAGGCTTTTCGATAGTCAAACCGAGACCTGCCAGAGTAGGTTGGGGTTGTGGGGTGGGGGCGGGGGCGGATCGCATCCTTTCGTTCGACTGTTTAGGTTGGATTCGCTCGTTTTGCCTAGGAGAAGTCGGCTGTACGCTGGATGGTCTGTTGTTGGTAGGAGCTGCTCTGCGGGTCAATGAGGGATTCGCAGAAGCAGGCCGAGCAGGTGATACGGCAGGATCGGCACTAGCCATTGAAGATGGGCGTAGTGAAATTGGAATCGTATCGACATTCCCTCGTCTATTTCCCTCCCGAACATCTCCGCTCGTTCCCCCAACTCTTCTCACTCCTTGCGCAGTCTCATCAATGGCTCTCAAAGAAGCAACAGAAGTCGAAGGTCGTAGATGTCGTTTTGAGCTCCTATGAAGTCGTGCTGGATGTCGTGGTGAAGCGGGAGGAGTAGGGGGAGCGTTGAGCGTAGGGTTCGAGGATAAGGTAGAAGGATAGGTCGAACTGGTAGAGATGAAGCTGTTTCTGGGATTATACATTATGTAGTGAGTGAAAGTAGAATGATGAGTTAAGGTAGTAGATGGGTTTCAAGGGAACATGGGTGTTGTAGAACATCAATCAACTTGATATGGTCCGTCTGAGCTTCAATCCCTTTGGAGGGTATGTATACATACCTTACTGTCTGTGGATATGTGAACGAGGATGATAACGTTGTACTCAGCTGAAGATTCCTTGTATGCATTCGTGTGCTGTCCGTACTGGAATGCTTGATAGGCGAGATCCGTCTTCTGGGGTCCTTTGAGTCTGTTGTGTGTCATGGAGACGCATTCTCAGTCAGGTACCTCCACTCTTTCAGAGTTCATAGCTGCCCGAAAGGATTGTCGCGAACCTGTGCGCTGTTGCGCATGATTGACTGGTCAAAGATACATTGGAGAAATCGAGATTGCTCTATACATAGTTGACCGGTTTACATCTGGTTCCGCCGCCTCCATGATGATGCCCCGTCGCGCAGCCTATACGAACTCTCTCTCACATCCTTTCTTCATCCCTAATACAGTTCAAGTACAAAGGACGCAGCGTGTTGACACTCTTGTGACCTTTCCCATGTTTGACTCGAGAAAGGAGAGTCATTGATCCGTTCACTGTCACCTTTCATGCTGACTTTGGACTAGTGGCGAGTAAAACCTCTTCATCCGACCGAGCTCGGGGGGTCTTCCTGTCCTACTTATCACGTTGAACTTACTCTAGCTGTCCTACAGCTCCTATAACACAAACAGCCATTACCATGGCCCAGCAACCACCATGGGCTGCTTACACGGCGTTCGTCCAAAGACCCGAAAAACCCTTCGCTCCCAAACCACCGTCTGTCTTCTGGCCATCATCACAACAAAACCAGCCACGAGAGGCGTCTATCACTCCGATGTATGAGTGCGATCCGCACGCTGAAGGTCGACCGGACAGCTTGGATGGCTTGGTCGAAGACCTCTCGAATAAATTCACCACTCTCGAGACTGTACGTGGCATCGCCCAATCCCCACCAACATCTATAGTAGGCCCCTTTGAGGGCTCGAGACGATCAGCAATCCGCGAGGAAGACGACAGAGAAGCATCAGACGAGAGTATGAGTATCTCATGTACTGCTCGAATGCAATCGGTGTACGATTCTAGAATGGCGGACGATCATGGAGACGGGGACAGAATATGCTCAATGGCGGACGTATCGACCGCGGAAGAGCATTGTGGTGGTGACCTTTGGGTAGCCAAGGAGTGGGGGTTGCAAAGTCATGATCATGCATACTCTGCTATGAGTATGGGAGATTGACTCGGATGATGAGAACATATATAATTTGTAGAAAGATAGCCAGGGGAAATTGGGATTGCCACAAAAGGAAGGCGTGAATCGCGACCGAGATGAATGCATTGCTGTAACTTACCATATCATTTATCTCTCCCTTTAATCATATACATCGAGCATCCAACGTAGCCTCATCTTGAATCAAGATGTCAGGCCAACAATCCCCCCAACAACCCGATTTCTCATCGTCTACGAACCCACTCAAGAAGTTCAAACTCGTCTTCCTGGGAGAACAGAGCGTCGGCAAGACGTCTTTAATCACGCGTTTCGTATGTCTCCATCATCGTGTAGCGCTGATGATAGATGTATGATACTTTCGATAACACGTATCAAGCTACGATAGGTACATATCTCGCCAATGAGAAGGGGAGGTGCTGATTGTAGGTATCGATTTCTTGTCAAAGACTATGTATCTGGAAGATAGGACTGTGCGGCTACAACTTTGGGATACAGGTACGTTTCTCTGCGTGATATGGAACAGAGCTGACATCTAGCTGGGTGAGTGTTACGAAGCTCTGTTATGAATGTACTGACTGACGTGTGCAGGCAGGTAAGCTTCTCGTTATACTTCTGTTACCGGCAACCTGACATGGTAGGAACGATTCCGCTCACTCATCCCCTCATATATCCGAGACTCATCAGTCGCAGTGATCGTCTATGATATCACTAGTATGTCCTCCTTCATCCATGACGAGCACAGCTGATGGTAGACCGGGTATCATTCAACAATACAACCAAATGGGTAGACGATGTCCGTAATGAGCGTGGGCAAGATGTTATCATCGTTCTAGTGGGAAACAAGACGGATTTGAATGATAAACGGTACGTTCCCCTTGCTATCGTCTCGAGTGGGCACTCATAAAACAGTCAAGTTACACCAGAAGATCTAGATAAGAGGGCAAAGGAATTAGGGGTGATGTCAATCGAGACCTCCGCAAAAGCCGGTCATAATGTTAAAGCGTTATTCAAGAAGATCGCAATGGCTTTACCGGGTGGTGCAGAGGCGAAGGAGGCTACTGCTAATCAGAGCGCGTATCTACGGAAATGTGGTGATGGAGCTGACCTGATAGAGATTGACGTTAGTACGCCGGGAGAGGAACCAACTCAGGCTTCTGGATGTTCTTGTTGATTGGGGTTTGGATATTGTTTGTATTCTGCTATGTAACGACGTTGCACGACCTGCGGCCAGAAGGTTCACATGACCGACGATCAATGATCATTGCATACTCAGCTGACTGCAACAGGACCGGACGGTATTGAACAGATTGGTAAGACAATGTATTCATAACTATATTTCGTAATTACAATCTATGCGGCAAAAGGCAAATCTACTCGAACTAATTCCAACCTTCTATCCTATTTTTCTATGCTACAATTAACGATTCTATTTCTACTGGTGAATTCGCCCTGCCAATCTACCCCATTTGGAGACTCTCTGAACCGATACAGCCCTCTCTAAACCCTTGGGAACGGTCAACCCAGGGTTGACCTGCAGCCACTCGCTCTTCTCCGCGACAGGGGTTTGAACTGCTGATCTCGTTCCTGTCATGGATAATGTAGGAGATGGGGATTCGTCCAATGACAAGACTGAGAAGTCGAGGGATGGTACCGAACTGTAATCGGACTCGACTCCCGAGCCACTGGAAGAGGTCGATCCCCGATGCTGATCTAGAGTAAAATCGCTCGACATTGGGCTAGTCATCTCGGTGTTGATACCAAGCCCTTTGGGGGTGGTTGATTCAATGAGGGGTGATCCGACATTTGGTCGAGAATGGAGTCGTCGGCTGCCAAAGGACGGGGCAACAGCTTGAACGGGGGCGGTGGAAGGTCTTGTTCGGCCTCGAGAAGCGACTTTAGGTGTTGCTCCTAAAACAGGTGATTGACGGGTGGAAGAGGGTTTGGCCATTGGTGGTGATTTGAGAGTGAATGTAACACTTGTAGCGGGTGACCATTGGGCGGAGAAGGTCATTGGGTACTTGAATGCTGGAGCTGCTTCGGCTTCGGTCGGGATGTTTCGTTTAAGAAGTGAAGGGATTGATGAGGGGATGTAGGCTGAGATGGTTATGATTCGGAGGTTGGATGTGAAAGAGGGGAAGTAGTGGGTGATTGGGAGGGAGGCGTCGGTCATTCCAGATGGGACAGGGGCGCAGGGTGGATATCTGATTATCAGCCCAGGTCTTGCAAAGAGAGTGGGTAGACTTACGGCCAAGGCATTTGACCATTCTTCAAACCACCTCTCTCTTCTATGACGATCATTTCGTCTTCAGACATTTCTACTCGCCATAGAACCAAGCTATCGCTCTCCTCGACCGACCGCGAGTCGGCAGCGAGAATAGCTGATTTCAGTTCACCAACAGAGGTACCAGGTAAAACATCGACGACGGTGGGAAGTGATCTGGCGACGGTTCCGCCGGGAGTGGTAGGTCGGTTAGCCCTTGACATGACTCCGGGCTGAGCGATGTGGATGGCGAAGGTAAGAGGAATAGAAGCTACTCGTCAGTGTGATTCAATCGCAAGGAGGATAGGAACTCACAGGAAGGGCCGTCAGCTCGTCTGACTAGGAGGGTGATAACATCCGAAAGAATTGGCTCGGGGAACCAATCTTTCATCCGTAAATCCGTTTTCTTTTCCGACAACTGCCAGCCAGCGGGGCCTAGACTGGGTGCAAGCTGGTCGGGATCATCGATGTTGAATGATGGGAAAGCAGCAACGAGGTCGACGGGCATTTTGTATGTCTCTGTATATGTCCTCGCTTGTTCAGCAGCCAATTTGGGAATGTTGACCTGTTCATCAGCTATGATCTTGCACGACAAGGGTGACTCACCTTGAAGAGGGACACTGAGACATTGCCTATCTGATGAGATAGGGCTTGACGTAGAGCCGAGGTATCGGCGTCTTTGGCGATCTGAACAGTGAAGCATTGTACAGCCCTGCCGTTGGTCCAGCCATCTAAGACTACTGAAAGAGTGATGGGAAGTTCGACTGGTTCGGGAATGGAGGTAGGAGTGGGTAGTGCGGCGGGAAGCTGAGCTGAGGACTGTTGAGTGGGGGAGGGGGAACCGATAGAAGAGGTCTTCTTCTTCCTGCTAAAGAAACCCATGGCCACTGACTTCAGTGTCGGTCTCGAATAGTGCTGGGTGCTCGGTATAGGTTGAGGTGGTCGAGGTCGGGTGATGAACTATATGAAAGATGTGTAATAGATGGGAACAAGTGATCGTCAAATGATGTATTATATGAAACAAACCGGGAGATAGATTTCGGAGCGGTGATTAGTACTGACCGTCCTGAGCAATTGAGCCGGGCAGCGTCGGTCTTAATATGGGTCGGCCGCCTTTCTAGTGACCAATCGAGGCGCCAAGTGATCGTCGAGGGTCGTCCGGGATACGTGTCACGGCGCAAAAGCCAAAACGCCAAACGATAGTGGAACTTGTAAATTGAGTGTGAAGGACTGGGCCGGACAATGACAAATGATTTTATTAAAGAAGGCTGGAATGGCTTTGTTATTACATACAATTGCAAAGTGTCACCCGTCACGGACAACGGATGTTCCGTATTCCGGCATATACACAGGCAATCGAAGCAAAGTTACGTACGTACATGCGTTTGTGAGTAATCGGCCAAGTCCAGGTGAAGCGCTAGAACACTAGTCTCGCACTAGAGTGAGCTGTGTATGCTTATCCCTGGGCAGAGAGCGTGATGAAGGAAGCCAATAATCAAATTGATCGGCTCGGTGAATGACATGATCAATCCAAAAGACCACAGAACCGAGAGAACAAGGCTCAGGTTCAGGCCAAGGAACAAAACGGCCCGCATGTCACTTCTATCAGGTTCACCTAGACACGAATCGCGCTTGTTGCCCCGGAGCCGGACGCCACCGGGACGAGTGATGTAGTCCTTCCTCTGGCTTTGCGCAAGTCGCGTGTGGATGGCTGAGACAATCTAACATGAAATCCAGGGAAAGCTGGTCCTCAAAGCCGGGATTTCCAGGGGCAGGGACCGTGATTGGAATCACGGCATATGACCCGGGAGCGGTGATGTGACTAACGATTCGGGAAATCCGGAAAGTTTAATTTCCCTGTGGCGGATGCTGATCTTGACCCATAATTCGTTTCTAGGCTTGAACCGTCACATTTGAAACCAGAGTAACGCATGGACCAAAGGATCCGCGGCTAGTAGACTTTAGAATGTCGATCAATCGTGCTCATTATCGGCTGGCTGGAACAAGGGGGGCCATATGGAAGGAAGAGATCTTCATTAAAGCTGTCTCAGGCGCCAAATTGACTGAATCCAGTCAGCCTCAGCGAGTAGTCTTTAGTTATAACCACATGACTCACACCTACATGCTCAAGCTCAAAGGCGTCGATTATGCCGAACAGAGACACGCTGATTGGCGTCGTAGTACTACGTGTGAAACTCCAGCCATGGAATCGCGGCGCAAAGGGCGTTCGGTCTTGATGACATGATAGTCCAAGCCCAATGGCTTGTGGAATTGGCGCATGTGGGAATCTTTCTCATGTCGATCATTCGGGGTGCCGGCATACTGATACAGTCTCACCACCACCGTCATGCATCTGTCTGTCGTGTGTTCACATGTGCTGACAACGGCCGCCGAAACAGATCCTGGGTATGCTCCAGCCGGAACACATGTTAGGTCGACGAGTGGCCAGTATGAGGAAGCCCGCCGAGACGATTCTGACACAGAACTATGCGAGAGAGAGGATCTATCTCTACGTTAGTGTAATCTGACGTACAACTTGGGCAGTCGCAGCAGATCTGTGTGGCGAAAGAAGAAGACTGATGTTTTTGTAGGAAACCTACTCCAGCTGGGGCTGAATTTCGCCTCGATATTGGTTTATTCTGTCCTCCGCTGAATGTGCAACACTAACGGGCGGAATGTGATAATGATACATCACAAAATATAGCACAACAAAATACCGGTAAATCATTATTCGTAAAGTCATCAATGCCAATGAAATATCTGCTATCCGACGGTTCCCCTCTGCCTAGGTCGATGTTTCAGATTCTGATCCCTAACTCTCAAAACAGCTGGTGCACCAACTTCCACTCCTTCGCCATCCTCCTCGATGTCATGTTTGACCTTTTTCGCTTGCGGTGTTTCTTCATCTTCCTCTTCTTGATAATGGAGATTGGGTTCTGTGAAATGTCTCGAGGTGGAAATCGGATTGAGGAGGGTACGTTGTTGCCAATGTTCATGTTCTGGGCATACTGTCTGTCAGCCTACATCTTTGGCGGCGAGACATACATTTATCAGTTGCGGTGGGTATACCTTGTCCAAATTGCATTTCCTGACAATCCTTGTAGAACCACGCTTGATCTACTTTATCAGCCACGTCCAGATGGAAGAGAAGAAGAAATTACGTTTCCCATCAGCAACAGAATGTAAATGTCCACATTTCCCATCAACACCCGACAAGATCTCTTGTTCCCTATCTTCTCCGTCTGAATCCATACCTCGACCTTGGAAGAATAGATGATTCAACGCATCTTTTGCCGAGACCCGTTTTGTCGCATCCAGCTTGAGCAATTTGGAACACAACTCAAGAGCATCGTCCATTGCTTCGATATGCGCTCTTGCATCCTCCCGTGATGGATTGGCGAGTGGGGGAGTGTAGAGATGTGGATTGAGCCTCAATACCAGGTCGGTCAGGTTTGGTGGAGATTGATCGACCGTTGGAACGTTTGTCATTATGGTACGGTCTGACATTAGTCTGGCTCAACGAGGGTGGGATGGACCTACTGTGTAGCATGGCACATTTCTCCATGGCATTCCGACCAAAGATAGCGGTAATCTCCATTAACGCTTCGATATCATCGCTCGAGTTGAAGACAGGGAATTTGTGGGTTAAGAGCGAAAGCAACATGATCCCAGCAGACCAGACGTCCACAGCTACAATCAGCCCCAATGACCTATACGTAGGAGTACTCACCAGTGGTCTGATCCGGACATTTCAGTAGGACTTCAGGAGCTCGGAACCCCCTTGTTCCCGCTCGATTGGTCTTGATAGCAGATCGCTTATCGTCCTGAGGGAAACCTATCCGACCTTCTCCTAGTCTACTTCGCTTACGGGCGTCGTATACTGCCTGCTCAACTGCAGGGGTATCCGTGGTCTTTGTCCTAGTTCCACCGAGATCTTCGAGAGTAGCTGGAGCATGTTGACAGGTCGGTTTACGAGGTGGGACGTATCGCTGATCATCAGCTCTGCTCTAGCGGGAAAATTCAGCTGCTTACCTCTGCCAAACCGAAATCACACAGAACCCCATCTCCAGCTGCATAGTCGAACAGGAAATTTGCGGGTTTCACATCCCTGTGAATGATCCCTCTGGCGTGAATGTCCGCTAATCCACGGAGTAGAGCCCTCATGTACCTCATCATCTGATTGCTATCCATGAGTCGGTAGAAATGCTGATCGTCAGTTGAATGTACACGTTATTGATATACCCTAAAATCATCCGATTGATGGTATGGTAGTACGATGATGACCTGATCTTCCTCTCTGAAAGCAGTGACCAACTGGGAAACGTTTCGACAGCCCCTGCTACGTCAGCATGCAATTGCCGAGCGCAACTTCTAGCTCACCTCAAACCCTCTAGAATGTCTAGCTCATTCTCTATTCTCTGCGGACTACTTGTCGCTAGGATGCGCTTGAGGGCCAACTTGACCTCATGGCGGTGGGATTGAAAGTTTGATCTCTTTGTTGAATCCACTTTATTGGTCCACCATTCGTTGTAGTATTTTCCATGGCGTCGATCGTACGCCAGGTAGACGGATGAGAATGTACCTACGCTATCAGCTTCGGCATACTTGCGCAATGGTCGAAAGCAACTGACCTTCACCAAGCCTGTCAATCACCTGATACTCCACTTTGCCTGATTCTACAGACAAGACATCCATACTCTGAGTGAACATTTTGATATCCCTCTTCACACCTGCCCTGTCCAATGGCGGTCGATGATCCATCAGGAAATCCTCCGAATCGCCGGAATGATAGCTCTTCATCTCCACTCCCTCCATCAACTGCTTTTCCCATTCCTCTCTGGTTGTCCGTGGCTTACATCTCACAACCACCCTATTCTCACCCGAAGCGGTCCAAGCTGAATGTTTCTGTTTCTTCTGTCGCGCAATTTTACGGTTGAAACGCCTGTAATGGTCTACAGCGACTTCGTCCAAGGTAGCTTCGTGTTCTTCCCAAGAGGGCTCGATGAATTCGTCTAACGATTCCTCGCCGTCTGAACTGGTGAGGCGGTCGTCGCGGCCATAACGTTCGGTCCATTGCTGAAAGTGTTCCATACCGTCGACGTCGGAATGCGAGGACGATGAAGAGGGGGATGGAGAGGTCTCCTCGACTGTGGCAGCATTGTCTGTCTCGGGCTGATCGTCCGCTACCTCTTCGTCATTGACAAAGTCGGCGGGCGAGAATTCCGCGGGTACGTCTTCCACAATGAAGGCCTCGCCGTCGTCAACCGCCTCTGTTGGCTCGGTCTTGTTCCCAAGCTGTTCAGAGAATAGTACGCTCGGCTCATCTTGTTCGCTCGACTTTGGTCGGTCCTCCACTCGCTCCTCTCCGGTCGGGACGACCTTATCATTGACGGGGTCCGCCATGCCCGCTAGCTCATTGATTAGAGATGGATCGTCGGCCGGCTCGACATCATCCTCGTATATTGGCGTGGGCTCTCTGAGCCTCTTATTCGCATGCCCACTAGGCGAAGATGCGATTGGTTCGGGACTCGAGCTGACTCGTGTTCGCGTACGTTTACGTCCAGACGTTGAACTTTCCGCTTTCATCCCCTCTACAGCCAGGTATGCCCGATGTTTCAAAACGGAGGTAGGCCTAGCGGGCGATGGTCGGACAGGTTCCAAAGTCCTGAAATCCGAGTGTGGGATAGGGGGAGGGGTAAGGGAAGAAGACATTGTTGAATATAATATATTCAACGCTCTATACTCTACTCGATGCTCATGTTATTAATGATTCAGGAACAGAAAGTAAAGCGCGTCGAGATAGCGGAATCAATTACAACGTGGGGCTCTTATAGCTGTCTGCCACATGCCATATAACAAACGCCGCGAAACTCCGTAGTACAAGCGGTGTGCTCCGCCTATTTGGTTTGAGCTGTGGTGGTTGTATCGAAATAGTGAAATTGGTCGCTCTGGATCAACTAATCTTCTTACAGGTCGTCAAAGTGAGTTAATCGTCCATATACTTATATACATAGGTCAAGTAAAGGGACGTACGCTGACCTTTGTTCTTCTTCTCTCGACATTACTCGTTTGCTTTTACTCTCTACAGATGCCCAAAAGTGAGTGCTTAATACCGTTGTTGCGTGGAGTTATGCTGACTTTCAGGTGAGTATCGTTATCTTCAATCTATTCCTCGGTGTGATGGTCTTTGCTCTGGTCGTCTTGAAGATTTGCGGCACAAGGGGGAGAGGAAACCGCTTGGAGGACAGCATGGAATGAGCTGCTTGATGGGAAACGGAAAAGGAGGAATTGAGGAATGCGTGTAGGGGACTGCGGATCTGAGCCAGCCAGTACAGCATTAGAGCTACCAGTGCTGCACGTGCTCCTGCAACGATGGCGTCGTGAGGGAACAGCTACGGCCAGGGAGATTGAAGAGGGAACAAATTTGACGGACGACCAAGACTACCTACCACCACTCAACCCTCATCATCTCGAAGAATATCACTAACCCCAGTCTACAAGCCAGGAAAGGTCGCTGTTGTCCTCGCCGGTCGACAAGCCGGAAAGAAGGTCGTTGTTGTCCGACAACTCGACGAGGGAACCAAGGAGCGACCCTACCCCCACGCCATCGTTGCCGGTATCGAGAGGTGAGCCTCTTGCTTTCGACCACTTGGAACATGTCTAACTATTAGGTACCCCTTGAAGGTCACCAAGTCGATGGGTAAGAAGAAGGTTTCCCGACGATCAAAGGTCAAGCCTTTCATCAAGGTTGTCAACTACGCCCATCTCCTCCCCACCCGATACGTTCTCGAGCTCGAATCTTTGAAAGGCTCCATCTCCAACGACACCTTCAAGGAGCCCAGTCAGCGTGAGGATGCCAAGAAGGCCATCAAGAAGGCATTCGAGGAGAGGTACGCTAAGGGAAGCAACAGGTGGTGTACGTCGATCGGGTTTTCACTTGCAAATTCATCACTGACAAACAGTCTTCTCCAAGCTAAAGTTCTAAGCTACTACTGGCGAGGGATTGGTGGACTGGACACAGTCGGAGATGATGTACATTTTGGTTCAACTACATTGAGAGTATGGATCATTGCACGACAAATTTTGGCTCGTGTGGAGCGTTGGCCCACAGACTGTTCAAGCCAAGTACCTATCTGCACTACTGACTTGAAACAAGGGGATCCATTTGCATCACGTTCTCCTCTTGCATCTGTCAAGATTCACCCAATTCTGGTGCATGTGCCGATTGCACAGCCCCTTATGCCGTAGAGATCCGCAGAATATGACGGGACCTGAATAGGGTAATTAAGCACCTCAAGGCGATGACGTCCGGTCTTGACCGACTTATTTCGTCCATAGCACGCTGCTGTCTACTCAAGCTGTACGAGTATCTGAGGCATACAGTACAGTAAGATAGCATCACTGTGTACACGACATACACCTCGACTGGACAAGCGAGTATCGAAAGAATTCAATTGAGTGTACGAGTACCTGAAACGACGCACGGTCCCCACTCTATCTATCCTTTACGATAAACTAGTCGTCCTTTAGAAGAATGTTCAAACGTAAATCAACCCCTCCAACAATCTCACCACTACCCCCTCCTCAGTCTCAACCAAGTGATCGACGTCTATCACATCTCCAAACACAACCTATGCCTCAACAACATCAACAA
>Ga0265780_10002487_pt1 | contig 24907 bp, 28 predicted proteins | sample P1T30metagenome_FD_192432 | JGI IMG/M metagenome (GOLD analysis project Ga0265780, IMG submission 192432) | Plant litter microbial communities from East Loma Ridge, Irvine, California - P1 T30 | ecosystem: Environmental > Terrestrial > Plant litter > Unclassified | place: USA: California... | reverse complement strand
TGGATCGTAGACAAGGTTCACTCTAGTAAGTCTCTCCACGCTGTTCTCGAATGTACTCTAACGAAAATCCAGAGGGCTGGGCCGTTGTACAGACGTCAATCACTGGAAGCGAATTCATCATGACTGGTTTCATCGTGAGTGTGCTGAGATACATGTCCAATATTGATAGCTAATATTGGCCAGGGAACTTGTGCCTTCGTCTTCCTACTCATTCAATCGCCATCGCCTGTTCGTCACTCGTTCTACGAGGTCTTCCTGCACGGTCACATTGCTGGCGCCGCACTTGCGCTCGGTGCCGTGTGGGTGCATTTGAAGGAGCGTCCACAGCAATTCATGCTGTATGGTGTTCTTGCTCTCTGGGCCATGGAGCGCACAATCCGCCTCGTCCGCCTCATCCTACGCAACATTGGAAGTGGTGGTACCCAGGCCGACGTCGAGGTTCTGCCCGGCGACGCCCTTCGTGTCACTGTACGCATGGCTCGTCCATGGAGATTCCGCCCGGGACAGCACGCCTACCTCTACATGCCCTCTGTCGGCCTTTGGACCAACCACCCGTTCTCTGTCGCGTGGAGTGAGGAAGAGGATGACCTTAGCGTCAGCTCGTCTATTGCCGATGAGAAAGGCCTACCCATGAACCGTCACGACATTCTCGAGCACAGCAAGACAAGCATGTCATTCATCATTCGTCGCCGAACTGGATTTACCGACAAGCTTTTCAAGAAGGCAGATCTATCTGCTGCCGGCAGATTCTCCACCTCGGCATTCGTTGAGGGCCCATATGGTAAGTGCCGGAGATCTTCCTACCCCATGCTTCCTCAATCTACTTCGTAGATTAGTCCATGTCCACCCACGCTAACGCAATGAAATAGGCGGCGAAGATCTCAGCTCCTACGGCACGGTCATGCTCTGGGCTGCTGGTATTGGTATCACTCACCAAGTTCCACACGTGCGCGACATTGTTGCCGGTTACGCAAATGGCACTGTCGCCACTCGTCGCCTTACACTTGTATGGATCATTCAATCGCCTGAACATCTCGAGTGGATTCGAACATGGATGACGCAGATCCTCGCCATGCCCCGCCGCCGCGAGATTCTCAAGATCCTGCTTTTCGTCACTCGCCCCCGCAGCCAAGGAGAGATCCACTCTCCATCGTCAAGCGTACAGATGTTCCCAGGCCGACCGAACGTTCAGAGCCTTGTCGACCAAGAGATGCAAGAAGGCATTGGCGCGGCCTGTGTCAGCACCTGTGGTACTGGCGGACTGGCTGATGAGCTCCGCCGCGCCGTCCGCAACCGCGAACTCCAATGGAACGTCGACTTCCGTGAGGAGTCCTTCTCATGGTAGAGGAACCCCCTTCTATGCTTTCTCGATCTGTCCCTCCCTCATCACGAACCAGTCTCTCGACTTCAGTGTCATATGTCTTCCGCCATCTCATCAGATCTTCTCAATATGGTTGAATCTGATGGAAACAATTGCTCCTTCCTTGTACACATTACCCTTTCTTTTCGTACGACACAGTTCGTCCTCTTATTTTACACTCCTTGCATATTTTGGCGGCACGAAGACAAAATCACCTGAATGGGATGGAGGGCACTTAGATAGTAAGTGACCCACCGTGGACACCCGAATACCAATGTCATGTGTTCAAGAATCATCCCTTTCTGGCCGAACGATGGCATTGTGGTGCTCTGGGAAGAGCTAGTTTCTATTGTATATACCGGTAGTGTCTACATGACAATATGATGATCACCCATTATGTCTTTAACATATCTTCCCACACTGTCATTCCGTGCTGTTTCTGTCAACATCCACATCACAGTGTTAGCCTACTTGATCAGCAACACGTCATTGAGAATACCAACATCGTCACCAGTGGCGCATAAAAACTCCCACCCCCACGAACCCTTCGCATCAACGCGCAAAGACTACATCATGTAAACTGCACCTCACGCACATCTACAATGCAAGATCCAGCATACTACTGACGTCTTGAAATACGGCAACGGCCCGTCCAGCACACCGTCGATCCACAAAAGGCTCACGCACATCCAACCAGTCAAACACTTCCGCGCATCACCTCTAAACGGCCCAGCCGCTCATTAGCAGTCGTTGAGACGCACCACGCCTTCCCGTCTCACCGTTTCTCTCGGAGACGCTCGTGTGTTACGCGTCCTTTCTGGACGGCACAAGCTTGTCAGATCGTCGTCGTACGCTGGATCTCGGAGTTTGGGAGGAGATCCGGTGGGCTTGCATGAGGCGGGTGAGTGCAAGTGCAAGGTAGTTAGAAGGGAAGAGGTGAGATGGAAAGGTGCATGTGTAGGCTAAAGGGTTGAATGGGTTGGAGAGGGAGCATGGGGAGGGAGCATGGGGAGGGAGGTAAGGAGGGGTGCGGTGAAGGATGGGAGTGTGGTTGTGTAACCTCAGATTTGGAGACGCAATGTGATGGTTTGCGCATTGATACACAGCATAGTGTTGAAGGAGTTTTACATAGCGATCACGATGTTCAATTAATAGGGATGTGTGCACAAACTCAGCTCCAGTGTTGGATTTTCATCCTGTCACTACGGCAAAAATCGCCGCATTTTGGAACACATCTACCCCTACGCAACTCCCTCATTTCCTCCAACAAGGCCAAACCCGACAACTTGCTCATCCTACACATAATCTCCTGGATCTGTAGCATACGGCCGTAGTGACATACACAGCGCCCAACGAGCTTCCCCAGCAAACAGTTCCACGCATCGACCACCAGACCGTTGTTCGCAAACGCACAACCGGAGAATCTTCCATTTCCAATTTCCCTATCTCCCCCCAACAGCCCTAGTGCGTCGAACGGGCCCAGCTCCGTGCTATATCAGTCGCTATAATAACACAAAAAACGCCCATTCGGGCCGCCAGGGACGTGCATTATCTCGCTCTGCCGCTCCGCCACGTTACTTTCCCGTCCGAGTCTCAGCGCTGCAGCAACAGCAGATTTATAAGACTTTTGTCATCCAGCGATGGCATGTGAAACTAGGCTTTTTACCCAGTTTCACCCGCGTCGCTGGCTTGCCGAAATTGCCGAGCCAGTCAGGGGAGATGGGCAGAGACATGGGAGTATGCGCAGCCGAGCCAGTGGGAGTCTGAGGGGGGCAATATAAAACATGCTACTTGCCAATGGAAAATTCAAAATCTGGGGGGTTGTAAATTGAATGGTGACTGTGATGGGTCGTACGTGCGCTAAACGAGCTGTGTGTTTGTGGAGTGCAGCTCGTATACGGCGGACACGTTGGTTACCTGGTTCGAAAGAATGTGGGTACCGAGTGTGCCGAAAGCGAGGGGAGTTTGATTGAGGGTTTGTGGGGTGCATAGATGAGAGCACGCGGTATATGGTGTGGCGTATGCAGCGTGACTATTGTACGATAGATTGGGTACATGTGAAGGACTGTGTGCATCGTGGCTATGCTGTGGAAAGTGAGAGAGTATTGGAACGGGATGGGTTGCAGAGCTGAAGTGGGTATGAAGTGACTTGGGCGCGTGATCGATACGCCTTGAGATTATGCAGGCAGAAAGATAGTGAGAGTATTGGAATATTGGAAAGTCGGCTTGAAGTATAGATTTGACATGTGATAGCTGGTAGCGAAGATGCAAGACCGTTGAAGGCGGCGCATGGCTCGCTTCAAGCAAAGGCACTCATGCAACTGCTCCCTATCATGCTATGGCATCTGGACTAGTCGATGTAGCCGCATCCTCAATCGCAAGGCGGTCCTGAATACCCTGCCAGCCCTTGAGCACGACATCGGCCATCACGCTATTGCTGCCACCCAACTTCGTGACTGCCTCTTCGACCGGCACCAGGTGACTCTCGTATGTCTGCTCTTCCTCATCTACGCCTGTGCCCTGGTGATGCAACGGCTCATAGCCCTCGGGCTCAAGCTTGATACGCTCGCGAAGAGACAGGGTTCGAGGAAACGCTGGTGGGGGTTTGTATGCTGCGCCTACTTCTGTCTCGAGCTCTGTCTCTAGATTGGGAGGCAAGGTCTCGGCGATGTAGCAATACAAGACATACTGCCTAGTTCCGAGAGGCATGAGTTGCATCCATACGGGTTCGGCGGTCATGGGCTGTGCGTGGACGCGCGGGTGTGCTTGCGGCTGGCGATGTTGGGTGGGCAGTGGGAGAAGACGGTTGCGGTAGCCGCTCTAGAACAAATCAGTCAGCGTTCTGAAAGCTAGTATAGTATGAAGGAATGCACTGACCTCCTCGTATCCTTCGCGCTCTGCGCCTGGTCCGCTCTCTTCGCCAGCATCTCGGCGGCCCTTGGGAAGGAAGTAGTACTTGGTACCACGACGGTCTGCGGCGCTGCAAATCACGACTCTGCTAGTCGCAAGATGGAAAATGGCCACGCCGCCGCCGACTACGAACTTATCACCGGGATACTGGGCAATGAGTGGCGTGAAAATACGTGGGTTGTCGGCCATGCTGGATGGTTGAGCTCTTGTGCTCCGCCGATGTAGACAGTTGAGACTCGAGAATTCAAGCTTTTGCGAGCTCAAGTGATGTAGTTATATAGGTCAGGCGGGCTATACAAACGGACGTGATGCGCTGTTAGTGCCATGTTCACGATGTACAAACGTTGCAGACTGCTATAGTCGTGTTTGTGGTGATGAACGAGGAGGGGCATGTGGGTCGCAAGCGTTGCTCGTCGCGGGGCGCTACAGATCGCGCATCACGGGGTAGCTGCAAAAATGCACACAATATATTGAATTAACAAAAGACTCTTCCCATCAACAGTTATCAAACTGGCCTAATGGCCCAATGGCAAGGCGCTTGACTACGACTTCAAAATCTAAATCAAGAGATTCCAGGTTCGACCCCTGGTTAGGTCACAAATTCAACTCTTCACTTCCTTTTTGCTTCTTTTTTAGGTTGTCAGTTGCCTTAACACGTCAAGTTTTCGAATCTTCATTAGCACATATCAGCGACCCCTAGCTAGGTCAAAATAGTTTTTTTTCCAAGATTTTTTTCATGGGTACTCTTTCAATAGCCTGCAGATTCTTCACAACTATGATACCAGGGCACATTCATTTCGCCCTGTCTTAAAGCCATCGAGCAAGATGTATTCGCGCTGCATAAATACAAAGATAGAGTTCATGTACATGCGAGAAGATAAGAAGAAAGAAACTCTGAATGGCTTGTAACGAGGGTTGCAGATCTCGTCTTGAACATCGTATGCATCTATGTCGATGTTCTCTTCCTCATCGGCATCGAGAGAAGGCTAGTCGGTACAGTTATGTTCCTGGAGCAAGACATGCACAGCATTCAGTCGCTCTCAAGTTGAGGCTTCATGCTTCTTCTGACCTTGTGCAATTTGCTTCCGAATATTGCCTGACATGGCACCTGATGTGGCGAATCCTTTCGTTGTAGCAGCCATTCCAGTCTTGAGTTGTGCTTTCATTTCTTTGGCAATCTTCTCAAGGCGGCCTTTTAATGTCCAGTATATTTGGTGGTGTATCCGCGCCCGAGCTCAGTCGATGTGTCCAGGGAAATGACGAGGTCGTATGCGTTATCAATGCATGACTTAACCGTCCTCGCAGCATTGATACATTCCTCATCTTCGCTCTCGCATTCTTGGAGTCTCGTCTCGAGCTCTGCTTGCAGAGAAATTTTGGCGTCGGTGGATGCTGCAGCACACAAAGTCTGCGAAGCTTGATCGAAAATCTTGCGAGGCTCTTCGCGAGAGAGGCTCTCACGGGAGCGGATGTAAGCTGTAAACGCAAAAATGATTAGCAAAAATTCTCTCTATGAAAGCGGCATGACGAACCTTGAATATCAATATCAGCGACATTGACAGGGTCGTAACTCTCGTGTGTCTTTGACTGGTCCGCATATCCTGCAATGACTCTTGCAGCATCCATGCCATATTCGTGTTTGGTAGAGACAATTCTCGCGCGTCTAAAGCAGTACATCGTGTTGCGTCCTCCCGCATAGGCTCGTTGACTTGAATGCCACCAGCTTGATTGGCGCCGGTGAAGACGGACTGGCTCGATACGAGTCACGACGGGATCGACCTTGAGCCAGAAGTCATTGGTAGAAAGCACATAGTCTAATCCTCCTGGAAAGAGGTTGCGCTTAATGGCCTGGCCGAGTAGTGTAAGTTTAAGATCGAGCTCATGCTGTGGCGAGGGCGAGCAGTCGGGAAGTTAGAGAAATGTCCGCGACATCTTGACGTAGTCATATTTGTACGGGTCACGGTGGCCTTTGATGAATCGCAGGGTAAGACGAAAACAGACCTGACCATCCTAACAATAAGATTGGAATTCGTCCATAGTAGAGCAATGCGTGATAGAAAGGATTTGCCTTCCTGAAGAACTCGACATCTTTCCAGCGAAGGGTTTCATCTGTCCCGTGCGGAGTGCCGTCGCTTCTCGAGTCTTTGCGTCCATAGCCATCAGCGAGAACCAGTGAACCAGGCCGTGAGCCCGTGCCCCACGCCAGAAGTCACAGGCTGTAGTTCTTTAAGCTGTTGTCTACGCTTGTAGTGGACTGGATGACGGCCCGGTACAGCATACAGAGTTCAACATTTGTCAAAATATTCTTCTTCCATGACTCAGCTGGCAACTGATGGTGCGTCGCGATAAGGTGAGTAAACTTCATGAGCTCGTTATGCCAGTGCAAGAATATGGTCGAAAATGAATCCACAAAGCGAGCGTTCCACCCATACAAGGTGTGCTTGAGCTGATAGAGCGAGCCAACTGCAAAACGTCAGATACGCATAGCAGATACGATGCAGTAGAGCATGACTTTGACTTTCTCGTTGATGACGCCCTTTGCTACAATGGCTACGGCGCCAATGCACTTCTTCTGGCTGTGGACCATGGTGGCCTTGTCCCATATGGCGGCGTGGTCTCGCAGGCCCATTTGCTCCCGGCAGAAGAATTCAAAGTCTTTCAGCTGTGCTGCACGACGCTTGCGCGTTGTGGGCCAGGAAGGATCATACATCTCGGATTTCTTGATGAACTGCTCGATTTCGGCCAAGTCTTGGAGCTTGAGCTGTGCCCATTTGTATTTGCTGTGGGCTGTAGGGGCCTGCGCAAAGCGCGGTGCACCCTGTGGTCGTTGGGCCATGGTGGGTGACTATGCGCGTACAAAGAAAGAGAGAGTATGTACAGGTATATTGGGCTGAAGAGAAGAACTGGCAGTGATTGAGAGCGGGCTAGTGCGTGGCACGCGGTCGAATAGCTTCGACCCCTGCACTAGATCATCTTTTTGTCTCTCTTTTTGCTCCTTCTGCTTCTGAAGCACATCAGGGCAGCGCTTCATTGGCTTACTTACACAGTACATTATGCAATCCTTTTCGATGGTAACAGGCAGTGACAAAATTCGTGTCTGCTCTGCACTTCACGGCACAAGCTAATACTCCTAAGAGGTATACTCATCTTACGCTTAGGGGAGCATGAATCTATGCGCATCTCTAAGATGCTATACCTTGATTCTCTTGAAGTTGCTGAACATATACAGGCTTCATATTCATCTCTTCATGCTCTAAATTGGTGGGCAGGGATTACGCCGCCACCTGGTGATGGTAAATTGACATGTGCTTTTCACATAAGCACTTCTAAGTTGCTCTTTTTTTTCATATTCAAGATCCGCATCTATCATTGGACTTCTGATTAAGGCAGCTGCCGCAAGTCGCCATTGTCCTCACCCAGCCTCTACGACCCTCACTCAAATTCTTGTGCCTTTCGCTCCATTCTAGCTAGTCAACCGTGCTTGGTGCTCCCTCCGCCCTGCTAACACCTGTGATCTCCACTACTTCAATAACACAACTTTCTGGGTGACCCGCTGTCGCTTTGCGAAATCGGCTGTGGGCCAAGCTCGCACTGTGGATGGCTTGCCTCTCAGTGTATGGATGCGGTCCAGCCTTTCACGTACCTTTCCGCCCTTTGACCGGATGGTCAGCTTCTCGAGTAACGGTATCTCCAAGAGATCAGGCAATATGACTGATGAACCTGGTGGCAGGCCCCGAAGAAACCAGTGATAGTAGTGATGGAACGTAATCTCCAGCTTTCGTGTGGGAATCTCGATCGGTGCTAGAGAGGAAAGGAGATCGAGCATTTGGTCGCGATCCGTTCCACAACATGAGAAGATGAGGACTACACTGTGAAGCTTGTTCATACCCAGATCGTCTGACGCCACACGCTGGAGGAAATCAATGGTCTTGGGCACGAGTTCTGGGATGTTGATGACCAAGTGCCGCACACTTGAGCGTGCTTGCATCGGAGGGTATAGCGGCTGCGAATGTGGTGACGATACTTTGATAGGTAAGTCGTACTTGGAAGGCTGCAGTTTCGTTAGTTTAGCGGTGCTGCCGGCTCCAGAAGAATGACCTACAAGGTCAATATCCATGAAGTTCTTGGCGTAGAAGACTTCTGTAACCAGACCGGCAAGCTCGGGAATGGAAAGAAGGGGCAAGACATGTTTGTGGTATTGTATGGCGCTTAGTTCATCGAACTGACCAGCCAATGTAAAGTCTCGATGGTCAAAGAGGCGACCGACTGGAAGGGCGTGATTTAGGATTTGCACTTTCAGTTCGTCGGGAAGTTTTCGCCATCCTGTCAGGAAAGGTGCTGGCTGCAGTGCTAGACCTCCGGTGATAGTTGGTTGAGCCATGTCTGCGGTAGGCATTAGTTGAGTGATGACCCCGATTGGAAGTTGTTGAGCCATGTTGTTGCGTTGATTCGTAGTGGAGATAAGGGTGCAGATCGGTAGGACGATTATACAGCCGAGGGCGTAGCCGTTACGACTCGAGGTTCCTCCAATTGAATTTGATTCACTTCTGTCACTTGCAGACGTTGCAGCCTTGCCAGTCTTCTGCATGTTTCCAGATGGCCGACATCGTGTAACGGTTCAGACTAGCTTAGACGACTCGACAAATTTTCCCACTATCCATTCCGATTGCAACTCCCCAAAGCCATCTTCGAGTAATCGTCTTCTATGTTCTTCATCGAGAGTAGTATTACTCAAACCCGGTCGATCAGATTACCTCCACCTATACACTTTGAGGACTCGTTCCTGATGCAAACTTGTTCCCAATTGAGTGGTAGTGGCCTCCTAAATCATTGATAGGCTTTAGACGGTATCGTGATGGAGTCATCATGGCGATGAAGAAGTTCGGTGTCCGTTGGGCACGACCTCGGGATTGTGAAAGAGCCGCGTCAACGCTAAGCATCCTCGGCAACCCTTTCCTGCCGCGTCGTGACCTCGAACGATCCAGATGTCAGCTTACCCAACATGACCTGCGTATTCTTCTGAGCACGCATCTTGCATCAATCGAGCAAGCACATGTACTAGTTGCATCGAACACCAATCACTACGCATGCATCTTGCATCTACGTAAGTTGCGGGCGTTCGCTGCAATATGTCGTCGTGCAACTACGAAGTTTACTACTTAGAAGCTCCACAGGTCACAGAAGCTCGCTCGACTTTTCGGCTTTCTGTTTGAACCGTACAGAAATATGTCGATCTTTCACAGTGTCATTAGGCTCATTAAATAATTCCTTAGCCAGCTGCAAGTTCTGCAACTGTTGCCATTATGTAAGAATGCACCCTTAGTTCACAAATGGGACATGGAAATCCTTTCCTCGTTGATGATATCATACACCGTAGACCTAGGAGCTTCCTTGATCCAAGTCAGTGTATCGGACGGCCGCTCAATCGCTCGCCAAGAGGATGCCCAGATTTCATATAGCCGAAGGCATACAGCTTCCTCTTTAGGCACCGATACCAAGCTGAGCGACATGACGAATATGCACCTCCACCCCTACCCATGCCGAGAAGTAGGAAGGTCTTTCGCTGTTCCTCACTACTTTTGCTCAAGTTTTGGCTGGGCAAGCGATAAGCTGTTGCCGACGCGTGCAATCCCCAAGAACTCTACGGAAGTGTTCGGTCCGAAGACCTAGGAAAAGTTTCGCTCAGCTCATCCAACCCGCCCTTCCTTCGCCAGCGACATCAAGATGAAGTGGACCAGCATTCTTTGTCTGGCGCCTCTTGTAGCAGCATCGCCTCTTGCTGCCAGGGACGCTAATCCGAGCTACGATAACTATCACGTATACAGCGTTACACCTGCGTCAGCTCAGGAAGCCTATGATCTAGAGAGGCGGTTCTCCAGATACCACACTCATCCGATACGCGATAGTCTGTCCATAGCCGTTCCACCGGAAGACGTTGTGCACTTCAACACACTTGGACTCAACGCACGTCTGTTGAATACAGACTTGGGTAGCTCCATTCGATCGGCGGAGAAACCATCGACCTTCAATCGCGCACTGCACAAACGTGGGGAGTTGCCTGATCTCTCGTGGTTTGATACTTACCACGATTATGCGGACCACCTAAAGTGGTGGGACGATCTTGTGCAGGGCTTCCCAAAGAATTCCGAGAAGTTTGAAATTGGCAAGAGCTACGAGAACCGGAGCATTCACGCATTTCATCTGTTTGGAGATGAGAAGGAGAGTGGAGCGCAGGCGGAAAAGCCAGTGATACTTTGGCATGCCACAGTTCACGCGCGAGAGGTAAGCTATCAATTTCGAGATCTTGATCGCAGTGAAACTTACCAAAGGACAGTGGATTTCGACTATGGTGATCGAATATCTTGCTTATCAACTTGTTGACGGTTACAAGTCCGGCGACGGTGACGTGACGTCTTTCTTAGACTACTATGATTTCTATCTTGTGCCATTCCACAATCCTGATGGTAAGCGCTCACTATAATATCCATCACCCTCAGAGATGCCGCCAAGCTCACTCATAACAGGCTTTCTCTACACTCAGACTAATGACAGACTCTGGCGTAAAAATCGTCAACCTCGCCCTAGCTTGAGCACAAACTGTCTTGGGACGGACGGAAATAGAAACTGGGTTACTGAATGGGCGGCTGAGCCTCCGGGCGGCGGATCTACGCCCGACCCTTGTGGTCAGACCTATCGTGGTCTTGCCCCTGGCGATACACCAGAGAACCAAGCCATGGACGGACTTTCTGCAAAGCTCGCAGCTACCCCTGCAGGCATTCGCTCTTTCATTGATTTTCATTCCTACGGCCAGCTCATCCTTACGCCGTACGGTTACTCGTGCGATCCACTTCCCGAGAGTTTGCCACGGATGCTGGAAGTCGCGAACGGCACAGCTCAGGCAATCATGGCTGCAAGCGAACGTGGCAGCATTTACGACTTCGGTCCGGGCTGTCAGATCCTGTACTTTTCGACCGGTAACTCGAGAGATCATCACTACGTTGCGCATGGCGCTAAGCATTCGTGGACTATGGAGTTGAGCCCACAAGATGCAGCTGGAGGTGGCTTTGTCTTGCCACCAGAGGAGATCTGGCCCGTAGTGAAAGAGCAATGGGCCGGTCAGTTGTGGACGCTGAACAATGTTCGGGAAGACTAAACTGTAACTCAGAATAGATTTTATGGCAAGTAATGACCAAGAAAAAGCCAAGTCATCGATTCTATTGACCTGAACATGATCGCACTTTCTATGTCTACTTTCATCGCAGGAGCCATTTTGTATCTATCAAGTACCACTTTATTTCTTGCACATTATCGCATGACCAAGCAGAGGTTACTTGTGTGACACAAGAAGGAATCATTTAGAATGAGTTGTGGACTATTGAGAGAAAGTGCTCACGTGGAATTGTATCATGTTTTCAGGTATAGCACCATATGCGTCGTGTTCGAACGTTGCTCCATTTCCTATATTGGCATAATTCGCTATCGTGATTTGCGCACGCTTCGCGCAATGTGTAGGGGTCGGCTGCTATTATCCCAAGCCGAAGCGCGCGGAAAAATGGCGAGGGCCTTGGGCGGTCCACACCTGCCCAGATGGGCAGCTTTCTCCGCCATCCACGCAGAAGACCACCCTAAAGCGGCGTAGCATTCTTCCAGAAAACCTTCGAGGTTGGTGGTTATGGACTAGTTGACATGCATCCTGCCTCAGTCGAGATGATCCACCGGATATTGGATGGCGACATGAAGCCCGTGAAGGAGGCGTGTTTGATGCAGGTACAAATTGGACTGCATCCTAACATAGATAGAAGAGTGCGCAAACCTCGGGCCCTGTGTTGTTCTTTACCTTTCCACAATGGTGGGATGCACCATAGGCTTAGCCAGCTTACTGATCGGTTATGCCATAGCTCAACCTAGCAGCGCGAAGGTCAAATGGCTGGAAGGGAAGCCAAATTACACATCCGGGGTGACATTTGGATTGCCTTGGGGGAAAGGACAGCATCCATCAAACGCGACGACCTTTACAGCTTCAGGCAACGCAAATTTGGAATCTTGGGCCACAGCATTCTGGCCCGATGGCTCACTCAAGTGGACGGGACATGCTCTTGCCGCGACGGATTCTCCATCCAGCGAGTATACCATCACTGCCTCTGGATCCATCAATTCGACAACACCGCGCCACAAACAGCAAAGCCAGAGTGTCGAAGTGCGCGATAATGGGAATGAAATCGTAGTGAGCACTGGAAAAATCGCAGCAACATTTCCCAAGGAGGGAAGCGCTTTGGTGTCATCCATTCGAGCAGGTAACAAGACAGTTGGCCGAAATGGGCACCTTGTCTTGAGGTCTCAGAATGGTACACCTGACGACGATGAGGATGGCAAGCCAACTGGCATCGAGTATTTCACGTTTACGAGCAAGATATCAAATGTCACGGTGTCGAAAGGCAACACAGCACGAGCACTGGTCACTGTTCAAGGGAGTCATGTGTTGGACGGGGAAGGCGAACACCAAGACTGGTTACCATTTACGGTGCGCTTCTATTTGTATGCCAACTCTGAAGCCATCCGCATCATACACACCATTATCTACGATGGCGATTCAAACAGAGACTTTATCTCTGGCATCGGTATCCACTTCGACGTCCCCTTGGCGAACGAAGAAATGCATAACCGTCATGTACGCATTGCGGGCGTCGATGGAGGCCTCTTACGCGAGGCGGTTAAAGGCATCACAGGCCTTAGACGAGACCCAGGTGCAGCGGTCCGATCTGCTCAGTTCAATGGGACAGCAACACCCGACAAGGGCTCATGGGACTCAAGAGTGACGAATCGACTTCAATGGATCCCGAATTGGAGCGATTTTCGTTTGAGTCAACTGTCACCTGATGGCTTCAACCTGAAGAAACGAACAAAAGCTGGCCAGAGTTGGGTTAAGATCCCTGGAGGTACTCGATCCGGAGGTCTGGCTTACCTTGGTGGAGCCACTATCGGAGGACTGGCTGTTGGCCTCCGAGACTTCTGGAAAAAGTATCCTACAAGCCTGGACATCTCTAATGCTGCCACCGATAGTGGATCGATCACCATGTGGCTTTATAGTCCTCAAGCAGGGCCAATGGACTTGCGTCCTTACCATGACGGATTGGGTCAAGATACATACGCAAAACAGCTAGATGCGCTGGAGATTACCTACGAGGACTATGAAGGCGGCTACAATACACCGTACGGCGTTGGCCGAACCAACGAGCTGTACCTTTACGCCTTTGGCACAACTCCGTCGCCTACTCATCTGTCAACGATCACAAACAATACCAATGACCCACCCGTTTTGATCCCAGAGCCTGAGCACATTCGCGATACAAAAGCCATCGGATCATACTGGAATGTCCCAGGAGCGGTTGGCTCTGCTCAAGCACAGAAAATTGAGTCGAACATGGATTTCTTGGTCAAGTTCTATGAGAATCAAGTTGAGCAGCGCCGATGGTATGGCTTCTGGGACCATGGAGACATAATCCATACTTACGATGATGACCGACACCAATGGCGTTATGACATTGGCGGATATGCTTGGGATAATTCGGAACTGTCTCCAGATCTCTTCTTTTGGGACTACTTCCTACGTACCGGCCGTGCTGATGTGTATCGTCTTGCGCACGACCAAGTGCGCCACGGTGGCGAGGTTGATTCTTACCACCTAGGAAATTTCACCGGTCTGGGTACTCGACATGGCGTCCAACACTGGGCCGACTCAGCTAAGCAAGCTCGCATCGCTACACCGGTCTACAGGAAGGTGTTCTACTATATCTCTGGCGGCGATGAGCGCACGGGTGATATCATTCGCGAAGTGCTGGATGTCGATCAATCGTTCGTCAGAGTAGACGCGCGACGTAAGGTGCGCGATCCCAGCGTAGTATACAATCCGGACCCGGAGGCTCTGTACCTCAATTTTGGCACAGACTGGGCGGGCATTGCACAAGCTTACCTGATCGAATGGGAACGACAAGGTCCCCGTGCTCAAGACTCGCGTGACAAGCTTATAGAAGCCATCAGGACGTACCCCAAACTTAAAAACGGCTTTGTGACCGGTGAAGCACTCTACAACTCACTGACTGGAGCTTGGAGCCCACCACCAACAGACCCAAGTAATCAGGGAAACGTTACCGTCTCACATCTATCGGGAGTTTTTGGTGTTCTTGAGACGATCGATCAGCTCATTGACCACTTTGGCCAACGAAATCTCACACAGCCATTTCTTGATGCCTTCCTCGACTACTGCTACTTCTACGGCGCCTCAAAGGCAGAGCAAAGGGCACGTTATGGCAGGGACTTTGGCAACTTGAACCTCAAACAGGGGCACTCTCGTTACACAGCGTATGTCGCGAACAGACGCAACAATGTGACGCTCGTTCCTCGTGTCTGGTCGGAGTATCTAGGCGATGGAAGCAAAGACGGTCTTGCGCCAAATGCGCCTTGGAAGACAGAAAGGATCAGCGGAAGTGAAGTCCTGCTTCCCATCGATGAGGCAAAGTGGGTAAGCACAAATGCTGCAGCTTTGTACGGTGTTGCCGGTATCGAGAACCTTGCTTTAGTTGGTGCTCCGGATTTGTCTAGCATTGGCGGAAACCGAAGCTCGAGTGTATAGACATAAGGCCATTATAAGTGGATACCTAGGTATCAATGGATCAATTTTCTTTGCGCTACATATGCTGAAAGTCTCATGTGAATACTCTTGGGCAATATCAGTGCCTATTTGGCATCTCGGGAGCTACTGATTTCATCAAAAATGGCGACACCCACATCAACTACTCTCAAGGATGGTCTACTTTAACTATCGGTGGTAAGGAGAAAGGGTTCTGGTTCATTTTCAAGAAACTCGACAAAGTCTACGTCGTCCCTAACATCCCTCGTTACACTAAAAATGATGCTAAGGTTTATGCTTCCGGTTTTGAAGACCTCCAAATCTGCGACGGCCAGAAGTTTGGGGAGCTCTGGAGGAATCGGAAAACCTTCACTCTCGTGGCCACGGTCCACGGAAGAAGCTTTGTGAGACGATGGACTTGGGGACGTATCGCTTGCGCCGGTGATTGTGTCCATAAAATGACGCCTAATATGGATGCAGGCGGCAATGCTGCAATTGAGTAAGCAGAACAAACCGGTGCGAGTACATAGATCAGCTGCAGCCATAGCTAACGAGATCAAGAAGATGGTCGGTGCTTCCGAGAAAGGCAAGCCATCATTCGATGTTGTTAATCACCATCTTAGTCGGTATCAGAGCATCCGGGAGCAACGCGTAACGGCTATCGTGAACGCATCCAACGACTTGACTCGCATTCATGCACTCAAAAAATGGAAGGACAGGCTACTTGCCTGGTGGGTTTTACCCTTCTGCAAGGATTTGTAAGTAAAGGAGCTGACAGGCATATAAGGGCCGAACACTGCGTCAGCTTCCGAAACGTTCGCCTAGCACCTTCAAACTGACAAAACCCAGAATTGCAGATATCAGCTGTGATATGATCATTGGTGCAGCGCGACTTGACTACCTACCTTTACCTGAACGATCACTTCGAGGAACGATGCCGTACAATCCATCGCAGGGCATGGGGAAGCAGGAGTCGAAGTTGCTACGAGCGTTGAAAGCGCTCCCATTATTGGGCATTACTGCAACTGCAGTATACCTAATGATGGGAGTAAGTTGTGCGCAAAGTATTCTAGCAAAGCATGGACTAACAAGCATCAGATCGCGCTTCCACCCATGCGTACGCGCATTGTACAGATTCTTGAACATGGAGTAGAGAACAATTTCGGTCACCAAGGTTTTGTGCAGCCAATGCGCAACTTCTACGGAATTGAAGCTATCGACAGCAAGATCAGAGGCCTCGCAGCATGCTTTGCTTCTTTCCAGTTCGTTGACCCCATCGCCAATTGGCAGGGCTTCAGCTTCCTCATGGATGCTGGGATCGTCTACACTATCCTCCTGAGAGCGCGCGCCGAGCTAACATCATGACTTTCGCTTCCTTCCTAGTTGTGCTTGGAATTGGCATGCAACTCATCGGTACGCGCCCTTAATAAAATTCTCGCGCAGGGAGAAATGCTAACAAAATAGGTATGGCCGTACTTCTACCCATCTACTTTTTCATATTCTACATACAGTCACCTATCGAGAACTTCCGAGCCAGGGATATGCGTCTTACCGACATGAGCTACACAGCTTCTGTCCTTCCTGCAATGATTCTCGCGCATTATGTTCCAAGCTTCGGGAACACCCTAAATTTCATCGAGCCGCAAACACGCCATATGTGGAACTGGATTTGGCAACTGTTCCCAGTCTATATCAGCATCCTGCAGTTTGTACTGAAGAAGACCGTCATGCCTGATACCGTGCAGAAGGATAAACTTCATCAGACAGAGCGCGATATGCCAACTATCATGTACACGATCGGAAGCCTCTGCGCACTAGCTTCAACTATGTGGTGGCACACCCTCTACTCGGCACCCTATTCTTTGAAGATGATTTTTATTCCCAATCTTGCGCCTGGCCAGACAGGAGAGGAATACATCCGCATGTTCCTGCAAGTCGATGAGCTCTGCGTCATGGCCGCGTGCTTTTTGTGGCTGCTGTATTTATATGGCGATCTTAAGAAAGCGGGTATGATGGCGGATAGCTGAATCAGTATTCTGATCAAGGGTGTGGTGTCGCTTGCGGCACTCGGTCCGGGTGTAACGGTTGGGCTTGGTTGGCTTTACCGGGAGCGATTGTTGGCTACGAAATGGCACAAATATGCACTTGTGCCTGGCAAGGCCAACTGAATCACCGGATTCAAGCAATACAGCGAGAAGGTATGCCATAGAGAGTTGAGGAGACTGGGTGCCAGCTTTGGGCTTGATTTGTACGATGTGTAAGGGCGTCATGGGTAGGATCGGGTTTTAGGAATAAGCAAACCCACATAATATTTGGACGCGGAATCATTGTTAGAAAAGATGTGGATATGCACTGGCTCTTAGGCCTGTCAGAGAGTCAACTCAATTGATTACTTGTGTATCTACTTCTTGTCTTTCCCTCCCTGGCCTTGACCTCCTTGTTCGGATAGAGCACCGCGGCGACCACTGGCGAGAGTGTAGACGCCAAAAATATCGGGTAGTGTTGTGTGTGGTTCTTGCGGCATAGTGTGAAAGTAGAATGTCGAGTGGATGGATGAAGGGATGATTGTTTGGCTAGTAGTGCTGGGGATGCTGACCAGCGAGCCAGCAGCAAAGATGGGGAGGGGTAAAAGAACGTAAGAAGGCTCTTATTTATGGTGGAGGGCTGAGCAGATGCTGAATCTGAGACCGCAGATGGCCAATGTCTTGCTATTAAAGTCTCACACTTTCGGGGCAGTGTCTTCATAACTCTCTTGCGCATATGAGACAAGATACTACTGAGCTTCTAGAATTGTGTTGACCAGGCCTGCGAATTGTGGGAAGTGTTCTGCCAGTGTCGCACAGTCTAGTTGAGTGAGATTTGGCGACGGTTTCTGCAATTCCATAACAGTGTACCAAGCCAACTGAAACATGATCGGATCATCTGCCTTCAGAGTGTTAAGCAGATGCGCAAAGTTGCTGACGTTTGTGGCAAGATCATTGAAAATGCTCTCGATGAATACTTGGAGTTGTGCTGCGAAGTGGTCCAAGCCTAGCACCCGCATTGCCGCATAGCAGTACAACCAGTACCATTTATCGTGACCATCGACAGATGGATCTTCTGGAAGGAAGTTGTTCCAGCGCCTGTTCTGCAAAGCGTGTCCATACCAGTCCAAAACGCACATAACGTAGCCGGGCAGGACATTTCCCAAGTTCACTGGAATTGCGCTTAATCCTGGCTGCGCCTCTTGACACTGCTTGAACAATGGAGATGCAGCCGTGAGAGCCCAGGTAGGAAACTCAATCAAGAAGTGTCGGTGGCTTTCTTCTGCTTGTTCTAGCAACTGGCGCATTCGATCGGCGTTGACCATACCCTTCGCGGCAGACAACTGGTGTTTGATATCGAAGTCTGTACAGTTATGGGATGTGAGGAGTACGGAAGATGGCCCTTCAAGTAGCTTTCCACGTATCTTGTGCGAGACGTCGAACACACTTGCTTCCGTCAAACCTCCCGATCGAGGTGTGTTTGGGGCAGACTCGGATTGAATCGCCTCAATCTCGGTCATCATACGGTTGAGTTCCATGTTGATGGAGTTGTGATGATCAAATTTTGTTGATCGAGATTATTCGTACTCCGGAACAAACTAAGGAGGAGCTGTTAAGTGTTGGGACTTTTGTCCGTTTGCTCCTGCCTGGCGCACATTGATCGTCACGTGCCCCACTCTCGGGGTCCCACAATGATAACTCTGGTGCCTTGCGAGTGAAACGAGGTGAATGTGCAAGAGAATGACCGCCCAGTTCCCGCGCTAGTCAGCGCAACCTAGTTCTACACAAGGTCATTGTTCCGCTCATTGTCTTCCTCACTCCAGCAAGCACCCTTCTCGCCTCCACCACAAACTTTCGCATTCCTCAACCACCTCTGCCATTATCACTTCGCGCAATTACTTAGAGACACACAAACACGCAACCATAACCTCGGAACATGCCCAAACAATCGAGAGACGGCCGCAAGGCTCAACGCGGGAACTGGCCGCTCGAAAACATCAACAAAGTACTTAGTACGCAGCAGCCTGTACCACAGCCGAAGACGCCAGGTAGTGACGGACAACTCCGCCGATCGCAACGTGCGGGGAACTCTCGACATTCCGGAGAGAACCAGCTCGGTGCACGAGGCCGCGAGTCCCGCAACAACGAGCGGTTCAGTACACCACCACAACAGCCGCAAGGTGCGGCACTCTCCCTGATTCAGCGTATGACACGTGATGGCATACCCATGCTGACGTCCAAAGTCGAGCAATCGTACAGTGGACAGGGAAAACGCAAGCGAGGAAACACCCAGGAGCGTGACTTGAGCCATGATGACAAGCAGCGTTCCGCTCTTCCAGACCATGGTACTCTTGCTAATCAGGGCACACCTGACCGCAAATATCAGTCTCCAGCTCGCGAAAATAAGCACGAGCAGAAACGACTCAACAAAACCAAGAAGGAGATGGACGCCCAGAAGAACGCCCAGACGAAAGAGCATGGTGCTACGACGGGCCAGGCGGCACCGGCTTTGGCACCTCGTGGACCGAGAGCTGCACTATCAGCGCGCATGACCTGGGAGACAGAGGTTCCTCAGCAGAAGGATGACCAACGTACGGCCAAGAAAGGTCAGCAGAAGTCGAATTCTGCCGAACAGGGGGGAAATCCAGGCATACAGCAGCCGCAGACAACGAGTAACCTCGAAAAGGCATACAAGACTCTTGTGTACCCACCGCCCAGCAAATTAGGTCGACCTGATGCGAAGCGCAAGATTGGTGAGGTAGATGAGCCTACGACTGGACCACAGAAGAAGCAGCGTGTGAACGGGTCACATATACCCACACCAACACTTCAGAAGAAGAAGCAGCAGCAGTCACCGCAGAAGCCAGGACGGGAGCCACGTGCCGAAGATGCATTCTCAACCAATCCTGTTGTGCCCAATCTGGAGTTCGTACCTACTTTCAAAGAGTACGACAACGACAGCGTCCCGATCATGGTGTCCGAGCAGATTCACCACTGGGACTCGCCTGACCTGCTCAACGATCCATCACCCCAGCTCAAGGCGAATGTTTTCATAATCCTGGAGCGTGGCATCAACGCTAAAGACCTTCAACGGAAGCCTCCCAAGGACGCAAACGGGAACGACGTGAAGCTGAGAGGCCGTGTCAAGGTCGTCGCAGACGTCGACCTCTACCTCCACGAAGACGGCAAGCTCTATGTGGCGACTGCGCATGGTCTGCTGGTTGTAGCTGATTACCTGAAAATCGCTGGTTATCCCGACTCACAGCCCGTTCGCTTCAACGGAATGAAGCCTGCGTGGGTCAAGTCGGTAGTAGCTCGCGCAGATACCCGTCGAACCATCACGTATACCCAGGAACCCGATTGGCTGAGGGCGCAGAGGAACAGACATCCAAAGGAGATTATGAGAGCTGTGCCGGATGGCGACTTGGGTCTAACCCCGGACGTGACTGTCAACGTATACTTTCAGGACTACGAGACTGGCCGGGCGTTTGGACAGCGCGTCGACCTGAATGAGACCGGAAAACACTACTTCATTGGGTGGTTCGACATGAAGAATGTCGGGGACTTTCTTCCTTTGGACTCGGACTGGGAGGGCTTGTACACTGAGGAAGATCTTGCTGGCGCGTCGGCGGTGTATGTTCCAGGAGCGATCCCGGGTCGTTCTGCACTTGCGCCTCGGCCTGTACCTGCACCGGCACCGCGGGTATCGGCGACAACACCTAAGTCTGGTCGAACGACACCAGCTCCTACTCGAGCAGCGACTGCGCCAGTGCGGTCGGCTCCAGTGAAGACTACAGCAACTAAGGCCGTCACACCTCCTGCTACAGTGCCCACTCAGAACTCAAAAGCAGCTACAACTTCTCCCATTGAGAAGACAAAGTCGCCACCAAAGCAGGCACAAGCCAGTCCGAAGGGCGTGACAGTGCCTACAACGGATGAGCAGCCGGCGAAGACCTCCGAATTCGAGGAGGCAAAAGCACCGATTGCACAGCAGTCGGAGCAAGAGGCGAAGCAAGACACCGAGAAGCCAGAGGCAAAGCCCGAAGTCGACGCCCCGGTCCAGGAGACCACCAACGACGAGATTGCAACATCGCCGCCAGCACCTGTCGCAGCACCCATGCAGCGCGAGCTGTACAGCAGAAGGGACGTGGAAGACGAGGTGGATTGGGATGACGATGATCTATGAGAAGCTCATGGACAGAATTCTTGCACTCAAGAGTGATTGAAGCGTAACATTGGACAACGAGGGAAGAACATGATTTGGATTCAATTTCTGGATAGAATGGACAATCTGGAATTGACGCGCAATAAAAAGAGAAAACATAGAAAACATCTGGAGTATATCGCTAGCATACGACTGAATGGATATTTTTGCAATTTTTATGACATGGGCGGGGATGGGGCTGTAATGTCGGAGTAGTGAGGAAACGTCGGTCATATTGTAATGAGTGGCATGGTCGCATTGTGGTTAAGCAGCATGTAGAGAATCGCATTGGTGCTATGTAATGATAGCGACAGTGAAGCACAGGGCAAGATAATCGTGTCCAACATGACCGCCCGATTTATTGAACTGACGCAAGCATGTGCGACAATCAAGTCTCTGGGCTTTCGGGTTGAGCTGGTTCCGTCTCAGTTGGTGTAGTCGGCGTAGTCGGCGTATTCCGCGCACCCGGAGGGTTCTCCCAGAAATACTTGACGTGTTTCAAGCGGTGAGTTGAACAGTCCTTGTAATTGCGCGTGATGACATCCTTCAAGTCAGAAACATCCACTGGCTCCGATCTCTTCCGCTTCTTCGTATTCCCTTTGTCATTATCATCATCCTTATCGCTATCGTCTGCCTTGCCCTTGGGATCTTTTGTGCTTTTGCTGTCGGGCTCGGGCTTGGTGTGAATGCTATCTCTGGGACTTCTCCGATAGTATTTGAGTACGCGACCAACATTGAGTGGGAGTCCAGTATGTGCTGGAGCAGTGTTGCCATTCCTTCGTATGCCTGACCATTGCCTGATACTGTTCCCAATCACTTCCAGTTTGGGAGGGACGGAAACGGTATCGTTCGGGAACCATATCCTGCCACTTGGCTCCCCGGTTTTGTACTCTAGCCAGTCCCTTATATTTTCCTGCTTTCGGGGTAAATATAGTTCGGTATCCTCATTGCGTTCATCGGGGGCCTTTTGAACGTCCGAAAGCACTTTGAGCCCCGAGGCAGGCTTGTAGTTCTCACGATCTTCTGCAGACCTAAGAGAATACGTGCCAATGAAATGATTCAAGACAGGATCCAAGATAGCCACGCCGCGGGCATAAAATCGAGCGACGGTCATCTCTAGAGTGTCCAGGTGGCATCGATTCAAGTCAGTCTGATACATCTGCAGTATGAGGGCGTCGATAAGATCCTTTTGGAAGTGGGACGGAATTCCCAGTTGGAGCATGGCGTTGTAGAGATGTATCTTCTCAAGTAGACTGTCCGGTATCACGACTAGTGGTAAGAGGCTGATATCTTTGGTCTCAGATGCTTCCTCCATCTTTTTAAGCCATGGGATTATGTAGGCGCGGAGTTCATCCGCACGTATATATGCCATCTGGTTGTCAAGTTGGCCCCTGTACGTCTTCTTTGCTTCTATGTCGTCCGGAAAGATACGGTCTCGAAACTCGGCTTCGAATTGGTTTACTTCTTCCAGGCTCGTGTAGCCAGTAATATGAAGCCTAGGATAGCAGACGGGCAACTCCAATATTGTAGCGTTGGGTTTATACGTGAAGAAGTCGTTGGCATAGGAAGAGCACATCATCAGTGTCTTTCGGTCAAGGCCTTCGCGGGGCATAGGATCTGACGCCTCGAGAACGTCGAAATCATCTAGCTTTTCACCTATAAGGCTAGTCCATTCCTGGACATAGAGTTCTCTGTACTCCTGTACGGCAACAACTATTCGAACTTTGATGTTTTCGGCTTTACAGGCCTCCAGATCTTTGCTCTTGGCAATCACAATCTGATCGGTAAACCGGTGATTCCAGTTATCTGCATTTTTCTGGGCCTCTTTCTCCAAGCGATCTTCGTGCGCCTTGACGACCCGTCCATCCGGATGATAGAGTACCATGGTGCCGCTCCGTTAGGTCTCGCTGTCGGAACGAATTAAAGATGGTTCCGGTGTATCTTTGGATGTGCTGCCGGGTCTGCGCTTGGAATGCCGTGCCCGCTGTTAAGCTGCCGAGCCTGAAATTGAACGGCAAGAGTTGATGGAACGCTGAAGTATCGATGTGAAAGTGTCCTCCCCTCCTCGAGGGCGACATCTCACCCAAAAGTGCCAACGCGTCTTTGTTCGCCGTATCCACAGAACAAAGACGCAACATCAGCCTCGAACGCATCCGTCGTGCTCGACACCCCTGAGATAGGCATGCGTTGCTTCATTGTCGAAAACAAAGAGACAAGGAGGGTGTCATGTGAATTCGGCTATTCCCTTGGCCGCAAGGTACAGAAGACGGACTATAATGCGCAGTGCGCGATATATCGAGGGATGTCACGTTAATTTAGTGATTCTGAGAACATGGGATGTAGTTAGATGGTGAAGATGGAGATGTAGATGTAGTCAAAGCCAGTGAAGATGCGAAGGGTCCAGCGAAGCTAACTATGTGACGGAAATGGACTAGCTCAAGCACGTCGTCAGAAAGCGGCCCAAACAAAGACAAAGAGATGCGAGGTGAGACAGATCGCAGAAGGACTTTTCACAGCGGTGCTTAAGATCTCAATCTCAGATGTTAGGAAATGTGATCATAATGATGAGCTAAACTAAGCTAAAGGCAATGCTCAACCCGTCAGTTCAGCTACAAAAGCCACAATCTCAAGACCTTGAGACTCCTGGTTCAAAGCTTGATCTCATTCTCGTCACCCTCCATCGAATTGGTACATTCGTCTGCATCAGGTTGGGTGTCTAGACGAGAAGACCAGTGCGAGTCCACTCGCCCTTGCGCACTTCACGATCGCAAGTACGAAGGCCCTCACCGTTGCCAATGACCTCGATGCGCTTGGCTACGCGATCATTCTGAGTACGGCGGAAGTTGCGGTTGCGGCCAGACACATCACGCGGGCGTCCGTTGTTTGCCTCAACGGCAGGCGCAGAGCAGTCTCGGGCGAGATGGCCCTCCTCGTTGCAGTTGTAGCAAACAGGCGGAGCACGCTTGACGTTGTTAGATGGATTCTTCATCTCAACCTTGCAGTTGCGAGCGACATGACCCACTTCCTGACAGTTGTAACAAGTGAAAGGTTGGCGCTTGGTCTTCGGGGCCGTCTCCTTTGTGGCGGCCGTGCAATCCTTGGCGATGTGACCCTTCTCATTGCAGTTGTAGCAAACACGCGCTGCCCACGCCCGATTGTTCGATACGCGCAGCTCGTCAGGGCCTTCTGTACAGTCGCGTGAGGCGTGGCCTGCAACGCTACAGTTGAAGCAGACTGGCTCGGCCAAGCAGTCCCGTGCAATATGGTGAGCTTCCCGGCAGTTGAAGCAAATGACAACCCCCTCCTTGCGCTGTGATTGTTCGCTAGATGGCCTGTCCTGTGTAGTTGTGGTGTCTTGGGATGACTTGACCGATTGCCTCGCTGGTCGCTTATCACCGCGGCGCCCACGACGGATCTTGTTCCCCGCCTTCTTGCTGCCATGAGCCGCGTCTTGTAACTTGCTAGATGTGACACTGAGGCTCCTGAGGCTGTCGTAGTAGTTCTGCGACCAGCGGACACCTAGATCGATAGTGGTGGCATAGTAATGCTTGCCGTTCTTGATGCGGGGTGCGAGAAGGTCCTTCATGGCCTTGTCCAGCGCGTCTTCGAAGGTCGGATCCACCTTGGCGTACTCCAGGTAAGCGGAGTAGTTACAAGCCCAAGGATTGGCCATCTCATGGGCGAGGACACGGGCTGAGTAGTCGAGGAGAGGCGGGACGAAGGCAGAGAAAGTCGTGATCTCTTCGATAGTGGGTAGAGCACTATGATACTTGCCCTTGAGA
>Ga0265780_10002486_pt1 | contig 24908 bp, 15 predicted proteins | sample P1T30metagenome_FD_192432 | JGI IMG/M metagenome (GOLD analysis project Ga0265780, IMG submission 192432) | Plant litter microbial communities from East Loma Ridge, Irvine, California - P1 T30 | ecosystem: Environmental > Terrestrial > Plant litter > Unclassified | place: USA: California... | reverse complement strand
CATCTTCATCGTCACCGTCGACAATGTCTCGTCCCAGCAGATGCACGAGATCCGCCAGTCGCTCCGCGGCGAGGGTGTCGTTCTCATGGGAAAGAACACCATGGTCCGCCGTGCTCTGAAGGGTCTTATCAACGACTCTCCTGAGTACGAGCGTCTCCTTCCCCACGTCAAGGGTGCGCCTCCCCATTCACGCGACCATTGGACGCGACATTGACAGTATGCAGGCAACGTCGGTTTCGTTTTCACCAACGCCGATCTCAAGGAGACCCGTAACAAGATTCTCTCCAACCGTGTCGCTGCTCCCGCTCGTGCCGGTGCCCTCGCCCCAGGCGATGTTTACATCCCCGCCGGAAACACGTAAGGAGATATCTTGCACAAAAACAACGGACAAGCAATTAACATATGGCAGTGGTATGGAACCCGGAAAGACCTCTTTCTTCCAGGCTCTCGGTGTCCCCACCAAGATTGCCCGTGGTACCATTGAAATTACCACCGACTTGAAGCTCATTGAGGCTGGTAACAAGGTCGGTGCCTCCGAGGCTACCCTGCTCAACTTGTTGAACATCTCTCCCTTCACCTACGGTATGGGTATCTACCAGATCTACGACAACGGCCAGACCTTTGACGCTTCCGTCTTGGACATTGAGGAGTCCCAGCTTCTCAAGGCTTTCTCTTCTGCCATCGCCACCATTGCCAGTATCTCCCTGGCTGTCGGCTTCCCTACCCTGCCCTCGGTTATGCACTCCGTTGTCAACTCCTACAAGAAGGTTCTCGCTGTCGCCATCGAGACCGACTACGAGTGGGATGAGATCAGCGAGCTCAAGGACCGTATCGCCAACCCCGACAAGTACGCTTCCGCCGCCCCCGCTGGAGGTGCCGCCGCCGCATCTGGCAGCGCTCCTGCTGCTAAGGAGGAGGCCAAGGAGGAGGAGAAGGAGGAGTCTGAGGATGACGACATGGGCTTCGGTCTGTTCGACTAAGCCACTGGCATTGGTGATGACCTTTCTTGAGAGATATCAGCACGACTACGGTCTGTCGAAGCACGTCTTCATGATATAGACAGTCAACGACAATACGATCAGATGAACTCAGAGACTTCCTATGACCGTGATGCTCACGAAGCAACGGCTTTCATCAACATCTCAGGTAAGCTCAACACCTCTTTTCTACCCTATTGCTATGATTATTTTCTTTTTAACCCTGAGATTACTCGGTGAGGATCAAAACATAACAACAACACTCTAATTTTTTAATGAGCAACGCGCATCATTGTATTCTGTTCACATTAACTACGAGGCTTGAGACTGACCATTGAATCGATAGGTTGCACTACTTTCTCGAGTGTCTGTATATTGCACGTCTACGTGATGCGCACCGAATGCGACTCAAGCAACGTCCACAAGCGTACCTGCCTTCTCTAGGTCTATGCGCACCCAAAAACACCTCCACAATGGCTTACCGCCCAGGCTTCTACACACGTTCTCGCTCTGCACGTTACCCGTGTACACATCTGCGTGCGCCCACGCATTCGCCTGATTGTCTACTGCTAATCCAAGTGCATACTGTCTGAAAATCTTTGCTGCGACTGCCTTTGCTATTCCCTTGCCTCTGTATGCCTCTTCTGTATGCAGTGTGACAAGTGACCCATCCAACCCAAGAAATGTCCAGGCCACAGGTGTATCTGTCGCTTCCTTGAATACGCCCACACTTTTCGATGACATGAGAGTCTTTGTCGTTCGTGGAATGGATGTCCGCGACTTCACTAGGTCGATGTCTTGCTCGCGCATCTCACCCCACCGCAGTCCTTGAGGTAGCTCACGTGTCTCTGGCAAGTCGGAAAGCTTGAAGAGAAACTTGTTCAACTCGGCATCTGGACCTGGAAGTTCGCTACGTACGACACCTGCTTTATGCAAAACTTGCATTACATCCTTCTGAACAGCGCCTAGCGTGATGACTTTGGGCATGAGGAGGTGTCGCATGTAAGTTCCTGGCGATAATTCGTAAGCTCCAGAAGCAGGTGGAACTGGGTATTCCTGCTCGTGTTGTCTCGCAAGGTCCATGGCAGGGAGGTTGTCAGAGAGCATGGGCGGAGTAGGAAGCGTAGACATGTAGTCCAGCAATCCCAATATCGCCTTTCTACAATCAGTACAAAAGCCATCTGGCCCCGAGTGATGAGGTTGTTCGCCGGTGCTGAAAATCCACAATTCGGTTTCTGGGCGCATTGAGCGGTCAAAGTAGACTGCTGTCCAGCATTGCGGTATTGTGGAAATGGATGGAGGAAATGTGGCGAGTATATGCGCGTGTTCCGTCTGGTTCGGGTGTTGTGTGCGGTATTTCAGGTTGATGCTGTATGGAAGGGTGGCTTGAAGGGCTTTCTGCAGCGCGCGTGAGGTGGCGGGGTGGGCGTGGACTTGCATGTTTCTCCCTAAGAGCACTACGTTATATAACACAACTACCGACTGTGGTCTATATTAGAGAAAAACGTATGTAGCATCGGAGATTTTGAGTCATAGTGTAAGGCAAAGCAGCTATATTATATACCTTCCTTTTTAGGATTGTTACATGACTAAAGCTTTGCATGACGTCTGGATCTTTGCACTACGCAACCATTTTCCCCCCTTGATCCCATTTTCGTTACCATATCAATTTGCAAACTACGTGTCTGTGATGTAGCTGTCTTCATTCATACAAAACTATGCACTGTCCACCATAGCCGACCAAGCTAATGCTACGTCAACATCTCCCCAAAGCTCACAAGTCAAATAGATGCCGTACCCCAAACATAGCCTTTACTATGGAACCATCCCATCGCCTAGGTCAACCCTAGTAAAAAAAAGATGACATCAAGTCCCGGCTTCGCAGCATGCTGAATCTCAAATTACGTCCGCCAGAATTACACCAATCAAGTTCTGAACCTGCACCCACGCGTTCTCCAATGTCGGGAACGAAACCAAACACTCATCGAAAGCTGCTTGTACTACCTCTACCCCTCTTTGAATCGTGATAGCCTGAACAACGAGCCGTACAGACTTGACTACGCTCCAGGCTGCCACGCCCACAGCAGCCGAAAAGCTTTCGATCTGTGCAGCGTAGCGAAACTCGAAGGTGTGTAGGCTGCAGAATCTTAGAAGGCCTTCAGTACGAATTTGACGGCATGTTGAGAGTGACGCTAGGTATGTTTTGGCGGGAGATGGAAAGGTGGGGTTGCGGGCGTACACTTCGAAGGTGCTACGTGGGTGGGTTGAGGCAAGGAATAGTTCGTAGATGCGGTTTCGAAGCTCTGGGGGAAGGCTTAGGAGCGGGGAGGCGACTTGGTTATTGTGTGTAAGGTGCTCGTAGGGTATGATTAGTTTATTGAGTGGGCTGAGTTGATTGAGAGAGTGTTTGAATGTAAGTGAGGGGTGTGTTGAGCTTTAAATCGATTGAATAATGAGAAAATAACTACTAAGAGGATCAAGAGCAGACGATGGTTGTGTGATGCCAGTGAATTCATAGAGTTCTGATACAACGTACGCAGGATTTTGGACAGGTACAGTCGCACAGGCTATATTGCGCAACCGGGAAGAATTTAACGCTATTTCTTTCTTTCTTCACGTCACTCGAGAACATTTGCAGTTTGGGAATGTAGAATTTGGGTGAGATGGCGCATGTGATCGCTGTGCCGCAGTGAGGATCCAAGAGGTGAAAGTGTGTTTCTAGTTCGACATATTGCGGAATATTTCCTTATCTCAGAGTATAAATGGTCATTGGATCATCGTATACGACATAGCCATGATTCAATACTCTCTACGAGGTCAAATCCTCGATATTCGATACTACGAACTCTCTTGGGTTGCCAATTCAATTAGGAATTTCCCCATATATGTGGTCTTAGGCGGAAGCTGCAAGCTGGTGTAAAGACTGTGCAAGAGGAAGCGAGAGTTTTAGTGGCAGGGTTATAAGACAAAGCTAAGACAGTATGCTAGTCGATATTGAGATGAAAAGAACACCCTCCTTTAGGGGTGGTATCTGGTAGCAATACCCAAGTTATCATCTTTGGTACAAGCTTGGTAAGCTAATAGGCGACGCCAGCGAGGACATATCGACGTCGGAACACCAGACGGAGGTTAGGGAAATCTCATCCTATTTCCCCGTCCACCGCTTTTCCATCCACCTAAAAACGGGAAATGCAACGCCACAGAACAGAGTAGTGAGCTCATGCCCGACATTTCCGCCGTTCTTCCCAATAAGACCAGCAATAGGCGCCGTGAACCAGGACACTTTCATACCCAGTGCAGCACCGATGAACCCGAAGACAAAAGCAGCGATAGCTCCCCAGCCAAATGGCAGGAGTTCCCAGCTTGCCCACGCATCCCATTCGTAGTTTTGCCAACGCGAGCGGCGGAAGATTACGTGTTCTTCGACAACAACGACGATGTGAATAATAGTCCAGTATCCAATAATGGACAGAAAAGTCTCGAGAGTATCCTCGAAGAAGGCCGCTGCACAGCAACCCACTGTGATGGCGGCGATGAAACCGAAAGTGACAAAGGCGATCCGTGGAACGCGAAGAGCCCATGGCCCAAAGTTTTGAGCATGCATTGCGAAAGAATAGTTATTGGGAATATTGTTCTGTCGCGGTTAGAAACATAGACTAGATTCAGGAAACGAGTGACTTGCCGGTATCGAGCTGAGTCCTGCCAATACCATTAGAAACTTCCCAAACCCTCCTGCTGGAAGCAAGGCCATTTTTAGTGGACCACCAACACCTGCGTCAAGGAAAGCAACTTTCCATGCTGGGTTAATCTGTGTGCCACTATATAGTGCTGCACCGAGTGTTTGAACCAGCATAGTCGGAATGCATATGCCAATGTATGTTGCGACGAATATCTTCCAGCGAGGCGTGTTGACCGGCATCTTGACATTGTAGTCAGCGGCACAATTAATCCAGGATACTGCAAATGAAAATATTACGGCAATGAAGGAGAGTGCAGCAGCGGCTCCATTTGCACCAGTTGGTGACTTCACAGCATTGCCGTCAAAGTGTTTGGCTCCTACACTAGCCGCAACGCACCACACGATGAAGGGTGGAATCCAAAGGAAGGCATCCAGACGGTGAATCCACGTGATACCGAGGGCACAGATAATCCAGACACTGGTACAAATGATGATGACACCGACCCATTGAGGACACTTTCCATCGGATACCGCATACAGAACGGAGGCGCCGGAGATGCTGTTGACTGCGTTCCAACCTGTTGTAGATATCATGCTGAAAACTACAACCAGTAAATTGCCCCAGTAGCCGAAAGAGTATCTCGAGAATGTCGTCATTCGCAAGCCAGTCAAACCGAATATAGCGGTCCAGGCGGGTAACAGACATGAGACAACGTTGACGACAACGATAATGGTGAAGCAGTCCCAGAAAGATAGTCCCATATTGCCGCCAACCGTGCCTACATTAAGTGTAGTAACTGCCATATTTGCGCTCATCCTAGCTTGATTAGACATGTGGCACGATGAATACATGATCGAAAGAACTGACCAGAAGGTGCACGCATTCCAGACTTTGGAAGTGTTTTGCGCACGGTCTTCGTCGGTTACTCGCTCAATACCACCCGTCTCAACAGCAAGACGTTTCATCCAGTACCTGAAACCAGAAGGTATATATGAAGTCCCTGTCAGGAGTTCATGTTGTGAAAGAATCCTGGAAGACTCTTTGGACTCCATTTTGGTATCATCCATAAACGATGTTTTGGGGGCCATGTCGGCGTTTGATGGTGCGACAATGGAGGCTTCTGAGACCGTACATGACCCATTATATCTATCAGTATGGATCTCATGCAGATAGGCGTACTCTCGAATAGACTTGTTCAAGATATCGTGATGCGCTTATCACCGCGGCATGCCGACAGTCAGATAATGGGGACCGGTATCACCGCGGTATGCCGCGGTGAACATTACATCTCACCTATGAACATCCTTGGCCCATCGGCGTCCCGCGGTGAGAGAGTAGTGGTGGATCTTAAAGAGCAAGACGGCTCCAACTATAAGACGGATAGTCGTACCCAGAGCAGACCATATCCCTCAAGCTTCTTACGATACATACAACGATCCATCAATACCCTGTCAACATCTCTTGCGTTATTTGCGGTTCATTATCTTCGTTCCTCCTAAAGTATGGAGCAAAGTACTCTGGCTCGCAGGGGTCTTGGACTTCGAGGTGTCGATTCACACAAAGTGTCTCCAGGTTACATACTATTCGCCCACCTCACGAGCCCCGGAACAGTTAACCTCATTGATAACTATGGAAATATCGTGAGTCCTGCTGTCAAGTAAGGGTCGTCAACGTATTGATGCCGCATCCTAGGTGCACCAATGGAAACTTCCGTATCGTCCTGGACGACATGCTCAGCTCTTAGGGAACGGAAATCTGGCCTACAACGGTGTTCATCCGGATGCCCCCCATCTATTTCCTCTCTGGCAAAAGTATCGTGGCGGTGTCATGATGGAGATTGACCCACAAGGAAACGTAGTACGAGAGCATCGCGATCCTCTAGCGCACCACGATCAGCACCATATGGGCAACGGCGAGCTCTTGTACACAACTGTGGAAGAACTCAGTAAAGAAAAGGGTGCTTGCGTGCTTGGTGGCATACCTGAGACCGAAGCTCCGAACGGAAAAGTGTACGCCGACTGCATCAAGCACGTCTCCTCATCAGGCGAGCTTCTTTGGTCATGGAAAGCCATCGATCATCTAGATACGAAAAAGTTCAAACTTCAGCCACACTACCCCCGAGAGCACTGGCCGCTCATCAACTCTGTTTATCCACTCGTAGATGGCAACATCCTTGCATCCCTTCGGAGTGTTTCCGCGGTTGTTATCATTTCGCGTCAGACAGGTGAAATCATCTGGCATCTGGATTCGGCAATTGTGGCTCAACAGCACTGTGCCAGTGAGCTCGAAGATGGAAGTATCTTGATTTTCGACAACGGTACCTTCCGCCACAAGGAAAGTGCAACCTACTCTCGCGTCATTCAAGTATCTCGAGAAGACAAATCTATCGTATGGGAATACAAAGATCCACATCCAATGACTTTCTTCACGCCTTTCATGGGCGGCGTACAACGCTTGCGGGGAGGCAACACTTTGATAACGGAGGCAGCATTCGGCAGGATTTTTGAGGTCACTGGCCAAGGCGAATTGGTATGGGAGTATGTCAACCCCGACTTTGCCGATTATACCAGGCTTGATGCAAAGGAGATTGAAGGCTACTTCGCGTACCCAGCTAATGCTCTATTTCGAGCATATAAGTACGCTCCGGAAGAGATACCCTGGTTGCACCCAAACTAGATACTTAGACATACGTCATTGCTAGCTTCAGAACACATCTCTGCTTTGTCCTTCTGGAAAAACAAACGAAGCATGCGGGAATTATTATAGTGTCTAGTAACAGTTTGTGCACAATCAAAACAGTTGCTCGAACTCGGTGAGCGATGGATTCGCTTCGCTATACGGAGAGACGCTGAACAGTTCGGGAAAAAGCTGTGCGAAATCATCATGAATAGCAGGATCAATCCCCGCGTAGGAAGTGCTAGGGCTTTGCCCAGAATTTCGGCGCAGCTTCTTGTGGAATGCGGCAACAACATCACCCATGGTGTGGCCTACATGACATGGTAAGCCGATGTTGTGCAGCCAGGTTACCAATGCTAGGATGAGACTGTCTAATCCATGAAGGTCATAGGAAGCTGCAAGTTGCTCTTCATGATAGTGGATAAGTCTCGAAAGCGTGATGGCAGCGAAACCAAGCATGTGATATATATGATCCGTAAGATGCTGTGTTCGTTCATCGGTTGTATTCATTGCGAGATTGATGATAGCGGTTGAAAGACGGACCATCTCGTTGATCAAGGACTCTCTGGCCACTGCAGAGCTAGTCTTTAGCGACTGATCGTAGGTGAGAAGCTGAGCAAAACAGAAGCCCATCTGAACGAACTGTGAACGAGGCTGGTCAAAAAGAAACTGCCACTCTTCCTTCCAAGACTGCAATACTGCTTGGGTTCGCGGGAGGTCCACAGCAGTATTACAACTCTCATAGATGATCCAGTAGAGAAACACCTCAGCTACCATACGTGTTTCGAAGTTGGTAGCCTGATCTGAGTTGAGAATCTGGCGACATTTGTCGATATCATTGCGATCAAGAAGGGCCTTTCGTCGGGTCCCAACGCAGTAATGGAGATGGACGAGGCAAATATGATTCCATAGGCATAACCGGTTTAGTTCAGACTTCTTCAGGTCCGAACTTCGAGTCTTTTTTACTCGGAATAAATCAGTTGCGTTACTGTGTTGCAGCGCAAAGCCGCTCAGGAGCCAGCTATCGGTGTTCAAAGGAATCTGTGCAATAGTGGTTGACCACATGCTGAGGACCAACGAAGCCTGAAAGTATTCTACAGGCTGCGGAGTATTCAGCATTGCTACTGAGAGGAGTGATTTTGCTTCTCTATACAGAGTCGGGGCAAGACGAGATGCTAGTTCCTGGGATGTATGTCGCACAGCAATAAGACAGCAGGCGGCTAATAACAGTGGAGACTTGCGTACGTCTTCCAAAAGTATTAACGTGGGTATGGTTGGGTCAAACGACACCCATCTTCCATAATTTTCTTGGAAAATAGATAGCAGCGTAAGAGCCTCGTCGCGGCTGATCATTTTATTTAGAACATCATCCGAGGGTTCCCGGGAAGAGGTCCTGCTCGAAGCCCCTTCAGTACCTCGAACGCCGGAATCTGTGACCACATTTCGAAGGATAAATAGTGGCGCAGAGCCTTGATCAGGCGTTGAGCCTTCCTCATTTTGATGCTGCGCAGCTGGCACACAGTGACTGTCAGACCGAGGATGACTCGATTGAGATGATTCGTTTTCTAACGTAGCGACTCTTTGGAGTAGTGTTTCAACAGTCTTCTCCAATTGATCGAATCTATTGGTGTTAGCACACATAAGCCAGACAGACTGATGGCTATGTACCTTGAGGCGTGCGGGGCATGGGTACCAAGCTCTTGGTTTACCCTCGCCTGAGAAGCGGACAAGCTCAGCAGTGGTTGCACTTCGAGTGAGCACTTCTGACCCATGCGTTCGCAACGAAGGCAACTCCTGCCATTCATAGACTCATAACATCGCGTCTTCTGCTTGCGACACGCTGTACATGCTCTCGAGGCGCGCCCACGATCGGGAGGCATTAGTATGCTGACGACTGTCCAGGCCTAATATCGACTGCAGTTACGTGGCTGGCATATGGTGAAGCCAACCGGAATACGCAAACTTCAATATCGGGCGAGGTGTGACCACTGAGTGATAAGAAACCTGGATTCATTTCCAATGCAGCTAGCGCCTCACGTGCGAGGAATATAAGCTCAAATCACACCTTGATTTCGCCATCACCACTAGCCCAAAGAACTTGGGTTTCTACTGATATGCTCAGGCTCAGCAGCGGCTTTTTCCTCGGCTGTAAAACATGTCACGATCCCGCAACGAGCACTTTACTAAGGTCTGGAGAAGTCATTGCGCTGAGGCTCAGCCAGAGGAGAGCAGTAAGACATGGGGTCAAGTCAAACCAGTTTGATCTATTCTTATGATCAGGCCACTCAGCCGTTGGAATTAACATCCAACTGATATTACGATGAAGGCCTGTGGAGGCTGAGATCCGCCCAGCCACGCCAAGTCCATCAGCACATCCAGCTCCGATCAGGACACCGCAACTTCATTACATCAACTCACCAACTTCGCTCTAGTACTCTGCTTTAAATGTCCCAAATGCAACCTAAGACATGAATCTCATGGCGAAGTACATTCACAGACCGACACCCAAAGTAAGCTTCAACGTTACATTGGGAGCTTGATGGAAAGACTACCCGACAAGCTATGCTTGAATTAGAAATACGATATACATGCTCTACCTTAATGTTTAAACCTTGGCATATCACTGTAGTTGGATAGGTACTGCGGATAGCTGAAGAATAGCGGTCGCGACGCAAGCTGCACGCCGAAGATGACTGCGAATAGCTACAGGTGGGCAGTGTCATCGAGACATGCTATGCTATACAGGGAAAAGGTATCTCTGGAAAATGGAAAAGGAATTGTATAAAGACATCTGATATCCATGAGAAACAATCATCATCAACATCTCAGCATCTAGCAACCACCACCACAACAACAACCAACAATCTAATCTTCTCCACCACCACCACCACTACCACCACCACCAAACCAACCAACCCACCTACCATCACCATGCAGTTCACCCGCACTCTCATCTCCACTATCCTGACCCTCGCCACCTCCACCATGGCTATCCCAACCTCCATTCCCACCCCCACAATCACCCTCAAAATCTTCAACGACATGACAGGCGCCTCTGCCACTGCCAGCATCCCCGCCGATGGCGTCCCGCACTTTGTCTCCGACCTTTTCAGGGGCAGCGCCATCTCCAGCTCCAACGGCGACATCTTCGGCACCTCAGCCCAGCTCACAGACTTCCAAGACCTCACAAAGTGCCAGCTTGTTAACCTTAACATTGTCGGCTTAACTATCGATCTCGATGGCCGCGCGAAGAACTTTGTGGACCTTGATGGCGATGTTACTAAGCCCATTCCTATGTGGCTTAACGGATTCACCTTTCACTGCGAGAAGCCTCAGTAGAGGGACTTGCGAGGATGAGGAGGTGGTGATAGAAGAGGGATCGTGAGTCAATGGGGGTTATTGGTTTGATTTTCTTACATTCATTTGCATAGTTTTGGAGTAGCATTGGACGGTGTGGTAAGATTTGGGTGGATAGAAGTTTCTGGCATTTATCAAAGTTTTTCCCTTTGGTTTCAAACGGTCCTTACTCTAAACTCGGATATATATAATAGACACTTTTGTTTTTGGCATTCAGGGGTGCATATGACAAGCTTGACATGTAGTCTTCCACCCACATAGACGGGCAGTGCAAGCTACCTTCACAAACTAACGATTCAGTTAAAATCTCTTGCCAATACCCTCACATATTTGGTACAGCCCATCAAGTATCCACTGTTTCAAGTTCCGGTAGTTCTCTAATCCTGACTATATATACATTCTCCTACACCTTCGCCACGCGCCATGCTATCGCCCACCTCTCGCGTAGCAGGGGTGAGGTCAAGGACCAGAAAGGGATACTAGATTTCCTCTGGCAACCAATGATGAAAGTGATATGGCTAGGAAACAAGTGGAAGTTTAGGAATGTGTCCTAAGGAAGAATAGAGGGTTTCATAGTGTTCTATAAGGTGGTATCTTTTCAGGAGAATATAACGGCTGTTTAGGCAAATGATCTGTTGTTATACACCCTCTAATCGTCTTTGTGCTTCTCCTCAAAGGCGAGCATGACGCCCATGGCTCTTTCGTATGTCCACATCGTCACGGCACTGGCTGGTGCGGCTTTCAGCAAACTGACAGTCAAGCCCCTATACATGCCACGTCTTCCCTCGTGCTTCCATATATGTCCAAGGGTACCGATGACGCCGTTATATGTAGGTATGTTGCGATGAACATAGCGTCCCCGTGTGGGCCCTTGAACCTGCAGTCGCTTGCGTGTGGTGTCGAGAGGATAGACGGCCGTCTTTGAAAGTACACTTGCAATGACGCCCGCGACGGCATCAGAGCTGCCAAGTGGTAGTGGTATGGTAGATGTGGCGGTGATGGGTTTCAAGCTCTCGTAACTAGCAAAGAAGAGGCCCATATATGGTACAATCTGGCTGATGCCGGCCCCGAGACCGCGAAAGAAGCCAGTTGGACCTTCTTGCTGTGCAATCTGCCTCAATGAAGTTAAGATGGACGTATACACGCGCTCAGGACCCTGGGCAGCAAACCGGGTGCGAAGGAGGTCGAGCGGGTATGTCGCTGTAGTCGCAGCAGCCCCAGCAGTCGCGCCACTTATGAAATTGGTCACGGAGCCAGGAAGCGCGTACGGAGGCGGTATAGTTTCGAGCAAATGCGACATGTACGTGTAGGCCGAGAACTGCGCGCTACCGTACGTCAGGTACATGAGCTCGGCAGGTATGTTGCCCTTCCATAGCCCAGTGATGCCCTCTTGTCGCAGAATCTGCTTTAGAGTGCCCAGCGTTCCTTTGTAGACGGGGCCGTGGACATTGCGGACGCTGAAGGGATCGGAGAGCGAGTGGATCTGTAGTTGCAGGCGAATCTTGATGACGTCGAGGGGAGCTATCACGAAGCTGCCGTTCCGTCAGAGAGCTGTCTGATAAAGCACAAAAGGGGTGAATGGAATGTACCGTGACACTAAGCCTGCGACTGCGCCGGCCACGACTACCTGTGGCTGGGAGCCCTGTGAAGTGAATTAGCTCCGCGTCCACCATCTTAGTAGAGAGACGGGTACCTCATGCTTCAGCTGTGCGACGCCCTCAGACATGCGCTCAGCGCGTCAATCAAAGACGAAGTTGGCTCAAGCGCGTGTACACCGGACAAACCCCGGTACTCGGTAGGGTAATGTGTATGCAGAAGGCCGGTCAAGAGATGGTGTGCTGCAAGACCTCGGCCCTGGTGGTTGTTGGAGCTTCCTGCGCGTTGAAAAGGAACCAAATCCCCCCACCAACTTTCGTCACGGTGCACGACTGCGAAAACCAACCATGTCTTCTACTATCAGTGCGAGAATTCCCTTGCGGACTCTCGCGTCACAGTATGCCCGCAGAACAAACACGGTTCAGAGACGGCGCCTCTTCTGCAATCCATCCTGGCGATCACCTAAGCTGGCCGAGCATGCTGATTGGAGCCCCGCTATCCACGGCCCCTTCACACCAACCAAATGCCAACAGCAGCAGCAACAGCCAGATCAAGAGCTGAGACCGCCGCAAGAGCTGGATATTTTCATTGAAGACGTACCGAGTGTTGCAGAGGTGGATGGGAGCGCAGCCAGGAGCATTGCCGTGAACATCGATGGTGACTCCAAGGTCTTCGACACCGTGTTCCTGCGTGACAGTTGCACGTGTACGAAATGCGTAGACCCCCATAGCAAGAACAAGCTCTTCCAGACCTCGGACATACCCGAAGGTCTCGAGGGGAGTGCCAAGTCTATTATCGACGAAGAAAAGGGCGATTCAATCGAGTTGGAATGGGCCACAGATGTCAAAGGCTTTGGTCCAGACCACCGCACACGGCACTCGATCGACTGGCTCCGACGAGCATGTAGCACCGAAATCGAGCTACGCGGGGGCTCAAGACACGACGACCGCGTCTTCTGGGACCAGAAGAAGATTGTCAAAAACAACAAATGGCTCGACTACGACTCCTACATGACCAATGACTCCACCCTCTTCGACGCCCTCACACACCTAAACAGATACGGCCTTCTCTTCATCAACAACGTACCCGAATCAGAAGAATCAGTCGTCTCTCTTGCCTCGCGTGTCGGCACTCTAAAAGACACCTTCTACGGCCGCACCTGGGATGTACGGTCCAAGCCGAAAGCCGAAAACATAGCCTACACGCCCGACTATCTGGGGCTACACATGGACCTCCTCTACATGGCCAACCCCCCACATTTACAGTTTTTGCACTCGCTGCGCGCCCGCACCCCAGGCGGTGAATCCTTCTTCTCCGACGCCTTCGCGGCAGCCCACCAATTGCGACGCCAGTCAGAGGGCTACTTTAGAACCCTCTGCACCTTTCCCGTAACGTACCATTACCACCACCCGGAATACCATTACCACATGACCCGCCCTGTCATCGAGACTTTTCCTTCCTTAAGATATGAGGCTACTGACTCTGCCATCCGCCGCATCAACTGGTCACCGCCGTTCCAGGCCCCCTTTGAAGCTCGTATCGGGTCTGAAAACTCGACATCTCTGCGCTCCTTCATCGCAGCTTCGCACGCCTATGAAAAACTGCTTAGTGCAGATGAGAATCTGTACGAGTATAGGCTTAATGAGGGCGAGTGTGTTATTTTCGATAACAGGCGCGTACTACATGCACGGAGGGCGTTTGATGCAACAAAGGGAGAAAGGTGGCTCAAGGGTGCGTATGTGGAAGATGATGCGTTTTACAGTAAGCTGAGGGTACTGGAGGAGAAGCTGGAAGGTAAATGGGTTGCTGAGGGCGTGGTTAGGCATGCTGTGAAGTGACTGTGTCCAAGGTAATTTATTGACAATTGGAGTCAAACAGATGAATGAGATGATGACTGTTTGTTTTTCGTTCGTATTTGGAATCAAAAGTACAACTTCTTCCTTATACAGGGCCTGTACCATCTCGAGGACCGTGAAATTACTTCCAGTAGTTACCAAAAATAACCCCTACAGCCGAATCACACGCACCAAATGTCCCTTTCAAGGCACAGGAAACCTTGAATCCAGAATCAGAGATAGAGCTGTCACTGAAACTTCACTACCACATCTCTCTTAATGCCCTGGCGTAGCCATTGTGCAAAAGCCTCCCACCGTTCTCGTTCAACCTCAGGCTCGCTCACGACAGCTATAGTCTTCTTGCGACAGTGGCCGATTCCGTTGTAAGGTTCATACGATTACTTTTACCCGCCCACAACCACGCTCTGTAGATTAGGAAACAAAGCGCTCAGTGAAGCATGACCGCGCCCCTCTCAACCAAACACATCAAAGCCCAACACCTTCTCGAACAAATTCAGACCCAAGACGTGGATAGCGCTACGCTGAACCGGGCTAAACCGAAGGCAGAACCGGTCGAAAGATCATGTTGAAATGCAGAATATGGTTTGTTCAAAAGGGAAATAAGACAGCCTCTGCGTGCATCTGGCGGCAGGTAGCAAGGAAAGTGAGACGACCCTTATGTTGAGCATCGTGGACTGGGCGAACATCAACCTTCAGATCGGGATAGATGGCTTTGCTACTGCGTGGCGATGTATCACATTCCTAAGCTCGTCGGGAAGACGGAGTAGCGGGGACTCGATAGCGTTCTGGGCTGTGTTGTTCACAGGGTTAGCAATGTGAATATAGTTCTCATCTTTCTACCGACATATACATGGCCATGAGGTCGACTGATGACTTGATAGAATCAGCCATGCTTAGTGTTGGAGTTGTCACTTGAAATAGGGCGGAATATGGGTACCGTGGGTGTTCGAAGTTACGCAAAATATTTATACTGGTATAGACTCGGTTGTGGTTGGGTTCGAATAAGTAGGAACGAGGTGTGAGGTCCAGTGGGCTTACAATGCACAATTCAATGTCGCGATCATCAGCTCAACAGTTCGTCGCAAAACAATACAGAGATCCAGAGGGTTAAGGTATAGAGCGCATTTGCCTGCGTGGTCAGTTTTCCTCTCGCGTTGAGGTCACGCTTGAACCGCACTCTCGCCTTCATCAGTAAGTAACAACCCACGATTCACTCAGGGAATGTCATTGAAGCCCGGACCCTCGACATACTCGGAACCTTGAAGGAACAACCAAGTTTTACAGATTGACTTTCGGTCTCCTTTTTCAGACACAACGAGTGGCTAGGACTCGTCGCTGCAACCATTCCGTATCGCTTGGGAGCTACGGGTGCGAATGTCTCGACACATACCCTAGTTTTGTTTCAAACAGCAGCCGTCTGTTTCTTCTTCTTGGAATACAGCACTGCCTTGTGTCTTTTCTCTTCCAGCCCCGCAGCCTCGCCGCGATGCCCCTCCATCCAGCAATTCTGACAATACAAGTCACCATCACAGCCCCGACACTTGAGCGTCGCATCATCCTGACATATAATGCACCACGTATCAATCTCATCGTCGACCTTTTTCTGTAGGTTCGTTGAAACAGGCGGTTTATTGCTAGGTGCAAACGAGGGCGCGGATGGAAGACCGAGAGAATCTGTCTGTGGTGCAGATAGAGCGGCTAGACGCGCGGTGAAGTCGTCTTCAATAGCTTGTGCGCGGTCAAAGTCGTCTTGGGGGAGAGTTCTGGGTGCGGAAGGGAGTGTGAAGCCGGTGTCTGCGGTATCTTCTTGTTGCTTGTCTCTGGAGTCTGATTCTGAGTCTTCTGGAAGAGGAGAGGGAGGGTCGTATTTCTTGCTTATTTCAAGTTCCGCCATGACTCTTGCAATTACTTCGTCTGTCTCTTCATCTTCTGTCTTCTTCTCTCTTTCTTCTTCGTCTTCATCATGATCTTCAGGGTCTCCTTGTGCTCTACCGACCTCCCCACTCCCTACATTGACCTCGATGCTCTCCCAATCCGTCAGCTCCTCTTTTGGTACAGGGCCTCTCTGCTGCACGTCTTTTGCACGAATATTCACCACCTCAGGCAAGATGCTGCGCATATCCTTAAGCAGCTTCCCTACATCTTGTTGCTCGCTCCTCGACACATCCCAGTCCTTTGGGTCGCCAACAGCGCCATTAAGCTCTCCAAGTAGCTCCTCCAAACTCTTCTCGTCCTCTTCATTGAATTCCAAACTTGAACCTCCGACACCCTGAGCAATGCCTTCTAGATGGCTCGAGGCGCCTGGCGCCACTATCGGCGCGCCCGCATTATGCGTCGACGCTGTTCGCGAAAGCTGGGGAGAAGCTGAGGGCGATGCGGAACCTAGGCGTGCAAATCGTGCTGCGAGGTCGTCCGTAGGGTTCCTAGGGGTCGCGGACGCTATCGACGCGTTTTGTGTGGTATCTAGGCTGATGGAGGATTTCTTGAGCGCGTTGAGGCGGGCAAGGAGGTCATCGTCTGAACCGGGCATTGCAGAATATGGGGTTAAAGATATGAAGAGATTAGAAGTTATATGTATATGTAAAGACTGTAGGAATTCGAAGTTTTAGTGAATGCTGTGGAGCGACATGCAATAAGACTGCGCTGCATGAGAGGCCTGACACTTAACGTTTGACGTTTGACGCTTGATGCTTGACGGGAGTCGGGAGCGTGTGGAGTGGCGGGGAGAGGAGGGGCAAGCCACTCCACCTTTGATCCGCCGTCTCTCACCAGATGAAAATGGTTCACTTCATAGTTAGTCTAAAATTATAGTAATTCCAACCAAACATGCCTAATTTGCATCTTCAGCTACAGCTGTAACTGAAAGATTCCAACAGTCGTAATCACCCATAGATTCGGCATGTTGAGATCTAATGTAGCGGGTCCCCGCCATGGTTATGCACGTAGTCTAAGCTATCTAGCCATTGCGTGCTCTTTAACACCAAACACCATCCCATTGACACTGTCCTCTTCCTGTTGTTCTTATTCTTCAACGCTCGCCAATATTTCTTGAGCTGCTCATATCCTCTTCATCAACAACCTCCAATTCCCCACCACAATGGCCCTCGCACCCAAGTTCGCCGGCCAAAAACTAGCCTCATCCGCCATCTCCCCCAAAGCCGTCCACACCCTCGAGATCTGTCCGTAAACACCCTCCGCCCAACTCCCTTCTACCTCTTCCACCCCAACACCCCTTCACTCATCACCATCACCCAACTAACCACCCCGACAGACCTTGACTACGTCTGCCCCTTCAGCGCCAAGCTCTTCAACACACTCTACACAACCCGTCTCCAGCAAACCCTCCTAAACACCTACTCGGCCTCCTTGGTAACAATCTTCCGCCAGCAAATTCAGCCGTGGCACCCGTCCTCCACACTCGTGCACGAAGCCGCCTATGCAGTGCAAAAAGTGTCTCCCGCCAAGTTCTGGGCCTTTAGCGCCGCCGTCTTCGCGCAGCAAAAAGCCTTCTTCGACGTCAATGTCGTGAATGAGACACGGAATGCCACGTACAAGCGGCTGGCCAAGATAGCGGAAGAGGTGGGTGTGGATTCAGGGCAGGTGTACGAATTGTTGGAGATAAGTGATAAGCCTGCGGCGGACGGGGGCTTGAATAATGGAAACAAGGTTACGAATGATGTTAAAGTGCAAGTCAAGGCGAATCGGTTGACAGGCGTGCATGTGACGCCTACGGTAGTGTTTGATGGGGTTGTGAATAATGACATTAGTAGTAGTTGGACGGTGGAGCAGTGGGAGGAGTGGTTGGCTAAGAACGTCACACAGTGACTCCTGGATGAGGGTGGGAAGAGGCACCCCTACAACAAGACTAGTGTTTTCAAAATGTAAATTTGATTTTTTCTTCTGTTCCCTAAATACACAAGTGGATATAGATGAGTCGGGTTCTCGTCCGGGAGACGCCCAACGCCTGATTGTGGAAAATGTGTTCATGTATGTTGCCGTGCCGGCCAAGGCAGCCAGGCCATATGTTACTACACCCAATCAACGAAAAGAAAAAAACCAAACCCGTTGATGCGAAGATCCTGCAAACCAGACTCTCGTCGCAACTAGACTTTCCAAGCCAGAAACGCCGGAGAGCAACAACCTTCCACTCGCTCATGCTAGAGGACATCATGGCCTGTATTAGTACCCAAACCCATCGCCACCGTCCATGTCCACGTCCTCTTCACCAGTCGCCTTCCTTGGCTCCTCGATGTCCTTTTTAAACGCCGCCTTCTTAGCATCTACATCATCACGGCTGAGATCCTTCATCCAGCTGTTGTTCCTCACAAGAATCTCCTGCACCCGTTCTCTCCTCTCATCGTTCAGCTTCTTGTATTCCTCACTCGGATTTGGCACGGCTTCACTGAGCCCAGCACGTACAGCATCCGGTTGAAGGAAGTACTGTACTCCACCAGTACCGAAAGGCTCGCTGTTGATAAAGGTCAAAATGTATGCGGCAGGGCTAATAGAAACAGTAATCTTGTCACTGTGCTTGACCTGGTCGAAACGCTCTTCTTCGGAAAGGTCCTCGGTCTTGGCTAGGCGCTTCTTAAGGTATGGGTAGCGGACACGGGACGCGTCCACCTCTTCAGTCGGCTCAATGGCCATGTAGGATGCGACATATGCCCGCCAGCGCTTAACTCGGTCCAGCGTGTTAAATTCAAAGGTCGGGTCGTCCTTCTTGAAGAGGCGTACATGCGCTTCCATCTTTGCAGGGTCCTGTTGTGACATTAGTACATGATCGCCGTGGATGTGGCAGAAAATACTTACGTAGGTAATGCGGTAGGTGTCGGTATCCTTGGCATATTTCTCAACAGCCTTTCGGTAGCTGATCTCGTTCTTGTGTGTTGTCGTGTCATTGACACGATCCTTCTTGAAAAGGTTGTAGATATCAAGGCTCTTGTCCTTATTATCCTGACTCACAACAGCGAGCGCAAACCGGACGAGCGAGCTAAGCAGCCTGTCAAACGAGTACAATTGCCATCCTGTTTGCAGATAGTACCGCCGCAGAGTCTCCTCGATAAAGTTCATGTCGACATCGCCGGTAATCTGGTCCTGGAACATGTCGAGAAGTTGCTGGTAATAGTTGGCTGAAGCAGAAGTGTCCTTGAAAAAGTCTTCTGGTTGTTTGTCGAGCATCTTCAGCTTTTGTGCTGCCTTGGGCTCCTTAGCACGCATGATGACCTTTCGTACCTCTTCTTCCTTCTCCTTGAGCTTCAACAGTCTCTCGTAGAGCATTACAAACATACGGAAGAAGCAGTAGATTGACGCGTTGGCATACATGTTGTACTCGACGCGTCGATAGGGTTCATCATGGTCGAACTCCTTGTCACCGAAAGCAGTTGGGGTAGCGGCATATTCCACCCAATGGCTGGGTGGTCGGTCTCCGCGAGGATTCGAGTTTGAGCTGTCACCAGCAGCCTCGTCCTCCATACCAGACGCGTCTGGTGTACTGTCTCGACTCGCTGACGGTGCACTGTCTTCCTTGTCCTTGCGTGATTTGCCGCGGGGGTCGAGGACATCGCGCCGCAGGTCACCTTTCTTCGACTTCTGCGAGCGTTGAGAGACATCTTCGTCTGGAGATGGGGTGTCCTCGCCAGAGTCGTTTGGTGTATCGCGTCCCGATGTATGCACTCGCTGCTCAAACTTGGCCGCATCCATGCCAAAAAACAAGGGCACAAACTCCTTGATAAACGGTACCACCTTAGCAAAGTCGGCGCCAGTGTTGTTGTCCGCAAAGGTAAGCATCAAGCGAGCGACATCGAATAGTACCTCTTCGTCTCTGAACGAGAAGGCAAATTGGTAGTCTTCCTGCGGGATCTCTTGGATCTGCTGAAGACGCTTTTGCTCTTCGTATCGGACTTGGATCTCGTTGGTTAAAGATTTTGGCTGAAACTGTCGCTTGTCGGCTTGCTTGACAGTAATGCTCTGGTGGTCTAGTGACTTCCAGAAGATCTTCTGCGTCTGGTCGCGCCAAACTTTCTCCCACTCGCGCTGTGCAGCCTTCCAGTCCTCAAGCTTCGTCTTCAACCGGTGGAGAAGGACAGGGACCACGCTCCAAGGCATCGCGAATAGCTCCTTGATTACATCTCTGCCCCTCTCACGGCCGTAGATCTTCATGATGACACGCTTGTAGATCGTCTCACTTTGTCCACCAAGCCCGGCGGGCAGCGTAAATCCTATTCTATCCTCTGGTTTCATGGTGAGTAGCTGGTTTGCAATCGGCTCGAGTTGCTGGATAGTACGGCTGCATGCCTCAATGTTGAAGTCGTAGTCGTGACGCTCCTCTTCAATCCTGTGCAGGCCCTCTTCGAATGTGTTCTTGCGATGAGCGACAAAGCCAGAATCTTCAGAAGCCCACGTAGGGTGAGAGGCCCATTCGTCGTTCAAGACTGATCGGCAAAGCTCGTCACGTCCACTGCATAATCGTTCCCGCTCGCGCTTGGGGAGCAGACGGTAGCTAGGGCCGAGACTGCGGCAGTTGGACAATGACACACGGGAGTTCACCGTCTTGGGGCGTGACTTTTGCTGCTCTTCGTCCTCGCCCATGAATTTCTTGAACCAGGTGAACAGCTCCGCATTACCGCCGATAAAAGATTGCGCACGGTAAAGCAGTAATGACTTGTCGATCAAGTCCTGGGAGTAAAGATTGCAGAGCTTCAAGAACTCATTCATAGTGTTCTTGTTTCCGATGAACTTTTTGACGCGGTCAAAGAATGCAAGCTCATCCTGGCTAGGAGTCGTAGTCGTCGTTGGCGGCATCGGTTCGGGCAGCGCAGGTGTCAGGGTGGGTGAGACGGGCGGTCCGTCCGGAACTGCCTGCTTTGCAGCATGTCCTGTCTTTGAGCGCTTATATGAGTCAGCAAGCAAGTTCTTTGTAGGTTCCTGAAAAGGTGAAGGCATTCTGTGACGACGGGCATTCGACTGTTCCTGTACTTGTTGAAAAGTTGGGGCAGGTGAGGATACAAAGATGAAATTATCACGGCCAGGAAGCAGTCGCGATGCCCTGCTGTCCTCGTCGCACATGGCGGCGGCCGTATCGGTGAGTGCGCGGATGTGAGAATGCAAGTGGAAACGGGGTTTAGATGATGAAAAAGCAAAGTCTGAGGGGAATTTATGAGGCTGGCGACGATGCACGTGCATTACGAGAAAAAGAACATTGTGACCCAAGCCTTGCGCATGACAATACGAAGTGGAGTACGTACCTTGTTTACACTTCCCTGGCCATACCCGCCGCGCATGTTTGATGTCGGCGGTTCTTGTGACGTGGGTGTAGGCATAGGTGCAGCTACAGGTCCTTGTCGCTCACGCTTCCGCTTGTTGTCCCGGTTGGCGGTGGGTGTAGGTGCAAAGTTGCCCATCGGCGGTAGTCGTGAGGTATCCGCACGACCGGGTGTCTGTTGGTTTGCAACAGCTCCGTAGCCTGATTCACCTCTTACATTACTGAGCATGATGGCGTCTTCGGCAGCATTCTTTGCTGCTTGCTGTTGTGCTCTATGATGGGCAGCAGACTCTGGGAGGAACTGCTTGAAGTCTTCGAGGAGATCCGGCGCGCCACCAAAAAGGTGAGTGACTTGAGCGTATACGTCCTGGATGGGCTTTGATTCTCGCTGGTAGGTCTGTAATATCTCCAAAAAGTTCTTGTAGATATCAGGGTGGGCCGCAAACCGGTTCTAGTTGTGGTTAGCGTACCGTTATGCGATTCCGCGGTGAATACCTTTTACCTTAATTTTGTTTACGTAGCTGATAGCATGATTGAACTCGACGGGACCTCTCTTCTCAGCTGCAGGTCCGCCCATTTGTGGAAGCTGAACGGCGCCATTTAATGCTTGTCCTTGAAGTGGTGTGCCTGCATCAACACTCGGTGACATTAACGAGCGCCCAGTAGCGGCAGATACAGCGTTCTGCAACTGCGAGACACCCCTTTGCTCTTGTTGGTGAGCTAATACGGCCGCTGAGCCAGTAGGGTCAGGATGAGGACGGGATGTGACTTCTGGTGAATGTGGCGCTGGACCTTGTTGTCCTTGCTGCGGCCCATACAACGGCTGGCCAAGGGTCCGGTTGTTTGGAGAGAACATCGAGTCCTGCCCATCGGGTCCTTGGTTTCTCTGTTGCTGAGGCCAAGGCCGGCCTTGTGCTGTCTCATAGTAGGTGGTGCTCTCGTGTTGCGGGCCGTTACTACCATTAACGGCGCTGCTTCGTGGCGGTGAAAGCGGCCTGGGAGCAGGCATTGTCGATACCATAGTCCCCATTGGCGTGGTAACTCTGATAGCGTTAGGGTCTCCATTGGTGCCGCACTCAATTTTGTAGCCAGGTGGGAGGAAAGTATTGAAGCCCTGAATGAGGGCGGGGTTGCCTGCGAATAGAGTCGAAACCCTCTCGATGACGCCTGGAGTATCAATCGCACCGCTCTTAAAGTCCTTCATAATGTCCAAAAATCGGTTGTAGACATCGGGATGGTCGGCGAACTGAACCTTGACCTGGTCGAGGTAGCTCAGAGCGTCATTGAGAATCGGCTGTTGTCCTTGGCCCATGGCCATGGACCCCGGAGGACCAGCGAAAGGCATCAACATTTGCGCCTGTGTCGGCGCTTGTACAGCGTGTTGCATTCTTGGAGTAGTTTGCTCGTGCTGCACCGGCGCGTTGTTGCCGTACATTGGACCAGCCGCGTTGGGGCCGCCCATGGGTGGCGCAAGTGGGTTTGGTCCATTCATTGGCCCAGACTGTCCTAGGAGGCCGTTTGGACCGTGAATTGTTCGTGTAGATGGGGCCACGGCTACAGGCTGGTGTATTTGCATTGGCGTGGAGTGGCTTTGGAGCGCTGCGTGCTCGCGCTGTCGCTCGTGGAGCTCTCGATCTCGTTGTTCCGCTTCGCGCTTCACATGATCATCTTGCTGATGCATACCATGCGAATCCATCTCCCGCTCGCGTGTTTCGCGTTCGCGCATCTCTCGTTCCCGGACCGCGTTTGCCTGCTCCGAAGTCGGTATGTGCTGTTGCTGCTGCTGCTGTTGTTGCTGCTGCTGTTGCTGTTGTTGCTGCTGTTGCTGTTGCTGTTGTTGCTGCTGCTGTTGTTGCTGCTGATGTTGTTGCTGATGTTGTTGCTGTTGTTGCAGCGTTTGCGATATCCCCGGTAACGAGTATGGTGGACCAGGAGGGCCTTGATGTCCTTGCGCTCCTGCATCGGAGGATGGCGGTCGCTGGGCGGACATATGGGGCGACGAGTGCTGAGGTTGCGCTGTCAGTCCCGGAAGCGCGGCGAGGTTCTGGTTATGAGCTGTGGCAGCGCTCGACGAGTAGTAACTACCGCCTGTGACAGATGTTAGCAGCGTGCTGATGCGCGTCCTTTGCGTATGCCACCTACCAGAGGGCTGCGGGAGTACCGGTCCTGGGCCTTGGGCGGGCGAAGCATGGGTAGAGCCCTGAGGATTGACATTATTTGGTCTACCGTCGCACTCAAAGTCAGCTTGAATCCAGTCAAAAGCGGGTGAGATATGCATTTGGGGAGCTCCATCGTCCATGACAGCTGCGTAGAGCGATTGCGACAACGAGGGATTACGCACCCATACGGACCCAGGGGGCGCGGCGCTTGCCCCTGGCCCTGTTCTGTTTGCTGCTGATTCTGTCCAGACACGGCGGCCTGAGTCGGCGGCCACCCGTCTCGATGCGCTGGATTCATCTTGGCTGTATACCAGGCTCACCAGCGACAGGAAAGCTTGAGTGGTCGGGAGGGCGCGAAAGCGTAACCGCGATTTGGGACGCTTCAAATTCTGCTGGAGCTCATGGATAGCTCGCCGTGTGTTGGATAGCCGTGGTGGAGGGTGATAAGGATCGTGTCGTCCTGTTTAGGAGTGTTGCGCAGGACGGGCACGAACAAGTACTTGGCAAAAGCATGATCCGCGGGCGGTGAGCGGCAGAATTCCCAGGGACAAGCGCGTCATCCATGGAACCCCCATAAGCTCGGGCGTTTACCTATGGTCAACTTGGTCTACTACACCGTGTCATGACAATACCATGTAATTTCTGCTTAACAACTGTATAGTACCAAGTTAAGGGCGAAATGGTATACTCGACTTGATTCACAAACAGTCATCACTCGTAGAGGTGGCCATTCGTCGTCAAGTGATACCCAGGCGCTCACACCCCGCATGCAGCTTTTCCGCTAAGTCAAAATCAAAATGAAAAAATTGTATTATGTATTGGCATACACAGAAGGCTCACTCGCCCTAGCAGACCAGAGTTATTCACTCGGCCACTCGTTACACCACAAACGCCTTGATAAATAACCGAAACAAGAAAACTCGTAAAATTTCATTCACCGGAGTTACCTCCATAATATTTTCATATGATGCACCTAGAAGATCCACTGGAAGCTCTCCTTGACTTCAAAGCTCAGCTTAGCCCTGCGTAAGATACGTTAGCATATGCATTATAAAAAGAAATGCCGTCCCTGAGATAACATACCTGATATCAGCGCTGCTAGCACCAATAAGCACCTCAAACAGACCCTCTTCTGCAATCCAGGCTCCAGTCTGCCCAAGGCTTGTGTCAAAGTATCCCACAGAGTACTTGTTCAGCGTCAAGGCTACATCCTTGGTTTCACTGGGCTGCAAGAAGACCTTGCCGAAAGCCTGGAGTTCTTTCTCCGGCCGGGGCAGCGTCGACTTGACGTCTTTGATATAGGCTTGCACAATCTCGTGAGCGGGTACCGAGCCGGTATTGGTAAT